>LNFM01007352.1_pt1 | contig 17351 bp, 14 predicted proteins | sample 596031 | NCBI WGS metagenome assembly LNFM01 (sample SAMN04254537, study PRJNA301005) | activated carbon metagenome | isolation source: dual media filters at the Ann Arbor, Michigan drinking water treatment plant | place: USA: Ann Arbor | reverse complement strand
CGGCTGACCGACGCCATCGACGTCCTGGAAAAGGCCATCACCGCCGACCCGAACCTGCCGGTGTTTCACAGCAATCTGTGCGAGATGTACCGCCAGGCCGGCAACCTCGACCGCGCGGTCGAGCACGGATTGAAGGCGGTCGCCCTTGCGCCCAACTATCCGGACGCCCGGAACAATCTGGGCATCGTCCAGTTCGAGCGCTCGGAACTCGACGCGGCGGAAGCGGCCTACCGGCACGCCCTGAAGCTGAAGCCGGATTTCGCCGAGGCCCACAACAATCTGGGCAACCTGTACCGGGTGCGGGAGAATTCCGAGGCCAGCCTGCGCTGCTACGAACGGGCGATCGAGCTGCGGCCCACCTATGTCGAGGCGCTGGCCAATGCCGGCAAGGCCCATATGGCGCAGCGGCAGTACGATGTCGCCGAGAAGCTGTTCCGGCGGGCCAGCGACATCCGGCCGGACTACATGGAGGCGCTGACCGGCATCGCGTCGGCCTCGCACGCCCAGGGCAACGGCAACTACGCGCTGACCCTGCTGTCGCGCATGACCACCATGTATCCCACCAGGGTGGAGCCGTTGATCCTGCTGTCCCAGCTGCTGCAGGAAGATCACAAGCTCAACGGCGCCCTGGCGGCGGCCGAGCAGGCGCTGGCGCTCGATGGCGCCGATCACCGGACGCTGGCGCTGATGGGCCGGGTGAAACGCGAGATGGGGCAGACCGCGGAAGCCATCGACTGGTTCCGCAAGGCGCTCGAGGCCCAGCCGGACTCGGCCGAGCTGCTCAACCAGCTCGGCGTTTCGCACATGGAGCTGGGCGAATTGGACGAGGCGCGCGCCTGTTTCGAGAAGGCCATCGCCATCGCGCCCGAGGCGCTACGGGTCTATACCAACCTGGCCAACGCCAAGAAATTCACCAAGACGGAAACCCACTACAAGAACTTCATCGCGGCGTCGAAGGGTATCGACACCCTGTCGGACCACGAAAAGATCGGCGTCTATTACGCGCTGGGCAAGGTTTACGACGATGTCGGCGAAAGCCGGCAGGCCATGACGGCGTTCATGGCCGGGGCAAAGCTCAAGCGCGCGGAGCTGAACTACAACAAGCAGGCCAGCCTGTACCTGTTCGACCGCATCCGGGAGGTGTTCACCCGCGAGGCGCTCGACGCCAAGCGCGCGCTGATCAAGGGATCGGACACCCGCGCGCCGATCCTGGTGCTGGGCATGCCCCGGTCCGGCAGCACGCTGACCGAGCAGATCATCTCCAGCCATTCGCAGGTGTTCGGCGCCGGCGAGGTGCGCACGCTGAACCAGAGCATGACCGAAACCATCGTCAAGGACTTCAGCGAGTCGGTCCGGTTCCCCGAAGTGTTCCAGTTCGTGTCGCAAAAGCACGCGGACGCGATCGTCTCGGGCTATCTGCGCGACGTGCCCAACTGGGGCGGCAGCACGCCCTACTTCACCGACAAGATGCTGACCAACTTCTTCTATATCGGCCTGATCAACGTCATCATGCCGAACGCCAAAATCATTCATATCAGGCGCAATCCGGTCGACAACTGCATCTCGTGCTTCACCCGCCTGTTCCGCGAGGACCTGCCCTATTCCTACGATTTCGACGATCTCGCCGACTACTATGCGAAATATGCCGGGCTGATGGATCACTGGCGTTCGGTGCTGCCCGAGGGATCGTTCCACGAGCTGAAATACGAGGAGCTGGTCGCCGACACGGAAGGCAAGGCCCGCGAGCTGCTCGAGTTCATCGGCCTGCCCTGGGAAGACCGCTGCCTGGCGTTCTACGACGCCAAGCGGCCGGTCAAGACCGCCAGCGTCACCCAGGTCCGCGAGCCGATCTATACCAGGTCGGTGGACCGCTGGAAAAAGTACGGCGACGCGGTCCAGCCGCTGATCGACCGGCTGGCGGCACTGGACCGGTAACGCGCCGCGGCGCCCCTCATCCGGCGCTCCGCGCCACCTTCTCCCCGGGCGGGGAGAAGGGTTTATGTTTCAGTCGCACCAGCCAAATCCCCTCGCCCCACCGGGGAGAGAGTTGGGGTGAGGGGGACCGCGAAGCGGTTCGCACCACCAGGTTTCCGCACAGCAGCGATCGTTGTTAGGATGGATCGTCCGGCCAAAGGGGCACAGATGAGCGCGCAACCCGATTTCCCCGCGTCGTTCCTCTGGGGCGCGTCGACGTCCGCCTACCAGATCGAAGGCGCGGCCCGCGAGGACGGGCGCGGACCCAGCATCTGGGACAGGCGCTGCCTGATCCCGGGCAAGGTCGCCGACGGCAGCTCGGGTGACGTGGCCTGCGACCATTATCACCGCTGGGCCGAAGACATCGGCCTGATGACGGAGATGGGCATCGGCGCCTACCGGTTCTCGGTGTCCTGGCCGCGGGTGCTGCCGGCCGGACAGGGCGCGGTCAACGAAAAGGGCCTGGATTTCTACGACCGGCTGATCGACGGCGTGCTGGGCGCGGGGATCGAGCCGTGGCTGTGCCTCTATCACTGGGACCTGCCGCAGGCGCTCGAAGACCTGGGCGGCTGGACCTCGCGCGACAGCGCCGGCTGGTTCGCCGACTACGCCGCGCTGGTCGCCCATCGCTACGGCGACCGCGTGAAGCGCTGGGCGACCTTCAACGAATTCAACGTGTTCACCATGTTCGGCTATGCCATCGACTGGGCGGCGCCGGGCATCACCGACCGCACGGCGCACCTGAAGGCGATCCACCACGTCAACCTGGCCCATGGCGACGCCGTCGCGGTGCTGCGCGGTGCGGTGAAGGACGCGCAGGTCGGTGCGATCCACAACATCCAGCCGGTGATCCCGGAAGACGACGCGCCCGAAACCGCCGCGGCGGCGGCGCTGCTCGACGAGCACTGGAACCTGGCGTTCGCCGACCCCCAGGGGCTGGGCCGCTATCCGCCGCTGACCGCGCTGGCCATCGCACCCTACGTCCAGCCCGGCGACATGGCGCGCATCCGCCAGGGACTTGACTGGTTCGGGCTGAATCATTACGGCCCGATCTTCGCCAGGGCCGACCCGGACACGACCTGGGGTTACGGCTGGGGCAGCGTGCGGGCGGACGTACCCTCGGTCGACATCGGCTGGACGATCCATCCGGATGCGTTCCGCGAGACGCTGCTCGGCGTATCGCGGCGCTACGGCCTGCCGGTCTACGTGACCGAAAACGGCTGCGGCGATCCCAACGGCGCCGTCGACGACACCGGGCGGGTGCTGTTCCTCGCCGAGTACGTCAAATCCATGCGCCAGGCCATGGAGCAGGGCGCCGACGTGCGCGGCTATTTCGTCTGGTCGCTGCTCGACAATTTCGAATGGGGCTCGGGCTACACCACGCGGTTCGGCGTCATCCAGGTGGATTTCGCGACGCTGGAACGCACGCCCAAGACCTCGGCGCGCTGGTACGGCGCGCTGGCGCGCACCGGCAGGTTTCCGGTCTAGAGCAAGAGCCGCTCTGGTTGGCTCAGCGGGACAGCGTGCCGCTGACGCCGCGCCCCTCATCCGGCGCTTCGCGCCACCTTCTCCCCGGCGGGGAGAAGGGGTCTGATCGTGCCGCGGCCCAGGCGGATTCCCCTCGCCCCAACGGGGAGAGGATGGCCGCGACCTGTCCGGCGTAGCCCAACGGGCGAAGCCGGAAGCGGCCAGGTGAGGGGGACCGCGAAGCGGTTCCGAAACGGATCAGCTTCTCGGTCACTGGACCAGATTTCTACGCTACCACCCCTAAACCCGCTCCAGCCGGATGGTCCGGTCGCATTGGGGGCCGAGCGACGGCCGGTCGCCGATCACCAGGATCGCGGCATCGTGACGGGCGTCCCGGATCAGCCGCAGCATGTCCTGCTCGCTGTCGGCGTCGAGGGCCGAGGTGGCGTCGTGCAGCACGACCCAGCCCGGCCGGTGCAGCAGGAGCCGGGCGAAACCCAGTCGCTGCTGCTCGGCGAGCGACATGACCTCGTCCCACGCCGCGGAGCGCTCCAGATGATCGACCCACGACACCAGGCCGGCGCGGGTCAGGGCGCTGATGATGCTGACGACGCCGCAGGTGTGCTTGGCTTCCGGATAGCACATGGCGTCATGCAGCGGCCCCAGCGGGATATAGGGCCGCTCCGGCATGAAATAGACCATGCCCTCGGCCGGCAGCAGGATCTGCCCCTGTCCCCAGGGCCACAGCCCGGCGGCGGCGTGGAACAGGCTGCCGGTAAGGGCGGGGTCGCCGGTTACGGCGACCTTCTCGCCGGGCTGGATGGTCAGGTCGATGCTGTCCGTGAGCGGCCTGGCCTCGGCGTCGCGCAGCACCACGCCGCGGAATTCCACCGCGTCGCTGGTGCCCTCGACGGGCGCGATGTGCCCGGTCCGGCTGCCGTTGCGGCGCAGGTCGCGCAGCGCGTCGTGAAGCTGGCGCGCGCGCTCGGCCGAGGCGCGCCATTCCGCCGCCTTGGCGAGATTGTCCACCGGCCAGGACAGGGCGGCGACGACCTGGCCGAACGCCTGGGCCGACTGCATCAGCACGCCGAGGGTGATGTTGCCGGTAATGTAGCGCGGCGCCGCCACCAGCACCGGGAATATCTGGTTCAGCAGCGGCCAGGTGGCCATGTAGTAGTAGAACCGCCGCAGCGCGGCCGTCTGCCGGTTCCACGCCCGGAAAGCGCGGTGGAACAGCCGCACGAAGCGCCGCCGTTCGTCGGGCTCACCCTGCATCAGCGCGATGCCCAGGCTGTGGGTGCGCGCGCGGGCAAGACCGAAGCGGAAGTCCGCCTCGGACGCCTGCCGCCGGTTGGCGGCCCGGGTCATGGGCCGGCCCAGCCGCAATGCGATCCAGGTGGCAATAACCGTGTAGACGACCGCGACCCAGACCAGATGACCGGGAATCGACAGGCCGATGCCGAACGGCGCCAGCTCGATGGTGCCCGAGACGCCCCAGAGGATGTTGACGAAGCTGACCAGCAGGATGCTGGAATAGAGGCCGGAATGGCCGATATCGACGGCGTATTCGGTGGCGATGCGGATGTCCTCGGCGATGCGGCCGTCCGGGTTGTCGTGCCTGCCGGGCATGAGCGACAGGGTGTGGTGGCGTCCGGCGATCATCCAGTCCTGCATGACCCGCCTCGTGAGCCAGCGCCGCCAGTTGGCCTGCAATCGGCGCTTGGTCTGGAGATGGGCGATGGTAACCGCCACGTTCGCCAGTATGATCAGGATGAAAACGCCGATCAGGGTGAGAAAACTGTCCAGCGCCTTCTGCTCGAGCGCGTCGAAGAACCGCAGGTTCCAGAGGTTCAGCGCCACCGCGACGCCGACCTGCATGGCGGTCAGCATCACCAGTGCCGCGCTCATGACGACGGCCTTCCAACGCTCGCGCGAACTCCACCAGCCGCCGGCGAAGACCCAGAACGCGCGCAGGAAGGCGAGCCACCCCAGGAAGCCTTCGGCGGCCGCTCTGGATGTCGATGTTGGACCGGACGTCATGGTGCCTTCTCCGGCGGCGCGTGTGCGTTTGGTCCCCACTTGGAAGATAGGCTGTTTCGCGAGGGAAACGAAAGCGTGAAGGGGCTAAGGCCGTGATTCTGGCTGGCGATGTGGGCGGCACCCGCACGCGGCTGGGGCTGTTCGAGCGGTCCGGCGGCACGCTGGCGCCGGTCTGGAAAACCACCGTGCTCAACGCCGGCTACGCCGGCATCGCCGATGTACTGGAACGCTGTGGCCGTCCGCGCGAGGCCACCGTCGAGGCGGCCTGCTTTGGCGCCGCCGGCCCGGTCGAGAACGGCGTCTGCCGCATGACCAACCTGGACTGGATACTCGACGCGGCGGCGCTGACCGCGTCGGCCGGCATCGGCCCGGTGACCGTGGTCAACGACCTGACCGCCATCGCGGTCGCGGTCGCCCATATGCCGGAAGACGGCTTCGTGGTGCTGCAGAGCGGTTCGCATCCCTGGGGCCGGGGCAGCATGGCCGTGGTCGCGCCCGGGACGGGGCTGGGCGAGGCGGGGCTGCTGTGGGACGGCGCGCGGCACCGTGTGATGCCGTCGGAAGGCGGCCATGCGGACTTCGCCGCCGCCGGCGCGGTCGAGGCGGAGCTGCGCGCCTGGCTGGCGGGGACGGATGGCGGGCATGTGAGCTGGGAACGGGTGATCAGCGGGCCGGGGCTCGCCGCCATCGCGGCGTTCCTGGTGGAGTCGGGCCGCCACCGCTGGCCGGCGGAGCTTGCCGGGTTGCCGCCGGACAAACGGCCCGAGGCCATCGCCGGGCGGGCGCTGGAGGGCGGCTGCGGCCTGAGCGTCGCGGCGCTGGCGCTGTTCACCGGCGCACTGGCGCGCGAGGGTGGCAATGCCGTGCTGCGCTACATGGCGGTGGGTGGGCTGTGCTTCGCCGGCGGCATTCCGCCCGCCATCCTGCCGGCGCTGCAAAAGCCCGGATTCATCGACACCCTCACGGGCAAGGGCCGCATGGAAGGCCTGCTGCGGTCGGTGCCTGTGAGGGTGTCGATGGATCCGGATGCCGGACTGTTCGGGTCAGCCCGGCTCGCGGCCGACAGCCTGGCCTGATTTGCGGAACGACGGCCGCTTGAACTCCGGCATGTGCATCGCCGGTATCTGGAGGCCCTGCAGCGACCTGCGGACCCGGGACGCCGACGGCAACCGCGCCAGCGCCTTGTCGATGGCGCCGCGAGCGCTGGCGAGCGAGCGCGTGACGGTGCCGTGGCGGCGCTGCTGGACGATCAGCACCGCCGCCAGCGTCGCGACGCCGACGGCGGCGAGGACGAACAGGGCCGGCTTGCGGTACTGGATTGCCTGCTGCTTGAGCGCCCTGAGGCTCTCGCTCCTGGAGATGTCGTCGGAGAACCGTTCGACGACGCCCTTCATCTGGCGCTGCTGGCGCTTGAGGAAGCCGTGGACGGCGTCCGGCAGGGTTTCGCGCAAGGCCCTGTCGATGCTCTCGATGAACGCACCTTCGCCGCGGATGATGCCGGTGACCGCGCCCCGCATGTCGCCCGACTCCAGCTTGTTTTTCAACTCGTCGAAATGGCGCCGCAGCCGCTCGCCGATGCCGCCATGGTGCCCGGTCTCGATGCCGAGCGAGCGCAGGGTGAGCGCGAGTTGGGCGGCCATGGCGTTGCGCCGCCGCGCCATGCCGTATAGCCGCGCCTTCATGGCGCCGCTGCTGGCGGACTCGGCCGCCTCGCGGTAGCCTTGCGCGCTGTCGCGCGCCGCGGCGTAGAGATCCTCGAGCAGTCTGACCGCGTCCTGCGACAGCATGCCGGCATCATCGGCGAGCGCGGCGCCGGTGCGGGTGAGGACCGTAACTTTGTCGGAACGGCTCATCGATACCTCCTGATGATCTGGGTGTGAAGAGATAAAGGCTGCACGCGGCCATAAGTTCCCTTTTTCAGCTGCTTCAGACCACGGCCACCAGCATCTCCTCGGTGCTGGACGGCCGCAGCCCGTCCGTTCTGCCGGCGAAGTAGCGCGACGCCGTCTCGGCCGCCGAGAGGTGGCGGGCTTCCCGGAAACCGGCGTCGCCGGCCATGGCGAGGATTTCCGGCGGGCTGAAGAAGCTGATGAACGGCGTGCCCATGGCCCGTGCACCCTCCATGGTCCGCTCGCGCGCCGGGCGTTCCTCCGGCTCGAGCAGGTCGATGGGCAACTGGAAGGTCATGGCCAGTGTGGAACCCGGGGCAAGCGCGGCGGCGTCGCGCAGCAGGGCCGCGACGGCGCCGCGCGTCAGGTACATGGAAAGTCCCGTGGCCGTCACCAGGGCCGGCTTGCCCGCGTCGAACCCGGCGCCGTCGAGCGCCTCGCGCCAGGACGTGCCGGCCTCGAAGTCGACGGGCACGAGCCGCAGCCAGTCCGGCACGCCGAAGCCCAGCTCCGTCAGGCGCCGCCGCTTCCAGGCCTGCGTGCCCGGCCGGTCGATCTCGAAGATAGTCAGGCCAACCTCCGGCCGGCGCTGGGCGAAGCTGTCGAGGCCGGCGCCCAGGATGACGTATTGCGAGACGACGCGCCCGGCCTGTTCCACCGCCAGGTCCTCGACGATCCGGGCGCGGGCCACGACGCTGGCGCGCACGCGGGCTCGGGCTGCGGGGTTCATGTCGGGCTGGAGGCGCCAGTGCTTGCCCGGGTCCACCAGGCGCAGGCCCACGTCGTCCACGAGCACGTGGGGCGGTTCATCGGCGTAAAGGTGCAGCGCCCGCCAGAGCGCGACCCGCACCGCCGTGGGGTCCGGTCCCGAACTGTCCTGCATGGTAATCCCCCGGCGGCAAGCGGCTCCGGTTCATATGATACCGCGCCGCCCGTCAGGCCGCGATGCGGCTCTCGCCACCGTCCATCAGGCCGCGCAGACGCTCGCGGGCGCGGAACACCCGCGACTTGACGGTGCCGATCTCCAGCTTCAGGTGGGCGCCGGCGGCGGCGTAGGAAGTGCCGTCGATGCCGACCATCTGCAGGATCTCGCGGTCCTTGGGCGCCAGCGCCGTGAAGGCCCGGTCGAACTCGCGCATCTCGATGGCTTCCTCCTGGCCGCCGCGCACGCCCGGATCGAGCCAGTCCTCGAGCGGCACCGCGTGGCCGCGGCGGGCCCGGCGCCGGATTTCGCTGATGAACTCGTTGTGCAGGATGGTGAACAGCCAGCTCCGCAGATTGGTGCCGGGCTGGAACATGTGGAAGTTGCGCAGCGCGCGCTCCAGGCACATCTGGACGACGTCGGCCGCGTCATCCGGGTCGCGGGCCAGCTTCTGGGCGTAGCGCCGCAGGGCGGGGATGTGTTCCTCGAGACTGGCCAGATCGTTGTGGAGGGTAGATGTCCTCGACATGGGAATCCTCTCTCGCTCTATCGGTCAGGTGTCCCCGTACCGGTGTTGCTGATACCTGTCCCAACGCACGAAATGTGGCCGAAATCTGGCTTTGGTTCGGTAATCGGGTGCTCAGGCTGATTTTTTCCGGCGCGGTAGCGGGCTTCTTTGTGGCCACCGGATGGCCGTCCGCGGGACGGGGCGTCTTCGCGCTTCATTCAACGGGACAACTCGACCGCCGGGGATAAGTTCCCGGCTCAGTCGAGCGCGTTGATCCATCCCCACGCGGGCTTGCCGGCCGCCAGATCGGCGCCTTCCGCGCGCAGCCGGGCGTTCCAGACGGCCAGCTCCTCCAGCGAGGCGCGGCGAAGCGTGAAGTCCTCGCCGGCCGCCGCGTCCTCGAACGCGACCGCGCCGTGCCAGTCGGCGGTGTAGCGGTACCGCTGGTCCTTCAGGATCGCCAGCATGGCGCCCAGATCGGCGGCGGCGCGCGACAGCAGGTCGACGCGGGCGCCGTAATGGCTGCGATAGGCGTCCTCCTCCCGGCCGAAACGGGCCTCGACGCGGCGGCGCAGCGGTTCGGCGAGCGGGGCGACGATCCCGCGCCGACGGTCGGCGAACCGGCCGAGGATCGTGTCATAAGTCTTTACCGCGCCCCGGATTTCGGCCGTTCTGGCGGCCAGCGCCGCCGCCGCGGCATCGACGGCGGCGGGATCGTTGATCCGCGGCGGCGTCAGCGCGTCCATCAACGGCCAGGGGCCGAGGACGGCGGTGTGCGCCTCCAGGCGCGCGAGCGCCTCGCGTTTGGCGGCTTCCAGCTCGGTGGTCATCCGGAACGCCTTGCCGGGCAGCGCGGCGGCCAGTTCCTCGTCGGATTTCGGCGGCTTGGCGGAAAGCGCCGCCGCCGCCGGCCGCAGCTCGCGGAGCTGGCCGATGGCCTCGAGGTTGGCGACGACCACGACGCCCGCCACCACCAGCGGCAGGTAGTGCCAGCGGATGGGCGCGTTGCGGTTGCGCGCGGCGAGGAAGGCGACCAGCACGACGAAGGCCGCGGCGATGCCGGCCTGGACGCCGATCGTCCGCTGGATGGCGGGCGAGAGCCGGTCCAGATACCAGCCGATACCCGCGGCGATTGCGACGGCTACGGCGAGCGAGGTGAGCAGGGCGAAGCGGTCGGGCCGGTCATGGGCGGCGCGAAACGCCTTGACCCTGGCCGACACCAGCAGCGCCCAGAGACCGTAGATACCGGCGGCGAGCAGCGGCGCGGTCTGGAGGAGAGAGGCGGGTTCCGGCGCGCGGATCGACAGCACGAGGTCGATCACCGTCCCGGTGCCGACGACGACGGCGCAGGCATAGAGCACGACCGCGCCGAACCAGGCCAGATCGGAGCCTTGGCGCAACCGGACGGCGGCCAGGATCATCAGGCCGTAGAACGCCGCCTCGAGCCACCAGCCCGATGCCGGCCCACGCCGCGCCACGTCCAGCGCCAGCCACAGCAGGCGTGCGGCGCCCAGCGCACCGATGACGAGCGCCGCGAGGCGCAGATGCCGTTGGCCGGACATGGCGTTTCCCGTTCAGAGCTTGTCGAAGGCGATCTCCAGCCGGTTCGGGCCGTAGGCGAAGAAGTGGGTCTGCCAGCCGACGCCGTCCTCGCCGCGCGCCAGCCGCAGATTGCCCATGCGGCGCAGGATGCCGGCGATGGCGACGCGCAGCTCGCCGCGCGCCAGCTGGTTGCCGACGCAGAAATGGGCGCCGACACCGAAGGCGAAATGCTTGCGGGCGTTGCCGCGGTTGACGTCGAAGCTGTCGGGATCGGCGAACACCTCCGGATCCCGGTTGCCGGCGCCGTAGCGCAGCACCAGAACCGCGTCCTTGGGGATGGGCGTGCCGCCGACCACCGTGTCGCGGGTCGCGCGCCGCCACAGTCCCTGCACCGGCGCGTCGAGCCGCAGCACCTCCTCGACGAATTTCGGGATCAGCGCCGGATCGGCGCGGAGCTGCTGCTCCAGGCCGGGCGTGGTGACGATGCGGTACATGGCCGAGGCGAGCGCGCCCACCGTGGTGTCGCTGCCCGCCGGCAACATCTGCTCGACGATCTGGATGATCTCCTCGGTGGACAGGCGGCGGCCGTCGACCTCGGCATGCACCAGGTCGCTGAGGATGCACTCGCGCGGCGCCAGCCGGTATTCCTCGGCGCGGGCGACGATGAAGTGCTGCAGCTCGCAGATGGTGTGGGTCAGCTCGACCTGGCGTTCCTCGCCATTGTCCGGGTCCATCTCCTGGACGATGGCGTCGGCCCAGCGCTTGAAGTCGGCGAAGCGCTCGCGCGGCAGGCCGATCTGGTCCGACAGCACATGGTTCGGGATCTTCACCGCCAGGTTGAAATAGAACTCCACCTCGCCGGCGTCGATGATCTCGTCGATCATCTCGTCGACGACGCCTTCCAGGTATTCCTCCATCTTCCGCACGCGGGTGATGGTGAACACCTTGTCGACCAGCGCGCGGTGGATGGTGTGGATGGGCGGATCGGACGCCACGAGCGCGGTGACCGGCATGTAGCCCTGCTCGCGGTAGATGGCGTCGATCTTCGCCTGGTACGGCGCGTTCTTGACCATCAGCTGGCCGGTGACGTTGGAGAACGTCGCCGGATCGGACGCGGCCTTCCGGATCTCCTCATAGCCGGTGACGATGTAGAAGCCGCTGCGCGGGTCGAGATAGACCGGCCCGGCCTTGCGCACCTCGGCATAGGCGGCGAAGGGGCAGCGCTGCACCTCCGGATCGCTGAAGCTGATCGGTTCCGACGACATTTTCACCTCCCCATGACTCCCCGGAAGAATTCATAGCGCATCGCGGACGGAATTTCGCGCGGTTCGTCGCGGCCGGGCTTGTGGTTGCGCGCCCCTGGGGCCGATAGTGGGACCCAAGGCGAGGGAGGCGCCGCGACCATGCAGGACATGCTGAACGAGGTGATCGACCATCACCGCATCCGCCAGACGCTGGAGCGCTATTGCCGGGGGATCGACCGGCTCGACGCCGCGCTGATCGACAGCGTCTACTGGGAGGATTCCACCGACAACCACGGCATCTATGTCGGCCCCGGGCCGGACTTTTCCGCGTTCATCATTCCCATGCTGCGCGAGGCGTTCACGGGCACGATGCACTTTATCGGCCAGTCGAACATCGCCGTGACCGGCGCGCGGGCGGCGGCCGACACCTATTTCGTCGCCTATCACACGCGGCGCGAGGGCGACGGCACGGTGGTGGACGTGGCCGCCGGCCGCTATGCCGACAAGCTGGAGCGCCGCGGCGCCGACTGGAAGATCAAGGACCGCACCGTGGTGATGGACTGGGTGGAGACGCGCCACGGCCTGGACCGCGCGGCCCTGACGCTGGACAGCTTCGTCACTGGCCGGCGGGATGGGGAGGATTTGAGCTATGGCGCCTATCGCTGGGGAGTGGGCGAGGGTGGTTGATGGGGGCGGCATTGCCGCACGAGGAGGTCGTGTTACTCAAGGAGGCCAACCCGATCTCGTCACCGATCAAGGCCAGGGGCGCGGGGGAATCGGGGATTTGCGGCGCGGGCGCGGCCGTGGCCAGCGCGATCCATAACGAGAGGGGGTGGGCGGGGATAGCGCAAACGGGTTGGCGGCCGTCCTACTCAGCCGCCTCGACCGCATGTGCCTGCATATCGACGCCCAAATGTTTGCGGACCGCGCCGAAGATGGCGGCGAGGTTGTCCATGGCGGGATTGCCGTTTTCGGAGAGCATGCGATGGAGACTCTTGCTCGGCGTCCCGGTTTGCGCCGCCAGCGTCTCGAAGCCGATCGAGGCGTTGACGAGGTCGCGCAGGATCAGGCGCGCCATGTTGGGTTCGCCGTTGAGGAACAAGGTGGCCGCCTCGTCGAGCATGGCCCGGGCGAAGGCGGGATCGCGCAGCAGGCGCTCCTTCACGGTGTCCTTGAAATCGCGTGTCAGCGCCATGCCGCTACCTCTTCGCCTTCTTGTTCGCCGCCGCCTTGCGCGCCTTGTATTCCGCGAGCAAGGCGCCCGCTCGTTCGATATCCGCCTGCTGCCGCTTCTTGGTGCCGCCCAGCAGCAGGATGATGAGGGTGTCACCGTCTCCGGCCAGGTAGAGTCGGTAGCCCGGCCCCCAATCGATGCGGTATTCGCCGAGCCCGCCGCCGATCCATTTCAAACTCGAAATGTTGCCCAGTTCGAGCCGCAGGATCGCGGTGGCCACTTTCGCCGCCGCCTGGGGATCGAGATCGTCGAACCACGAGCGGAACGGGCTGGAGCCGTCTTCCCTAATGTATTCCTGGACGATCATGCCACGGCCATATAAGTAACATATACGTTACCATATATCCAGTGGTAACGGCCAGTTCAGTTTCCCGTCATATCCGCATTCGTCAGCCCCACAACCTCCGCCATCACCGGGCCGATCTCGTCGTTGATGACCAGGTCGGCCAATCCGCCGCGGCCCGGTGGGCCCTGAAAGCCGACGCTCGTTCATGTGGGGTAATGAGTTCGTCGCTATCGGCTTCAAGCGGCCGCAGCGTGACTCTAGCCGATGTCGAGCCGCAGGGTCTTTTCGATTTCGTCGACGAAGTCGGGGCGCACGCCGATCCCCGTGGCGACCTCGCGCCAGTGCGACACGGCATCATTCACGTCGCGGGCTATTCGTTCTGCCGCCCGCCTCGATAGGCCAGCCACCGCTCCACCGGCGGCGAGGTCGTCGAGCGTGAAGAAATCGCGCTTGCCGCCGAGTGACATCTGATGCTGGTTGGTCCAGGCACCAGAGGGATTGTACGCCCAGGAGATGTCGAATGCCGGCGCGAGCCGCCATTGGCCGCGGCGGTCCATGAGGAAGGCGATGTTCTTGACATGGTCGTCTTGATTTCGAGCGACGATGTTGAACACTGCTCGGCGGAATAGCTGGGTTAGTGTGCCTTGGCCGAGTCCCAGCTCACGGATTGTGGTGAACGCCTGCTCATAGCTATTGGCACGCGGCTGGTTAAAATCGAGATGCGACATCGCGGCCAGTGACTGCATGTGGAGCTTGTCGCCGTCGGCGAGCCGGTCGAAGCGCCTGGTCATGAAGTGACGGCGCGGGCCTTCATCGAATAATCGGCAGTCGGCCATCTCAATGCCGGCCTTGGCGGCCATCAGCGAATAGGCATATTCAATCGCGCCGTGGCCCAGAGGGTCGGCGAGGTCGTGGTCCTTGTTTTGGTCAACGCCATCAAACTTCATCAGCCAGTATTCGAAACCGGCCGGGGCAGCGACCTGGCCCGAGCGCACTTCGTTGGTATCGGGATTCCAGGCGATGATCGCCTTGGCGCGTGCGCCGCCCGCCGAGGTGCCGACGCGCAGGATCTCGCGCAGCGCCTCGGCCTTGGCGGGGCCGGCAAAGGTCGCCTTGAGTTCGGAGCGGTGGACAAGCACTTCGGAGGCGAGCTTGACCAGTTCCCCGATCTCGATCTTCTCCGCGGTGGTCGCGGCGGGCCCCTGCGCCGGCACGAACTCGAGCGCGCCCATGCCGCGCGATCCGGTGTAGCAGAGCCGCTCGACGGCGTTGAAGTCGGCGCCGGTGCGCCCCTGAGTCGCGAGCCAGGCGTCGATCAGCGCGTTTCCGTATTTGTCGGGAAGCGAGTCGGCGAGCAGTCCCGGCAGCCCGTGGAAGCTCTCGGGCGCCAGCGCTGGGAAGCGGTAGATCCGCCCGCCCAACGGCATCATCAGCGGCGAGAGCTCGATGCCGCTGCGCTGGAAGTCGGGATCATATTCGAAGCTGGCGAACCGCTCGCCTTCGGGCAGTGTGACCGCGCCGACGCGCGTGCCCCAGAGCCAGACCTCGGAGGTCGTCACTTCTTGTCACCCCAGACCCAGCCTTGCCCCTTGGGGGCCGTGTCGCGGCGCTTGTACGAGCGTTGACGGACCTCGACCCTGGAGCCCGCCAGCTGGATCGGGCGGATGCTCGCCTCCGGGATCAGCTGGTCGAGATTGGTGGACAGTCGAAGTGCGCGGAGAATGCGAATGAGCGTGTCGAGCTGAACCGAGCTGCCCGCCTCGAGCCGCTCGATCGTCCGCTGCGACACGCCGGCATTCTTCGCGAGCTCGGCCTGGGTCAGGTTCATGCCGACCCGATACTGCCGGGCACGCTCGCCAAGTTCGGTGAGCGTGGTCGTCTCAGGCATGGTCAGCGTTATCTTCATAATTCGTCATATATGGCGTATTATGGATTATTTTCAACTATTATTCGTCGAAAGTGACGAGAAATAAATCCATGTTTCACTCCTGGTGAATTTTCGTCACTTTTGACGATAAATACCAGAATTGCCCATACAATTAGCCATTTTTGACGAATTAGAATGAAGATTTTGGCCACACACTATGAAAGGACTTACGCGCTCATATCCGCATTCGTCAACCCGACAACCTCCGCCATCACCGGGCCGATCTCGTCGTTGATGACCAGGTCGGCGAGGTCGTCCAGGTCGGTGGGGTCGCGGTTGAGGATGACCAGGGCGGCGCCGTTGCGGCCGGCCATGACCGGGAAGCCGGCGGCCGGGTAGACCACCAGCGACGAGCCGATGGAGAGGAACAGGTCGCAGTCCAGGGTGGCGTCGCGGGCGCGCAGCATCTCGTGCTGGGGCATGGACTGGCCGAACGAGATGGTGGCGGTCTTCACCACGCCGCCGCAGCCGCAGCTGGGGTAGGCGCCGTCGTCCAGATACGCCCGGCGCAGATCGTCGATCTCGTAGCGGGTGCGGCAATCGAGGCACAGCGCGTAGGTGGCGTTGCCGTGCAGCTCGATGATTTTCTCCGGCGGAATGCCCGAGGCCTGGTGCAGATTGTCGACGTTCTGGGTGACGATGTGGGTCACCTTGCCCTGGCGCACCAGCTTGGCGATGGCCATGTGGCCCTTGTTGGGGCGGGCGTTCTCGAAGGTGCCGTCAGTGTCGAACTTGCGCCGCCAGGCCTCGCGCCGGATGTCGGGCGAGGCGATGTAGTCCTGGAACATGATCGGCTTGTTTTTCGTCCAGTAGCCGCCGGGGCTGCGGAAGTCGGGGATGCCGGATTCCGTGCTGATCCCGGCGCCGGTGAAGACGACGACGCGGCGCGCCTCGTCGATCATGCGGCGCAGGGTGTGGATGGCGGTCACGGCGGGGCTCCCTGGGTTTGGTTCGTTCAAGATACCGTTTGGCGGGTTTCGGGCAATGGTTGGGTGTTGTGCGCGTAGGGCAGGGTCCCGATGATGGAGCATCAGAATAAATACAATAAAACGCCGTCATTCCCGCGCACGCGGGAACCCAGATGGTCACAGAGCGCGATCATCGCCATGGGCTCGGTCAACGAAAAAATGTTTGTTCGTGACGGAGCAGTTGAGAGGGCACGTGCCTGCCCCAACTGGGTCCCCGCGTGCGCGGGGATGACGATAATTATTATGAGATACTGGTTTTTGACACCCTCTTGAGCGGGATAAAATGGAACGGCGGCGGGCTTTACTTCGCCGGATCGAACCGCACATGGATCTGCTTCAGGGCGCGGAGCCAGAAGCCGGGGATGTGGGTGTAGTCGTCCTTTTCGGGGACCGGGCGGAGGTTGTCGATGCGGTCGAGCAGGGTGTTCCAGGCCAGGTTCTGCTCGAAGCGGCTGAGCGCGGCGCCGGGGCAGATGTGCTCGCCGATGCCGAAGGCCAGGTGGGCGGCGGACGCGCGGCGGTCGAGGTCCGGGCGGTCGGGGTCGGGGTAGCGCTCGGGATCGCGGTTGCCGGCGCCGTAGCGGACGTGGACCACGGCGCCCTTGGGGATGTCGACGCCGCGCAGGCTGGTGTCCTCGGCGGCGATGCGCATCAGGCCTTGGGTCGGGGATTCGATGCGTAGCGCCTCCTCGACGAAGACGCGGACCTTGGACCGGTCGGCCTTCAGCTCGGCGTAGACGTCCGGATAGCGGAACAGCAGCCACAGGCCGCTGGCCAGGGCGAAGGTGGTGGTCTCGTTGCCGCCGGTGAGCAGGTGGTCGCTGATGCCGATCACCTCGGCGTCGGTCAGCTTGCGGGTCTGGCCGGTGAGCGGGTCGTCATAGTCGCAGGTCGCGAGATGGCTGATGACGTCGTCGGTGGGGTTGGCGCGCTTTGCCTGGGCGGTCTCGTGGATGTAGTGCTGGAACTCGATGTGGGTGCGGACGCATTCCTTCTCCTCGTCCAGCGTCAGGCCGCGCGACCACGGCTTCACCCAGGCGGCCGACCAGCGCTTGAGCCGCGGCAGGTCGACGCGGGGGAACCCCAGCGCCTCGGCGATGATCGCCATGGGCAGGGGCTCGGCGAAGTCCTTGATGAACTCGATCTCGCCCTTGCCGATCCAGCCGTCGATCAGCTCGTTGACGCGGGCCTGCACCAGCGCCTCGCGCTTGCGGACGGCGATGGCGGTGAAATAGGGATCGACCAGGTCGCGGAACGAGCGGTGCTCGGGCAGGTTGGTCGACAGCGGCATCAGCCGGGGCCAGCCTTCGGTATGGTAGAGCTTCTGCGCCTCGGGATGCTGGATCAGCG
>LNFM01007351.1_pt1 | contig 17351 bp, 13 predicted proteins | sample 596031 | NCBI WGS metagenome assembly LNFM01 (sample SAMN04254537, study PRJNA301005) | activated carbon metagenome | isolation source: dual media filters at the Ann Arbor, Michigan drinking water treatment plant | place: USA: Ann Arbor | reverse complement strand
TGGTAGGCCTCGATGAAGTCGAGCGGGTTGCCCTCGGCGGTTTCGACCACTTGGCCATCGGTGACGACCTCGGTGCGTGCCGTCGCGCCAAAGCCGCTGGCGCGCAGCAGCGTGCGCGCAGGCAGGCCGATGAAGCTGTAGCGCCCAAAGCGCTCGCCGCCCACCACGGATTCGAGCAGAAAGCTGTGCTTGCCGCCGTCCTTGGTGTGCGCCAGCTTCAGGTAGAGCGAGAGCGGGGTTTCCAGGTCCGCAAAGGCCTCGGCCATGAGCGGGATGCGGTTGTAGCCTTCGCCGGCCAGGCTTTTGAATTCAAGTTCTGTGATCACGGGGATAGCTCCCAGCTGTCGCAGCGCGCATCCCTGTGCAGTGGATCAGGGGCGCTGCGGTTCATTCGATCGGCCTCTCCGCTTCAAGGAGGGAGGAGGCCACGGGTGGTGCACGCTGGGGCGTTGCTGCCCCGGTGCCATCAGGTGTTCAAAGCGACAGGCGACCGCCAGGGCCAGGCTCCCCGGTCGCTGCAACCTGTGATGAACACGTGGTGAATGAACATGGGGGCAAAGTGTAGCAAAGCCGGGGCCCGATGGCCCAAGTGCCGACGCCACGCAGGCCGTGCAGCGCAGTCCTAAGGCCGGACGGGATGCCCCCTCCGCTGCGGCGCATGCCGCACCCCGACACCATTGACCTGCAGCAAACCGGCAAAGAACGGTGCTCATTCCGTCTCCGCCGTGGGGACAAAACCCTCGAAAACCCTGTTGCGACCGCATCGGGTTGGGTTAACAATCTGAAACGAACGACCGTTCTTTTTTATCAGGAGCCCTACCAATGAACCTCATCCACCGATGCGTCTTGCTGGCCGGTGCCTGCCTGCTGGCCACCGGAGCCTTGGCACAACCCATGACCGTGGCGGATGTGAAGTACGCCGAAACCCTGCAGATGGCCGACGCCAACCTGCAGCTCAACGGCGCGGGTGTGCGCTACAAGGCGGTGTTCAAGGTCTACACCGCCGGGCTGTACCTGGAGAAAAAAGCCGCCACAACGGCCGAGGTAACGGCGCTCAAGGGGCCCAAGCGCATCAGCATCACAATGCTGCGCGAAATCGACTCCACCGAGCTGGGCAAGCTGTTTTCGCGCGGGATGGAAGACAACATGGACCGGGCAGCTTTCTCCAAGCTGATTCCGGGGGTGCTGCGCATGAGCCAGATCTTCTCGGACCACAAGAAGCTGGCCGCAGGCGACCAGTTCATGATTGACTGGGTGCCCGGCACCGGCACCATCATCACCGTCAAGGGCAAGCCCCAGGGCGAGCCTTTCAAGGAGCCAGAGTTCTTCAATGCCCTGCTGGGCATCTGGCTGGGCAACGCGCCGGCCGACTGGAAGCTCAAGGATGCCCTGCTGGGCAAGCCGGCCTGAGGCACTGCTGACCCGTGGCTCGCACACGGCCCATATGTGCCTGGCGACACGCGCCAGGTCACTGCTGTCGCCACACGGACAGCGCGTGACACCTGCCCGCCCTAACCTACCGGCAAGGCATTGCGCCAGCACCGCAGCACATGTGCCACGGTACTGAATGCGTTACCCGATCAGCCCAGCGAGCCTTCTGCTCCTTTCTTCCGTCACTGATTACCGAACCGCTTTCCCGCGCTTTTCACCATGCACATCAGCCGCCTTTCCGTGGGCCTGCGCCTCGGCATCTCCTTTGTCATCATCCTTCTCATCACGGTGCTGATCGCTGCCACCGGGATCTGGCGCATTGGCACCTTGCAGGCGGCCAGCGAGCGCGTGGCCACCCAGGAAATCGAGCAGCAGACGCTGGTGGAGGACTGGGCGTCTGACATCCGGCTGAACTGGGTGCGCACCGAAGCCTTCCTCAAGGCCATCGACCCGGCCTACATGGAAAAGCTCACGGCCGACACGCAGGCCACTGACAAGAAGAAACTGGACAAAGTGCGCCGCATCGAGGCCCTGGTGCAAAGCGACAAGGGCCGCAGCCAGCTGGCGGCCATTGCGCAGGCCAGCAAGGCCTACGACGACAAGCTCGCCGAGATCCGCGAACTGCACCGCGGTGGCGAGCCCAATGTGCCGACCATGGTGGACAAGGACCTGCGCCCGCTGGCAGACCAGTACCTGCAGTCGCTGGATGTACTGCGGGGCACCATGGCCGCGCAGCTGGCCCAGGGCCAGCAGGAAGCCTCGTCGCTCGCCCAGGCCAGCAGGATGCTGCTGGGCGTCGCGACGCTGGTGGCGGTGGCACTGGGCGCGCTGCTGGCATGGATGGTGACGCGTTCCATCGTGCTGCCGGTGCTGCGAGGAAAGCTGGCGGCCGAACGCATCGCCGACGGCGACCTCACCCACACCATTGCGGCGCAGGGCACCGACGAAACCGCACAGCTGCTGCAGGCACTGGCCGCCATGCAGCAGCGCCTGGCCAACATCGTGGGCAATGTGCGGCTGGGCGCAGAGGGCGTGGCAGCGGCCAGCGCCGAGATCGCATCGGGCAACAACGATCTGTCGGCCCGTACCGAACAGCAAGCCGGTGCACTCGAAGAGACCGCCGCCTCGATGGAAGAACTGGGCTCCACAGTGCGCCTGAACGCCGACAACGCGCGCACCGCCAACCAGCTGGCCATGACGGCATCGAGCGTGGCCGTCCAGGGCGGCGATGTGGTGGCCGAGGTGGTGGAGACGATGAAGGGCATCAACGCCAGCAGCAACAAGATTGCCGACATCATCAGCGTGATCGATGGCATCGCTTTCCAGACCAACATCCTGGCGCTGAACGCGGCGGTGGAAGCCGCCCGGGCGGGCGAGCAGGGCCGCGGCTTTGCGGTGGTGGCCAGCGAGGTGCGCAACCTGGCCGGGCGCAGCGCCGAGGCCGCCAAGGAGATCAAGACCCTGATCATGGCCAGCGTGGAGCGTGTGGAAAAAGGCACCCAGCTGGTCGACAAGGCCGGCGTCACCATGAGCGAGGTGGTCGGCTCCATCCGCCGCGTGACGGACATCATGGGCGAGATCAGCGCCGCCAGCGGCGAGCAGAGTCAGGGCGTGGCGCAGGTGGCCGAGGCCATCACCCACATGGACCAGACCACACAGCAGAACGCCGCGCTGGTGGAAGAAAGTGCCGCCGCTGCCGACAGCCTGAAATCGCAGGCGGCGCAGCTGGTGGAGGCAGTGGCCGTGTTCCGCCTGGCTGCGGGCAGCGAGGCAACGGCTGGTGCCACCGCCACCCCGCGCAGCCACGGCCCGTCGATCGGTCACAACCGCGGCGGCAGCGGCAACGCCGGTGCGCCGCGCCTGTTGTCGCGCTAGGGAGCCCCTGCATCAACCTCGCGCGGATGCGCTGGTGCGGACCAGGGCAGGCCGCAAGGCGGTTGTTGCAGCCCACAGCCGCGCCACTGGAAAAAATTGCACCCCTGTGGACTGCCCGAGGCCCTGCCAGTGCAGACCGCAGGGAGTCATGCAGGGCTTACTCCGCCCGGGCAAGCTCCGCCAGCGAATCCACGAACCCGTCAGCATCCACCGCGCGCACCGGCTGCCCGTGGTTGTAGCCGTAGGTGACCAGCAACACCGGGCAGCCGGCAGCCCTTGCGGCCTGCGCATCGTTGCTTGAATCGCCCAGCATCAGCGTGCGCACAGGCTCTGTGCCCAGTGCCTGGCAGGTGCCGATCAGCGGCAGGGGATCGGGCTTCTTGCGCTCGAAACTGTCGCCACCAAACACCTGGCTGAAGTAGAGGTCAAGCCCCTTGGCCTGCAGCAGCGGCCGCGCAAACGCCAGGGGCTTGTTGGTCAGGCAGGCCAGCGGCAGGCCGGCAGCCCGCAGCGCATCGAGCCCCTGCACCACACCGGGGTACACCGCCGAGCAGCTGCCATTGATGTCCAGGTAGTGGCGCTGGTAGCTGGACCATGCCGCCGGGAAAATCGCTTCTGTTTTCATAGCAACATCGGCAATATTTTCATGCGCCATCACATGGTTGAGCACGGACCTGATCAGGTGCTCCGACCCTTTGCCGACCATGCGTTCGATCTCTGCCGAGGCAATGCCGGGCAGCGCAAGCTCGTTGAGCATTCGGTTGAGCGCGGCGCTGAAATCGCCCATCGTGTCCACCATGGTGCCGTCCAGGTCCACGATCACCGCATCTACACGGGTCAGCAGGGTCGTCAGTTCGGCGGGTGTTGTCATGTCGGGCTCGCAAAGGGCGGGATGGCAAAGGCGACCGAGTGTAAGTGCGCCATCGGGTACGCCGAACAGCGCGGCGGCACGGACGTCACCCTCAACGCAGGCTCAGCGTCTGCTGCTTCCAGGCCGGGTCCTGCCAGCGCTGGAACAGGGGCAACGCCGATATGTCGCCCGTGACCCGCTCGGTTGTCAGGCCGTCCAGCCGCACCACCTCAAAGCTCTTGCGGTAGCGTCCCTGGCCGCGCGCCTCGCGGGCCACCAGCATTTGCTGACCGCCGGGCACCCACCCCGCCCACTCGGCCACACCCGTCTCGGGCGTGGCGGCAGTGGGTGGCAGTACATCGGCCAGCCAGCCGCCTGCGGTCTTGCGCAACACCCACAGCTCGCGCCAGCCTTCCAGGGGCTGCACCGCCAGGGCTACCGCCGTGCCTTCGCGGTTGGTGCTGGCCGATGCAGTCCACACCACGCCGTAGGTGCAGCGGCGCAGCAGCGGGGCCTTGGCGCTGTGCTGCGCGTCCACCAGCAGCACACAGGTTTCGCCGGGGGCGCCGGGTTCGGTCAGCAGTGTGGGGCGGACTCCGGCGGCGGTCGCGACAGGCGCAGCAGCAGGCACCAGCGCCCAGCGTACGGCGCTCACCCGCATGGCAGCGTCGTTGTAGGCGCTCTGGTCTTCATCGGGCAGGTCAGCCTTGCTCACGCCGGTGAATTCGGTCAGGGCGCGTGCGGCGGCAGCGGCCACCGCCGGGTCGGCAGCGTTTTTGCGGGCTTGCTGGAAGGCTGCAGCACCCCACACGCTGGCGCGCCGCATCTGCACGCGGTTGCGCAGGTAGCCAGGCAGGCCGGCCACGTCCACACGCTCCAGCACCTCGGCCTGCCAAGTGGTGACCTTGGCACGCTCGTGTGCGGGCAGGTCGGGGTTGGTGCATTCGGGGCGGGTCAGCGCCAGGACGGCACGGGCGCGCTGCTCGGCATCGGCCACGGGCATGGCCAGCAGGCGGCGAAAGGCCTCACCCTCGTAGCAGATCTGCATGCGGCCTTCGACCTCGTAGGTGGCAAAGCGCACGCCGTAGCCGTTGGCCACGTCCAGGTGTGCCGACAGCGTAGCGCCCGAGGCCTTGCCCGGCACGGCCACCGAGGCACGGCGCGCCAGGCGGTCGGCAAAGGTGCCCAGGGCATCGAAAGCCTGGGCACCCTCCACACCCGCCAGGGCCTTGGCGGGCGCGGCTTGCAGGTAAGCGGCGGTGAGGCCAATGCCCAGCGCTTCGGCACCCGGGGTGTCCTGCACAAAGCGCATCACGGCCAGCAGCGCGGAGCCTTCGGCCTCGGTCAGCGCCACGCGGCGCACATCGCTGGCGCGGATGAAGCCACCGCGCTCACGCTTGTGGTCCCACACCTGCAAATAGTCGAGGCGCTCGCCGCGCACTTCGAGCACTTCGCCCTGCCAAAGGCTGGCCTGCTGCTGGGCACCATCGCGCGGTGCAGCGCGCAGACTGGCCTGGTCTTGCACCACGATGGCGCTGCCCTGGGCGCTGGGCGATGGCTGGGGGGCGGCCTCGGCCGCCACAGTCACTGCAGCGCTGGCAACGGCTGCCAGCAAAGTTGCGAAGGTGGCGTTCATGTTCACTGCTCCACGGCTTGGGTGGTGGTGGCGTCGTCGGCCACGGCTGCAGCCTGTGCGGCCCCGGCCTGAGCATTGCGGCTACCGCCCAGCAGTGCGGCTCCGATGAAGTCGCCATTGGTGGGCGGCGGCGCGATGATCACCTGGATCTTGTCCGAGAGCTTGTCGGCCAGCGTCTTCTGGATGAGCAGCGGGTGTTTTGTCACCAGCGCACCTTCGCGCGCCATCTGCTCGGCGTTGACCTTGCCAATGCGGTCCATGCGGTAGGCCTCGGCCTCGGCCAGCTTCTGGCGAGCATCGGCTTCGCCGTTGGCTTCGATGCGGCGCGCCTGGGCATTGCCCTCGGCGGCTTTCACACGGGCCACGCGCTCGGCTTCGGCTTCGAGCTGGCGCTGCTCGATCTGGCGCTGCTTGAAGGGCAGCACGTGCTTCATGGCCTCTTCCTGCGCCTTGGCGGCAATCACCTGCTCGCGGGCAGCAGCCTCGGCCGCCACTTCGCGGCGCACCTTGTCGGCACTGGCATCGAGCTCGGTCTCCTTCACGCGCTTGTCTTTGAGCTCCAGCGTGTAGCGCATCTTTTCGGACGCCAGCTCTTCGGCCAGCAGGCTGTCCATGCCCCGGCGGTACTCGGAAGGCAGGTCCACCTTGCCAATCTGCAGGCTGCGCAGCGTGACGCCATCGGCCGCCAGGCGGGCTCGCAATTCGGTCTCCATGATCTGGGCGATCTCGGCGCGCTTGGACGAAAAAATCTCGCGCACCGTGTAGCGGGCAAACACCTTGTAGACCAGGCCCTGCACTGCGGGCTCCACGATGTCTGCGGCCACGTTGTCGGGCAGGTTGCCGGCCTTGACGGCGGGCGAGGCGGGGTCGAGGGCATAGCGCACGCTCAGGTCCAGCCCCAGCGAGAGGCCTTCCACCGACTGCAGCGGCGCGCTGCCGGTGGCCTGGCGCATGGCCTCGGGCCGGTAGCTCTGGTCACGCAGGGAGAACAGGCGCATGGTGTGCAGACCGGGCACCACCCACACGCTGCCGTCGCGCCACAGGCTCACCGCACCGGTGAATTGGTTCAGCCGCACGCCCAGATCGCCTTGCGCCAGGTGCTGCACCGGCGGGTTGCGGTACACCATCAGGCCCGCAGCAGCCACCACGGTACCGGCCACCAGCCAGCGCACGGTGGATGCGGTGGGCAGCAGGTAAGCCCAGTTCAGGCGCGGCGCCGCCTCCGCGGCGGCGGCTTGGGTATCGCGCGCTTCGGCTTGCCTACCGTCGTCCAGTCCTGCGTCCAGCACAGGCTCGACATCCGCTTGCGGCAACGGGGTGGAAGAGCGGCCCTTCAGGGTCTGCACGATGCGGTTCCAGGTGGCTTTCATGGGGTGGTTCTCTCTCTCGGTTGAGTTCGGTGTTGTTGTCGGTTTCTGAGCCGCCGCCATGGGTGGTTCATTGAGGACCGATTGTTCGAATCCACCGCGGAAGCAACAACGCAGCGCCATGCCCACTACCGTCACGCCAGCGGGGCAAGCCTTCCGGCCCCGGAAGAAAAACTCACACCGCCCGGGATGGGCGGCCGGGATAATCCACGCGACACACCACCCCCTCCCGCTGCCCATGACCCGCATCGCCGTGATCGAAGATGACCTGCCCACCAGCAACCAGCTGGCCGGGTGGATTCGCAGTGCCAAAAACGGCATCGTCATCGACCAGTGGTTCACCCGTGACGAAGCCGAGGCCGCCCTGGCACGCGAACGCTACGACGCCGTGGTGCTGGACATCGAGCTGGGCCGCGAACGCCACGCGGGCGTCGCGCTCATCAACGCGATCAACAAGCTCGGGCATGGCACACCGGTGCTGGTGGTATCGGCCATGCCAGCGGCCATCTACCGCAGCATCATGAAGGCCCTGGATGCGTGGGACTACCTTCAGAAAACCACGTTTGCAGAGGCCGACTTCATCGAGACTTTTCTGGACATCCTGCGCACCACACAACGTGCGGCGCCGGCTGCGACTCCATCGGTTGCGCCGACGCCCGGCGATGCCCTGGTGCTGGACCCGCTGTGGCAGCGCACCCCCACCTGGCGCGGCGAGCGCATCAACTTGCCACTGACGGCCCAGCGCATCCTCGCCACGTTGCACCAGCGCAGCGGCGAGGTGGTGTCGTACGACGATCTGTTCGAGGTGGTGAAAAGCGGGCGCAACCGCGACAACGTGCGCAAGCACGTCAGCACGATCCGGGAAGCGCTGCGCGAGGTAGCCCCGGGTTTCGAAGGCATCGAAAACGTGCCCATGCGCGGCTTTCGCTGGACGGGCCGATGAATACGCCCTGGGCGGTTGCGCGGCGGCCCTTGCCTGTGCCGCGCCAGTTTCAAGCGCCCCTGTATCGCGCTTGCACCACGAACCACTGACATGAAGCGCCTGCTGCGCCCCGCGCTCGACATTCCCCGCCTGGAGATACCGCGGCTGGGCCTGCCCGCGTTCCGCCTGCGCATTCTGGTGCGCGGGGTTTTCGTGCTGCTGGCCCTGGCCACCGTGGCGCTGGCCGTCGTCGTGCTCAAGGACGAGAAAGACCGCGCCTGGCAAGCCTACCAGCACGGCTTTGCACGCAGCCAGGCCGAAGTGATGGCCCGGCTGCGCCACCCTTCCGGCCAGCTCGCACTGCTCAACGCCGGGCATCTGGACCAGGCGGTCACGCCGCTGGCACCGCTGCTGCTGCCCTTTGCTGCGATTGACTTTGATGACCCGCAAAAGTCCCAGCAGGCCGTGGAGATGGCAGGCTGCTCGGTGCGGTACCCGGATGGCGCGTCGGTCTGCGCCGCGATCGGCAACAACCCCTATGCCGGCGGATTCATTTACCTGGTGGGAAGCTTCTACGCCGGTGATCTGACACCGCGCGAGCGCGGGGCGCTCGCGCCGTCGGACGCACACCGCGCGCGCATCTCCCTGGACATGCGCGGCACCAGCTACCGCTGGATCGCGCCGTATGAAGCGCTGACCGTGCCCGGCGGCGCAAGCGCTCGCGGCCGGCTTACCGGCTTTGTCGACAGCGGCACGCCCCAGCTGGACGTGCGCGCGCGGCCGGTGCGTGACTTCCGGGGATGGCTCTGGCAGAGCGGGCAGTGCCGCGAGCTGCCTCCGCCAGCCTCTTCCGGCAGCTCTGCCAGCAGCGTTGACCCTGCGGCACCCTGCCAGCGTCGCACCCAGTACTCGATCCGCCTTCCCGTAGAACTTTTCCGCGAAGCGCTTTTTCGCAAGGACGAGCGCGTTGTCTGGCCCCCGGCGGATCTGGCCAGCATGCGGCTGCGCGTTGAAATGCTGCCGCCTGGCGAAAACCCCACGCCGCTCTTTGACAGCGATGCGGCCGGAGCCCAGCGGAGCGCGACGCTTTCGGAGCTCTCGCGCAGCCTGCTGCCGGGGGAGCGGGTGCGCATCGAAAAACTCGGGGGTGATGCGGCCGGCACCGTCATCCTCAAGAGCCTCGATGCCCCGGCCGAGCCCTCGGCACCGTGGCTGCTGCGTCTCATCCGCTGGCTGCCGCTGGAGGCGGCGGGTGTGGGCGCGGCCACCACCCCACCGCCCGCGCCCACGGGGCGGGAGCTGCTGGAGACGCCAACCGGCACCTACGCCATCGATTTCGCCGGGCACCTACGCGGTGTGGAAACGGGCCTGGCGGCGGTGGCCACGCGCGTGTCGTGGTACCTGGCTGCCATGCTCGGAGCCATCGCTCTGGCATGGCTCATCATCGAGGTGGGGTTGATACGTCGCGTCACGGCGCTGACGCGGCGTGCTGCCGCCGTGTCGTACAACGTGCAGCCCGGGCACACCGGCCCGCGCCTGGGGCACCTGGACGTTTCGGACCTTCGCGGCTCGGATGAGCTGGGCATTCTGGCGGGCGGCCTGGCCGACCTGCTGCAGCGCGTGAAGGACGACATGCACCGCGAGCAGCTGCGCGCAGCGCAGGAACGCGACATGTGGCACGCGGTGGGCCACGAGATCATGTCGCCCCTGCAGTCGCTGATGGTGCTGCATGGGCCCGAGGACCCGGGACACCGGTATGTGCAGCGCATGCAGCAGGCGGTGCATGTGCTGTACGGCACCGCTTCGCCCGCCGAGGCGCTGCAGGCGGCCGACATGCCCCAGGGCCGGCTGGACCTGGATGACTTCCTGCGCCACGTGGCAGGCAACGCGCACTTCGCCGGGATTGGACAGGTGGTTTACAACGGCACGCCGTCACCGGTCATCGTGCGTGCAGACGAGTTTGCACTGGAAGATGTGGTCACGCACATCCTGCGCAACGCCGACCGCTACCGCCCCGCAGGTACGCCGATCAGCCTGGGCCTCTCGTCGTCGGAGTCCACGGCCTGCGCCACCATCCACAACCTGGGCTCCACCATTGAGCCGGGGCTTCTGGACCAGATCTTCGAGCTGGGCGTGTCCGGCCCCGACAGGCCGCAGGACGATGGCAATGGCATTGACAGCCACCGCGGGCAGGGTCTTTTTGTCGCCCGCACCTACATGACCAAGATGGGCGGCACCGTCCATGCCCGCAACACGGGCGACGGCGTGGAATTCCGGCTGATCCTGCAGCGGCTCGGGTAGGGCACGGCAGGCGCCGGACCGGTTCCTGCCGCTGCCGGTCCACGCCGCATGTTCAAGCGGCTGATCGACCCGCCGCGCATCGGTTTCCAGCCCCGAGCGGGCATCGCTGAAGTGCGCAACCTGGTGGGCAATGGGCACCTCACCGGCTGCGGAGCCCGTGCATCCCCCTCGCAAGGATGCGCTGGTGCGCATCCGCATGGGCTGCACGGCAAGCCATACAGGCGCCACAGGAGGACTGCGACCGTCCGCACTGTCCGACGCATGGCCGTCACGTGGCAGCCTACGCTGCAGGCAACCGTTCGCGTCCGTCGCCGTTCGGGTGAGTTACGACAGGAGTTCCCCCCATGAAGATTGCCATTCGCTTCGCCGTCCCCGCGCTTGCCGCTGCAGCGCTCCTTGCACCGTTTTCGGCGGTTGCGCAGACCACAGGTGCATCCACAGCCGAGGAGCGTCATGCCCAGGAGCGGCAAAAATGCATGACCGACAACACCCAGGACAGCAAGGCGACCTGCCTGCGCGAGGCCGGTGCAGCGCTGGATGCATCGCGCAAGGGGCAGCTCACCAGCGCTGCGGGCAACGAGGCGGCCACACAGCGCTGTGCCGTGTTCAAGGACGCGTCCGAGCAGGCCGAATGCGTGCGCAGGGTGCACAACGCACCGGCGAGCGGCTCGGTTCCGGGCGGAGGCCTACTGCGTGAATCGACCACGACGGTCACAGTTCCTCAATAAGGCACGCCGGATGCGAGGGGCATGCCAAGCACCCGCATGGGTGCCCGAATGGCCCCTGAGGTTTCAGCCAGCCAGCTGGGCACGCATCGCGTCGATGACGCCGCGGTAGTCCGACTTGCCAAAAATGGCGCTACCGGCCACGAAGGTGTCGGCACCCGCATCCGCCACGCGGCGAATGTTGTCGGTCTTGATGCCACCATCCACTTCCAGTCGGATGTCCTTGCCGCTGGCGTCGATGCGCTTGCGGACGGCCTCGATCTTGCGCAGCGCCGAGTCAATGAAGCTCTGGCCGCCAAAGCCGGGGTTGACGCTCATGATGAGGATCAGGTCAATGTCGTCGATCACCCAGTCCAGCACATCCAGCGGCTCGGCGGGGTTGAACACCAGGCCGGGCTTGACGCCCTTGGAACGGATGGCCTGGATGCTGCGGTGCACATGGCCCGATGCGTCCGGGTGGAAGCTGATGTAGTCGGCGCCCGCATCTGCAAAGGCGGCCGCCAGGGCATCCACTGGCTGGATCATCAGGTGCACGTCAATCGGAACGGCCTTGCCGTCCGCCGTTTTGGCGTGGGGCTTGAGGGCCTGGCACACCATGGGTCCGAAGGTCAGGTTGGGCACGTAATGGTTATCCATCACGTCGAAATGGATCCAGTCGGCGCCAGCGGCGATGACATTGCCCACCTCTTCACCCAGGCGGGCAAAGTCGGCGGAAAGGATGGAGGGGGCGATTTGGTAAGTGCGGCTCATCCCCCGATTGTCTCAAAGCGGGCCGGGTGGGGGATGGCGGCATGGGGACATGCGCATCCAGAGTGCCGCCACGGTTACCATTCGGGACATGCCCAAGAACCAGTTTGACGTGCAGGTTGTGCCTGAATACCTGCCCGATCAGTCGGCCCCCGAAACCGGGGTTTTCAGCTTTGCCTACACGATCACCATCACCAATGCAGGCGACGGCCCGGCCCAGCTGATCTCTCGCCACTGGATCATCAGCGACTCGCATGGCCACACCGAGCAGGTCAAGGGTCTGGGCGTGGTGGGCCACCAGCCGCTGCTCAAGCCGGGCGAATCCTTCCAGTACACCAGCGGCTGCCGGCTGCGCACTTCCAGCGGGACCATGCACGGCACGTTCCACTGCGTGACCGAGGAAGGCGTACCGTTTACCGCCCCCGTGGCCCTGTTTGTGCTCGAAGCGCTGAGCCACGGGCCCTCGGGCGAACCCATCACCGGCCGGGTGCTGCATTGAGCAGGCGCCTTGCCCCGCAAGACCAGCTGACCGATCTGCTGGCCCGGTTGGACCCGGCTGCGGGGCTGGCGCACCGCCACCTCTGGCTCATTCACCTGCTCGACTGGGTGCGGGGCCCGCGGGAATCCGTGCCCGAGTCCATCGCGAGGGTGCAGCTTTTTCTCGACGTCGTCCAGGCGCGGCCCGAACTGCAGCAGCGCCTGCAGGCCTGGTGGGCCACGCTGGTGGACCATGTGGACATCACCACGCTGCTGGCCGACTTCGGCTTTGCACCCCGCACTGCGCTCGTGAGCGAAATCGCCGAACGGCTGCGCATGAAGCTGCTGCCCGGCAGCCCTGAGACCATCGACGCGTCCGAGCTCTTCATGCTGGCGCTCCCCACCGCGTTCGACGCGCAGTGGCTGGCGGCCCTGTCCGAGGCGCAGCTCCAGCAGCTCGTCACCCTGCTGTCGCCGCCTGCCCTCCCGGACGGAGCCGCCAGCGCAAGTGGCGCAACACTGTGGCAGCGCGCATTGCTCGATGCCATCACGTACTGCGCGGGCCAGATCCTGTCGACCGGCTTTGCACCCGAGCTGCGCCTGCGGATGAGCGAGGCCACCCGCGAAGGACAGCCGTTTCATGCACTGATCCGCGATGTGGAAAGCCTGCGCGTGGAAGTGCTGCACGCCCTGCGCACGCCCGACCGGCTCCACGAAGCAGCCCAGCGACTGCGCGAGCGGCTGGAGGCCTGCCGTGCTGCCGCCGCCACCGTCTACACGCACTTTGAAGACAACGGCATCTCGGTCGGCCTCGTATTCCGGCTGCGACAGCTGCGCGAGCGCATCCTGCGCGTGCGCGAGCTGCTGGACTGCCTGCTGTCGCCCAGGCCTGCGGTGACCGCAGCCCTGCTGATGTCGCACCTGGTGATGGTGGGCCAGGAGCGCCGCAGCCTGCGCGCGCTGATGGCGTCCAACTCGTCGCTGCTGGCTGCGAAAGTGGCCGAGCGCAGCGCCGAGACGGGCGAACACTACATCACCCGCGACGGCGCCCAATACCGGGAAATGCTGCGCAAGGCCGCAGGCGGCGGCGCCCTGATGGCGCTGACCACGCTGGCCAAGTTCGGGCTGTACACATTGGCGCTGTCGGCCTTCTGGGGCGGCTTCTGGGCAGGTGTGAACTACGCAGTGTCCTTCGTGCTGATCCAGTTGCTGCACTTCACGGTGGCCACCAAGCAGCCCGCGATGACCGCGCCCGCCATGGCCGCCAAGCTCAAGGACCTGAACTCCAGCGGCGCCGTGGAGTCGTTTGTGGACGAGGTCACCCACCTGGTGCGCTCGCAGGTGGCGGCCGTGCTGGGCAATGTGCTGGTGGTGTTCCCTGCGGTGCTGGGGCTGTCGCTGCTGATCGCCATGGCCACGGGCCAGCCAGCCATCAGCCACCACACCGCGGAACATGTTTTCGAATCACTGCACTTGCTGGGCCCATCCGTGCTCTTTGCAGCGTTCACCGGGGTGCTGCTGTTTTCGTCGAGCATCATCGCGGGCTGGACGGAAAACTGGTTCGTGCTGAACCGGCTCGATTCGGCCATCCACTACAACCCGCGCATCACCCGCCTGCTGGGTGCGCCCCGCGCAGCCCGCTGGGCGCGTTTCCTGCGCGAGAACATCTCGGGCTTTGCGGCCAACATCTCGCTGGGCTTCATGCTCGGGCTGGTGCCGCCGATTGCCGCCTTCTTCGGCCTGGGGCTGGATGTGCGCCATGTCACGCTCTCCACCGGGCAGATGGGCGCGGCGGCTGCATCGCTGGGCCTGGAGGCCCTGCACATGCCCGCGTTCTGGTGGGCTGTGGCCACGCTGCCGCTGCTGGGCGTGCTCAATGTGTCGGTGAGCTTTTACCTGGCGTTCAGCGTGGCGCTGCGTGCGCACAGTGTGAGCGGCGTGCAGCGATCAGACCTTTACGCGGCCATCCGCCGGCGCCTGCGCACGGCTCCCCTGTCGTTCTTTGTTCCGGCCCGCAACGGGCCGGCTGCACCTGCGCACTGAACCCAAAACCACGCCTCTGTCCTACAGGGGTGCTGTGTTTGAACCTGTAAATTTGGGCGCAACCGGCAACGCCGCTTTTTTGCGAAGGCCAGGCGCTGCCTGCCAATCCCCCAACGGGCGCCAGGGCCTGTTCACGAGTGAACTAGCCTTGGCCCGTCTGATACGAGGTTCCATTCCATGAACGAAATCCTGAGCTTCTGGGCGCAATGGCTGCGGCCCTCGGCCGGGCTGCCCACGGTGCAATGGTCGCTGCTGCTGGCGGTGGCCGCGATGGCCGGATACCTGACGCAGCGCCACACCGGCCTGCCCAAGGTGCTGGGCTACTCACTGGTGGGCACGGCCGCGGGCCTGGCCGGCTTCAGCGGGGCCGTGTGGCCGCTGCAGGGCATCGGCCTGTTCCTGCTGGAGCTGGGCATTGCCCTGGTGCTGTTTGAATGTGGTGGCCGCATCCCCCTGCGCTGGTTCCGCCACAACCCGATGGTGCTGATGCAAAGCATTGCCGAATCGGTGCTGACCTACTTTGCCGTGTACTGGGTGCTGGTGTGGCTGCAACTGCCCGCACAGGCCGCCGGGCCGCTGGCGCTGGTCGCACTCGCCGCATCGCCCGCCGTGCTGACGCGGGTGGTCACCGACACCCGCGCCGCCGGCCCGGTGACGGAGCGGGCGATCGTGCTCACCACGCTGTCCACGCTGTACGCCCTCACGCTGGGCAGCGCCAAGGCCGAGCTGATCAACCGGCAGAGCGTGACGCTGATGGAAACGGTGTACCCCGTGGTGGTGGTGCTGGGCGTCTCCATCGTCATTGCGGCCGTGCTGGCGCTGTTGCTGCGCATGGCGCTGCGATTCATGAGCCCGACGAGCGAGAACACGTCCATGCTTTTCCTGGCGCTGGTGGCTGCAGGCACGGCCGTGGCGGCGCACATGGGCGGCTCGGCCCCGCTGGCAGCGCTCCTGGGCGGCATGCTGCTCAAGCAGCTCAATCCGCGCCCCTGGGCGTGGCCGCGACAGCTGGGCAACGCGTCCTCACTGCTGACCATGCTGATGTTTGTGCTGGTGTCCACCGTGGCGGCGCAGGCCGACTGGAGCGCGCCCGTGGCAGGCGTGGTGCTGGCCCTGATCGCAGTGCGCCTGCTGGCCAAGGCCCTGGGCGTGGCGCTGGGCAACGTGGGCAGCGGCGCCAGCTGGAAGCAGGCCTTCTGGGTGGGCTGCGCCATGACGCCGATGTCGTCCATCGCGCTGCTGATTGCCTCGCAGTTCGTGCTGGCCTCGCCCGCCACCGGCCATGTGATTGCCGGCGTGGCGCTGCCCGCCATCTTGCTGATGGAAGTGCTGGGCGCGGTGATTGCCACCGTGGCCATCTACCGTGCGGGCGAAAGCTCGAAACCCTGGGCACCGCTGACCCGCGGCCACAACGGAGACAACCCCCGTGAGTCTTGAAGCCTTCAACCATTCCGAACCGCTGACGCTGGGCGTGGAGCTGGAGCTGCAGCTCGTGAACACCAACGACTACGACCTCGCGCCGTATGCCGAGGACATGCTGCGCCTCATGAAGAAAATCCCGCTGCCTGGCAGCGTGGTGCCCGAGATGACGAACAGCATGATCGAGATCTCCACCGGCATCTGCCACTCCAGCAGCGAAGTGCTGGGCCAGCTCACGCCGATCCGCGACGCGCTGGTCAAAAGCGCCGACAAGCTCAACATCGCCGTGGTGGGTGGCGGCACGCACCCGTTCCAGCAGTGGCATGAGCGCCGCATCTACGACAAGCCACGCTTTCGCGAGCTGTCAGAGCTGTACGGCTACCTGTCCAAGCAGTTCACCATCTTCGGCCAGCATGTGCACATCGGCTGCCCGGATGCCAATGCCGCGCTGCTGATGCTGCACCGCATGAGCCGCTACATCCCGCACTTCATCGCGCTGTCGGCGTCGAGCCCCTACGTGCAGGGGCAGGACACCGCATTTGATTCCGCGCGCCTGAACTCGGTGTTTGCCTTCCCCCTGTCGGGCCGCGCCCCCATGGCGCTCACATGGGACGACTTCACGGTGTACTTCGACAAGATGACGCGTACCGGCGTGGTCAAGAGCATGAAGGATTTTTACTGGGACATCCGCCCCAAGCCCGAGTTCGGCACCATCGAGATCCGCGTGTTCGACACCCCGCTGACCATCGAGCGCGCAGCGGCCCTGGCCGGCTACGTGCAGGCGCTGGGCGCATGGTTCCTGGCCGACCAGCCCTTCATGCCTGAAGAAGACGACTACCTGGTCTACACCTACAACCGGTTCCAGGCCTGCCGCTTTGGCATGGACGCGGTGTACGTGGACCCCGCCACGGGCGACCACATGCCCCTGCGCGAGCACATCCTGCGCACCATGGACCGCATTGCCACCCATGCCGCCATGCAGGGCTCGGCCAGTGCCATGCACATGCTACGCACCGAGGTCGAAGCCGGCCAGAACGACGCGCGCTGGCTGCGCCAGCGGCAAAGCGAAGAGCAGCTGCTGGCCGAAGTGAGCCGGCAGGCGGCGCAGCGCTTTCGCGGCACGGCGGCCTGACCCGCACCCCGGGCGCGGGCGACCTCGCGCGCCGGCCACCTCATGCAGCCAGCGCCAGTCTGCGCGCTTGCTGCGTACGCCCGCCATAGCCCCAGTCGCTGGCGGGCAACTCCCGCACCACCACGTAGCTGGCCGTGGCCAGGGCACCGTCACCCGCCAGCTGGCGCTGCAGTTCGGCAAACGCGGCGGCGATGAAGGCGGCCTTGTCTTCCTCGGTGTTCGTGCCCTGCGTGATGCTGATCTCCAGCAGCGCCGTGGGCTGCGCCACGGGCGCACCACCGATATGCCAGCGCGCGGCGGGCAGGTCGTCGATGACGACGGCCGTCACCTCGCGGCGTTTGCCGAGCAGCTGGACCGTGAGGTCCGTGAGCGCACTGGCCAGCGCCTGGTAGCGCTCGGGGTTGTGCAGCGGAGTCAGTTTCAGGA
>LNFM01011572.1_pt1 | contig 17352 bp, 19 predicted proteins | sample 596031 | NCBI WGS metagenome assembly LNFM01 (sample SAMN04254537, study PRJNA301005) | activated carbon metagenome | isolation source: dual media filters at the Ann Arbor, Michigan drinking water treatment plant | place: USA: Ann Arbor | reverse complement strand
AAAAAATAAAATCTATCATGGGAAGAATTTTTGAAGTACGTAAATCATCGATGTTTGCCCGTTGGGATAAAATGGCAAAAAACTTTACCCGAATTGGTAAAGAGATCGTAATTGCTGTAAAAGCAGGTGGGCCTGATCCTAATTCAAATGCTGCGCTGCGTCGTTGTTTTCAAAATGCCCGCAGTGTAGGCATGCCGAAGGACCGGGTAGAGGCTGCTATTAAAAGAGCACAGGGAAAAGAACTGGTGAACTATGATGAGATATTATATGAAGGTTATGCGCCGCATGGCGTTGCTATATTAGTGGAAACAGCTACCGATAACCATGTAAGAACGGTAGCGAATGTAAAATCTTGTTTTACAAAAGGACATGGAGCTTTGGGTAATAGTGGTAGTGTAGCTTTTCAATTTAAGAAAATGGGAGTATTCAAATTAAAACCCGAAGGATTGAATGCAGAAGAAATGGAATTAGAGCTGATTGATTTTGGTTTGGAAGAGTTGGGCGAAAGTACAGGTGAAAATGGTGAGGAGATATTAGTGGTTCGTTGTGGCTTTACTGATTTTGGTAATATGCAAAAAGCATTGGAAGATAAAAAGATCATTCCGATTACTGCAGAGTTAGAATGGATACCTACTGTGACGGTACCGGTAACCGATGAACAAGAAGCTGATGTAAGTAAACTGATCGATAAATTAGAGCAGGATGAAGATGTGCAGAAAGTGTTTCATAATATGGGATAAAGAAAAAGCCCTCCGAAATTTTGGAGGGCTTTTTTTATATTACGATTTTACTTTGCCTTCTATACTGACATCTATTTCTTTTCCGGTAATAAGTCCTACCGCCATTTTAAATAAGGAGACGATTTTCCCATCTTTTGTATCCCAATAATACCCATCTTCTGGTGTTACCTTAATAAGGGTAAGATTAGGATCGTCATGATCTTTAAACCATATTTTAGCCATTATTGACCATAGTTCTTTTGCTTTTGCAGCATCCTGCATTATTTGAGCCGTGCCATAAAGACTGAGAAATTCCATACTGCCTTTGTTGGAATAAAAGAGCTGTATTCTATTGTCCTTTTTAATGTCCTGATTCTTGTCGCTATCCTTATGACTAAAAAACCAGACAGTACCATCTTCATCAACTTTTTGTCTTGACATAGGTCTTGTCTTTAATGGCAGGCTGGTAAGGTCTGTCGTGAACAAACCAATATCAGCATCATCAACCATTTGCTTTATTTTTTTATTTGCTTCATCCCGATGGAGATCTTTTATTTCGCTAGCCATACTTAAAATTTTATTGAATGATTTGATATCCGTCAATAAAACCAAATGGTATGCCATCCTCTGCATGTTTAACTATGTATAAGCTGGAAAGCATAATACTTAATCATAAATGAAGTAATGCAAAGCCGTATATGTCTAAACTGTTGAATCTATTTCACAAAATGGGAAGTAGCGAAAAGTTCATGAACTTATTGTTCTTACGATAGTTTCTTTTTAACGTTAAACTTCAAATAATATTTTTTCCCCTGCGGTAACGGTATTGTTTTAAATTTTTTCTTCACCAGTATTGAATCGGAAGGTTTAATAATCGTATATATCAATGTATCTCCTTTTTCAACAGGCGTCAAAACTCCCTGAGTACCTGCAAGATCTAAAGTAAAGCGACCACCGGTATATGTCCTGGGGTTGGTTTGTGCAAATGATATATTCGTTATGCACAATAATATCATCGAGGTAAGCATATATTTTTTCATACAAACAATTTAATCAATCCTCTTATACTTGTCCTTCATAAATTCAAAATATACAAAACCGAAACGCTGGTACCAATCTGGCAATCCATATTGCGCCTCGCAAGTTCCAATTCCCTGCAGTGCCCGTTGCAAAGCACCCATCATATCGGTATACTTTCTATCGTAGGTTTGCTTAAATTTTTCGAACTCTGCCACAATTCCTCCTCGTTCATTTTGCCATGCAATACCGGTTACTGCGTGAATACCACTCATATTATCGCCAAAGGCCAATGCACTCTCTTTAAAGTGTTTTGTATTGCTGTAAATGCAACTCAACCTGCCCAATTGACGACGAATAAAATTTAATTCTCCCACCGCTCTTTCATAACATTCACTACATGCTGCATTTCCAACACAGGTGGAGGCCATCATTGCTCCACTACTGGCACTAAAGTCCGGTGCACAGGCACCGGGTTCAAAATTCTGAATTTCGTTCCATTCGTCTCTTCGTTCTTCCAACCAATCAAGGTAGCCTTGTAAATTTTCGTACGCCTCGTTAACTGCTTCTGCCGGGTCGTTATCTCCACCAATATCAAAACCATCATCTTGGGCATGAATAGCAATTGATAAAAATATTGCTGATAAAATCAGTGCAAACTTTTTAATTATTATGCTCATGATTTTTTGTTTTTTAGTTTAACTAATAAGAATAATATGATAAGTAACGCAGCCGCTGCAACTATAACCAATGTCATATTTTTTTTGAACCAGCCACCGCCGGTACTACTTGTTGCATCGTTTGCTCCTTTGAATACGGATGGCAATTCCATTTTCATTTCATTTCCCGTCCACACCATCAATACATAATGGGCTGGCTTTTTATTAGCCACTACCATTATTCCAAAATCACCTTCCGTTTTAAAGTTATTTTTATAAATGCCTTTACCTTTTACTTCGCCGGTATGATGAAAGGTTTTCCAGTTTTCTTTACACAAAAGCACTTTAATATCCGCTGAAAGGTCTGATGAGTTGAGACTAAAGTAAGTTGGTGAATACATGCTTAGCCCTTTGATAAAATAATACGCCGTATCATTATCTTGTGTAAGTTGGTTCATGCTGATGCGACCATTGGCTTTTTCTGCCCCTTCCTTTTTATATTCTTCGAAGATCAATTCCCTCGGATTGATCCTATCGTCAAGACTAAAAGGCTGCGCAACCACGTTCTTCTGCAATACCAGCAGAGAGGTACAAAGTAAGAAAAATGAGATTTTTATTTTCATGTTGGTTGGTTTTGGTATTGAATAAATATTTTTTCTTAGTAAAAATATCAGCAACCGATATTCTCACAATCAATTCCTTTTACAGGAACTACTTCAATTTTTCGTTTATCCCGGTTAAAAATCCATGCCTTTTTTAAAATATTCATATACTCATTGGTTGTTGTTTTACCCCACACAACCAGAAAGCTATTTTCTATTTTATTCTGGCGACAAAAGCTACTTCGTATCTCCCATCCTTTTTGCACACCGGTAACTTCCAGCACATCACAAATAAGTAACTTATCAGAAGTGGTATCTTCTTTTACACTAAAAAATACAAGCACTGTAGTTCCTTTTGTAAAAACATGTACTAAAATCATCTCCGGTTCATCGAGTTTGCTGACAACACCCCCTTCAAATTGTGTCCACCCCTTCAATTGTGATAACTCAGTTGTTTCAATAAACACTTTACCGATCATAGATTTTTTTGTGCCGGCATATTTTCCAGCCTGTGCAAAAACTGCTATCATGATAAGCTGACAAACAAAAAGAAAAAGAATTTTTCGCATACTATCGTTTTACTGAAGTTACTTCATTTCTCGACTGAAGTTTACCATTCATGTACATTTCCATTTTTACAATACCAAAATCGGGGGCAAACCAGGTGGTGGTAGTTGTCTTCATATCACCCTGCATTTTTTTCATCATTTCTTTTGTTTTTTCATCCATGCCGGGAATATCCATTTCTACATCCACGGAATTACTGATTTTGAAACAGTTAAAGGTGCCAGCTGCAGTCGTTACATCCTCTTTACCTTCAACTTTTCTATTTCGATAATGGTATTTCATCCCCATTTTTTTGCCGGCTTTTTCAGAAGACATTACACCTGTTGCATCAGGCAAAGTCTCCCCTTCTGTTAAATTAATTGGATATTCTATCATGGATGATTTGAAAGTCGCATCCTGATTTTTTGAATCAGTGCGAAACATAGAAGCGATATCAAAATAAATTTTATTGCCGTCACATTTATATTCATACATTACAGTTTTCTTATTTTCTCCATTTTCTTCCATCGTAGCTGCTTCAGTCACTGAAAGTATTTTGGTGTATTGCTTTGTTGTTGCTTCGCCTGATTCATTATAACTAGTGGCTTCCACCTCAGCACCTTGTTGAAAAAAAACCATTTTGCTGCAAGCACTTGCATTAACAGGGCTGTGATTTGAATTTGTTTGTACACTACTATCATTTTTATTGCCATCGGCAGTAGATGCAGAATTGTTGCAAGCCCAAACAAAAAATGCTGAGCTAATAAAAATAAGTTTATTCATTTTTGTTGGTTTTAAAATCATCTCGCCGGCAAGGCTGTTGAGATAATAGTTGAAAGATTATTGTTTTCATCGGATTCCGCAACCGTATTTCTTCCATCGGCTTTTACCCAAAAATCAAAGTTGCCAGGCCTAAAACTCCCTTCCGGCTCACGGAATGTATACACTTTTACAAATGATGCCCCGGGATTAATATCCGGCACAGGTAATGTTGCTGTTAGAGTTTTGGTAGTAGCAGTACCCGATGGGCTTTTTATATATGCCACTGTTGTAGAAGAACCCGAACGAAATCCTCCAAAATTTTTGATTCTTACTAATACCTGGATATTTACTTTCTTATTTGCGGCATCTCGTATTACCGACACAAGACTAAATTCTTCAACCCGTAAATCTGGTGGAGTAAGAGGTTTTAGATTTTTAGGTGCAGGCAATGGCTGATTTTGAGCTGCAATACTTCCGGCACAAAAAAATAGAGCTATTAATACAATTGCATTTTTCATTTCCCAAAGTAACGATGGAGAATGCTCTTTGAAAATACCCCTTTTGTGTAATCAGTCCAGTTTAATGATTTTATGTTGCAGGGCTTTGGCTACAGCTTCAGTACCGCAGCTTACATGTAGTTTGTGGTAGATATTTTGAAGATGCTTCTTCACTGTATCAATGGTTATTTCGCTTTTATCCGCAATCATTTTATAGGAATTGCCTTTTACTAACAATTCAAGCATTTCTTTTTCTCTTGCTGTAAGATTGAATTCTTCATTGACTGCATTAACCTTTCTAAAATGCTGAAAAACTTTCTGTGCAACAAAGGGGCTCATGGGTGCTCCTCCAATCATTACATCCTGTAAGGCACTTATTAATTGTAAAGGAGAAGTATTCTTCAACAGGTATCCATCAGCACCAGCGCAAATAGAATCGAAAATCCTATTATCATCATCAAACATCGTGTGCATTACGATCTTTACTTCGGGGCTCACATTTTTAATTCGTTTCACTCCTTCCACTCCACCAATGCCCGGCATATCAATATCCATTACTACCAGGTCAGCTTCTAATTTTACAACCTGTTTATCCGCTTTGTCACAATCTGGAAACAATAATAGTTCCAGTGACTGCCGCAACCGGGCATTATCTTCAAATATTAAAAGCTGGTAAGCCATATGATTAAAAATACAATGCTAAAGGGAATTAATCTATTACACTTTCGGGTAGTCAAAAAAAACGTTTCAGGAAACTTACATTTCCAAATTCAAAACGGTTCCCTTGCCGGGTGATGAATGAATAATTAAAACCCCTCCAGAAGCTTTTGCCCGTTGCTCCATATTATACAAACCGTTACCAGCTTTTATGATATGGCGATCGAAACCTATCCCATCATCTTTTACCTGCATTACTATCTTATGCTTCTCTGCCTGAATTAAAACAGACGCTTCTTTTGCACCGGAATATTTCACCAAATTATTGATTGCTTCCTTAAAGATCAGGTACAAATCTCTCCGTTGTGTCATACTAAGTTGCACACTATTTTCTGCAGCCGGAAAATCAAAATGCCCATCTATATTCTTTCCATCCAGCATATCGGCTGCATATCTTTTCATACGTATAAAAAGATTTTGCATATCGTCATATTTCGGATTGATATTCCATACAATATCAGATAACGACTCGCTTATACGTTGAATATCTTCTGATGCTTTAGCCAAATACTCTTTTGATTTTTCCGGTTGGGCAATATTTCTGCGAGCCAGTTCATTGAGGATATTAATATTGCTAAGTGAAGCCCCAATATCATCATGCAAATCCTGGCTTATATTATTGCGCATAGCCAGCAAACTTTTCTGTTGTTCTAATTTTTTCTTTAGTTGATAACGGTTAAAATAAGCGTAACCAAGCAGCAATATAAGTCCAACTCCTCCCAATAAAAGATTCCGCAATGTTTTTTGATTCTTTATTGTTCTTTCCTGCAATTGCTTTTCCGTTTCGGCTAATTGCAATTGCTGTTGGTTGGCCGTAGCAATGAGTTCTTTTTTTTCTAACTCTCTTTCCTGCTCCAGCAACCTGGCATTTTGTAATTCCTGCGACTTTGATAGCAAATCGATTTCATTTTGCTTTTGTAATGCTACCGCTGCATTACCATCAATAACAGCTTTTTGCTTTTCAATTTCTAACTGGCGAATTTGCTGTGCTGTGTTTAACCTGATTATTTCTTTATCCTTTTTCTCAGTTTCGTAGCGGGTTGTTATTTCTGCTATAGATGTTTTTGTTTTATCGGATACAATACTGTCTCTGTATAAAATGTACTTCTTGTAATTTTCATATGCCGGACCATAATTTTTTAATTCACTGTAGAAATTAGCTAATTGCGCATAATAATCCCTGAGGCTTGCCCTGTCATTATTTTTTTTCAGTAAAGCCAGCGATTTATTGTAGTAAGAAAGAACCACTGTTGAATCATTTTTCAATTGCTGATGAAGCATTCCGGCAGCCATATAGCGCCTGGCAAGCATAAAGGGGTCTTTCTTGTTTTTTTCAAGGAGTTCAATTACTTTCAACTCAAACTCCAGAGCTTCTTTCTTTTTCCCATTTGTACTATACAAATTAGAGGCGGTAACGTAGGAGTGGATTATTCTTGACTCCAGCTTACTTTGTAATGCATAAATAACACAGAGCTGTAGATATTTTTCCGCTTCTGCATTATCAATCCCTAGGTAAACCTGGCTAATATTGCAGCAGCCCAATGACAACCGGGAAATATCACCCGTTTTTTCCCGATAACTTAAAGATTTCTTAGCATACTCAATTGCTTTTGTCCGATCATTCAACCCATAATAAACAGTTGAAAGATTACTGTAAGCAACACCCAATTCTCCGTATTTGTCAGGAAAATAATTTTCATAAATATTAATAGATTTGATAAGATAGTCAGCCTGCTTTGCAATTTCTCCTTTTCTTCCCCATGTGTAGCCCATATCGTTGTAGGCCAGTGCGGTCCACTTTGTTGGTCGTTTAGCCAAATAATGTTGAAGGCTTTTTTCAAATGTAGTAATGGCTGCATCCAATTCATTCTTGTACATTTTTACCTGTGCCATTTGAAGGAAGGTAATTGCAGTAATAAGAGAATCTTTTAATTGCACTCCAATTTTATTTACCACTTGAGCTGTTGCATCGGCTTTCTCCAAATCGTCTTTGTCAATATAAATATCTGTGGCTTCTATTAATGCATATGCCTGGCCCTTTTTAAAATTCTTTTGCTTACTGAACGCTTCGGCCTTATCGCAATAAAAAAGAGCGGAGTCATAAATTCCATCTGTAAAATAGCACTCTGCTTTATCAATTAATGAAAATACAGTGACTGAATCAGCCTTAGTGTATGAGGGTTGTGCGTTTGTTTTCGCAAAAAAGAAAACAAGTAGCGGCAAAGAAGCAAGTCTCATATTACGGTTATACTTCACACTGAAAAATTACAAATAATTGCCGAAACATAATGTAGGCTAATTTTGCACAGTGGATTCAAATCAGCCTATAGTACTTTTTGACGGTGTATGCAATTTCTGTAATACCATGGTAAACTTTGCCATCCGTAATGATGAAAAGGGCAGGTTGAAATTTGCTCCTCTACAATCAGCAACTGGGAAAAAATTACTGGCAGAATTTAAGGTCTTGCCTTCCGCAGATACCATAGTATTTATTGATAAAGGCAAAGCTCATACTTATGCCAATGCAGCTATCCGGATCAGTAAATATTTAAACTGGCCTGCTAAAATGCTATATGCTTTTATTATTATTCCTCCTTTTATAAGCCAACCTTTTTATAAATGGTTTGCCAAACGACGATATAAATGGTTTGGCAAAAAAGAAGAATGTATGGTACCCACAGCAGCAATACAGGATCGGTTTTTAAAATAATTGTAGTTACGAGTCGAGATTTCTCAATATAGCTGCCATGCCGGCCGACCCAGCAAAGAAAGACAAGAAAACATATCCATTGCTTAACAATAATGAAAACTCGGATGGGCTGCCTTTAAATTCTCCTTTTGAAAGCATAATTATTGCAAATATGATTGCCAACAATGATATAATTATTATTGTGTTCCCCGTAAACTTGTAAGAAAAATTTGCTTTCCCTAAAAAATGCTCTGCTCCACTAACGGTGAACACAGCACCAAAAACACCTGTAACGACCCATAACACTATTACAAAGGCTGAAGTGGAAGAAAGTCTTGTAACGACATCAAGAAAAATAACTACAATTTGCAATACATAATTAGCAATGCCAACAGCTATTACTGCTCCAATAAAACAGAGGGTGGTTATAAATATTTTCTTGCCTGTTGACATATACCTATTTTATATTTCTATCTCTCCTTTCATATAAAATACACATTGCCCACCCATAATTACCCGATCTCCTTTTTGTTCGCAATAAATATCACCGCCTCTTTTAGAGAGCTGTTTTGCATTCATCTTACCTTTTCCTAATTTATAGTTCCAGAAAGGAATCAACTGTGAATGTGCTGAACCAGTAACAGGATCTTCATCAATGCCGGCAGTGGGAGCAAAGAACCGGGATACAAAATCCACCTCTTTGCTGGGCGCAGTTACAATCACCATTTTATCCACCTTTTTCATTATTGCAAAATCTGGTCGTAATTTTCTTATTACATCTTCATTCATCAATTCAATCAAATAATCCCTGTTTTTATACACTCCGGCAATCTCAGGATTTCCCAATGATGCCAGCAGTTCTTCGGGGTATTCTGTTATTCTTTCTGGCATCCAGGAAGGAAAATCAAGATTAAGTGAATCACCATTCTGCGAAATATACAATGGGCCACTTTTGGAATGAAAAGTAATGACTGGCTTTATACATCCCAACATTTTATATAGCACATGTGCAGAAGCAAGGGTAGCATGTCCGCAAAGATTAATTTCGAGCTCCGGTGTAAACCATCTTATTTCATATTCATTCCCTTTCGGAACAAAAAAGGCGGTTTCAGCCAAGTTATTTTCCATTGCGATTTGCTGCATCAGTTCTTCATCGATCCATTTGTCTAATGGAATAACTGCAGCAGGGTTTCCACCAAACAACTTATTCGTAAAAGCATCCACCTGGTAAATTGTTAATTTCATTTTTTTGGTATTGTTTTATAAAAAGCAGGTAGCGAAAGTTTATATTGAACAGCTACTACACGTATAAGAAATATTACGATAATGCAAATGATTGTCACCACATCTGCATCCATTTTAAAATATCGCAAAAGGAAATATAATATGCCCCCTAATATACAAGCCATAGCATAAATCTCTTTCCGGAATAGTAATGGTATATTATTCAACAAAACGTCTCTTACTACACCACCGAAGCAAGCTGTTATAGTTCCTAATGTAATACATACGCCGGCACTAAAGTCTTTTGCTATGCCAAGCTTTATTCCAACTACGGTAAACAAACCCAGTCCTAACGCATCAAATAAAAATAAAGTAGTAGTTAAATGCTTGAGGTAGCGGCCAAAAAACATAGTAACAACGGCTGAAGCAAAAATTACAATTGTAGCAGTTGAGTTGGTGAGCCAACTCACTGGCAAGTTACCAATCATCATATCTCTTAATGTACCACCTCCAATGGCTGTAACAAAAGACAGTACCAATACACCAAATGGGTCAAGCTTTTTTTCCATTGCCAAAAAAGCACCCGATACGGCAAAAGAAAAAGTACCGAGAATATCAATGATGTATAAAAAATCGGTTGGCATGGTTAATCAAATGTACTATTTCAGAAAAAGAAAAATCCCGTTTCGACTTTTTGCGAAACGGGATAATAGGTTTGTTGAAAATTGATTAGTCCTTATCATCACTATCTAACCGGAACGATACTTTGCAGATTACACCGTAGGATTTTATCTTCCCGTCCTTTACATGTACTTTCATATCCTTTACCCATACTGAATCTACATTACGGATTGTTTTTGATGCTTCTTTAACCGCTTGCTTTACGGCATCATCAAAGCTTTTATCGGATGAAGCAATTAGTTCAATAACTTTTACAATAGACATAGAAAAAAATTTATAGTTAATAATCAAATTATTCAGATAAGATACGACTAATTTGGTATTATTCACTCATCATCTCCCTAATTACCATTGCAATTTCTTCCGCATTTGGTTTGCTGAAATAATCGCCATCACTTCCATAGGCAGGACGATGGGCTTTACCAGTAATAGTTCTCGGCGCAACATCTAAATATTTATACCCGCCTTGCTCTTCCATTACTTTATTGAACATGTAAGCAGCTGCGCCACCCGGAACATCCTCATCTACAAAAACAATACGACTAGTTTTCTTTAGCGATTCCAAAATTTTATGATTGATATCAAAAGGAAGTAAAGTTTGAACATCTATAATTTCACAACTAATACCCTGTGCTTCTACTGTATTTACAGCATCTTGTATGATACGTAAGGTAGAACCGTAAGAAACGATTGTTACATCAGCACCTTCTTTAATTACTTCCGGCACACCTAGCGGCACGGTAAATTCAAGCAGATTCGACGGCAATTTTTCTTTCAGGCGATAGCCGTTCAAACATTCAATTACTAACCCCGGATCATTGCTCCTTAATAAAGTATTGTACATACCTGCCGCCTGTGTCATATTTCTGGGCACACATACATACATACCCCGAAGTGCATTTATCACCATTCCCATCGGAGAGCCACTATGCCAAATACCTTCGAGGCGATGGCCCCTGGTACGAACAATTACCGGGCAACTTTGCTGGCCGGCTGTTCTGTAATGCAATGTTGATACATCATCACTCAATGGTTGTAAGCCATAAAGCAGGTAATCGAGGTATTGAATTTCTGCAATAGGTCTTAATCCACGCATGGCTAAACCAATACCCTGTCCCATGATGGTTAACTCACGGATGCCTGTATCAAAAATTCTGTCGTTGCCATGTTTTTGTTGTAAGCCACTGAAGCCCTGGTTCACATCACCGATATAACCCAAGTCTTCTCCAAATGCCACCACTTTAGGATTGATAGTAAATAATTCATCAAAGAATTTATTCAATACTTCAAAGCCATTAAGGATTGGTGCATCATTGGCAAACACAGGTTTTACTTCCGTTACTTTTAATGCACTCTTTGGCCCATCATTATATAAATGCGTATTATATAATTTCTTATTTTCTGCCTGCAGTTCGTTGTAATAATCTTTTGTCCAATAAGCAGCATCGGCATTATCCGCCAATGTAAGTGCAGTATTCAATGACTTCAACACGTCTCTTCTTAGTGGCTCACGGTTGGCAGATAACTCAGCAGCCAACTTTTGCAACGCTGCAGTATGAGCAGGCAATGCAGTCGCCATAGCATGAATCAAATCTGTAGCCCTGCTTACTTGTTTTTTTACGGGTGTTATAAATTTTGCCCACGCAGATGCTTTACTTTCCCGAACATGTTCTTTAGCTCTTTCTGCAATGCCGTCAAGCTCCTCTTCTTTGGCCAATGCATTTGCAATAATCCACTCTCTCATTTTTCTAATACCATCCCACTCTCTTTCCCACTCTAATCTTTCCTGCGTTTTGTATCTTTCATGACTTCCCGAAGTAGAATGCCCCTGTGGTTGTGTTATTTCTTCTACATGAAATAAAACTGGAGTGTGAGTTTCTCTTGCAAAACGAATTCCTTCTTCAAATGTTTCGCACATGCCGGCATAATCCCACCCTTTTACTTTATAAATATTAAATCCATTTGAACCCTCTGTCTTTTGCATACCACTCAAGGCATCCGAAACAGATCCTTTGGTAGTTTGGAACTTTTTGGGAACAGAAATTCCATAACCATCATCCCACACAAAAACAGCCAATGGAACTTGTAGCACACCGGCAGCATTTATAGTTTCCCAAAAATGGCCTTCGCTTGTTGATGCATCACCAATAGTGGCAAAGCAAACTTCGTTACCATTATTAGATAAATCAGGAAATGAATGAAGCTGACTGATATTTCGAAAAGCTTTTGAAGCATAGGCCAATCCCAATGCCCGTGGCATTTGTCCGGCAGTAGGTGCTATGTCAGAAGAAATATTTTTAAGTCCAGAAAGATTAAGCCAGTCACCGTTTTCATTCACCATTTTAGTAGCGAAATGACAATTCATTTGCCGTCCACCGCTGAATGGTTCGTTCTTTATATCAGGATCTGCATATAATTGTGCAAAAATTTGCTCTGTGTTAGTAAGTCCGGCCGCCAGCATAAAAGTTTGATCCCGGTAGTACCCGCTGCGGAAATCCCCGGTCTGGAAAAATTTGGCCATTGCTACCTGGGCTACCTCTTTTCCATCTCCAAAAATTCCAAATTTTGCCTTCCCTCCAAGCACTTCTTTACGGCCTAACAAGCTGGTTTCCCGGCTTATACAAACCATCGTATAGTCCAATAGCACTTCATCCCTAAACTTATCAAAAGAAAGTTTTTCAGCATCTGTGTATGTTTCCAGGTTTGTGTTATCCATGGGGCAAAAATAAGAAGATTAAATACCCGGCAGAGGCATGTTAAAAAATACCCGTTAGGCTGCAACTGTTCTATATTATATGGCATCTTTTTTCTAAATTTGGCATCTTAATCCATTAGCATGAAGACATTAGCATTATTAGTAATTGGTTTGTTAGGAATATCTGGTTTAAATGCACAAACCGGTCATTCACCTAATGATGGTCATAACCATGGAACGGTAGTCACTCAATCAACTTCAAACGAAGATGTGTTGAAATTAAAAGAGAACGAATTTGACTTTGCAAAAATTCCGCAAGGCAAACCAGTTTATCACACATTCGAAATTGTAAACACCGGTAAAACAGCTCTAAAGTTGGAAAATGTAACTGCTACCTGTGGGTGTACCACACCAGAGTGGAGCCGTGATGAAATAGCTCCGGGTGCTACTGCAAAAATTAAAGTAGGGTACAATGCCGCAGCAGAAGGTGTTTTCGAAAAATTTATTACAATTACTTACAATACTAATCAAACAAAACAAATCAAGATCAAAGGCACCGTTTGGAAAGCCCCGGAAGGCTCCGCACCTGCCAATGCATCTATAGATTTATTAAAAAAACAATCCTTTTAAATTTAAACTATCATGAAGAAGATCCTTTTACTCGCAACTGCCTTTGTTTTTACCCTTGCTGCAATGGCTCAGCCAAAAGCTGACGATATTGCAAAATTTGCTGTGGAAAAACATGATTTTGGCAAAATCAAACAAGGTGTACCAGTTAGTTATTATTTTGAAATAAAGAACACTAGTAACAAACCTATTGTAGTAGAAAATTCGTGGGCAAGTTGTGGTTGTACGGCGCCAGGAAAAATAGAGGAACCAATTATGCCTGGTGAAACTGCAAAATTAAAAGTAGATTACAATGCTGCTGCACTGGCTGCATTTCATAAAGATGTGTTTGTAAAATTCGCCGGAGTAGATCAGCCAAAAACTGTTCAGATAAGCGGAGAAGTTTTAACTCCAGAAGCTTATGAAACTTACTTAAAAGAAAAAGCAAACAAACCAAAAAATTAATAATAGCTTTTAACCGAGCAAAGCCCTTCATATTATTTATGAAGGGCTTTTTATTTTCAGTGCCCCACAAAATAGCATTTCAGACTCCGTCACGAATTCCTTAATAAAAACGGGGAAAAAATTCCCAACTCCGTGAAGTTATTGTGAAGGCCTTTGTGGAAAACCAATTATTTCATTACGAATTTCACAGTAAAATCATTTTAATTTATTGCTTGCATAACATCACTTTTCCACATTTACAATTGAAGAAATTGATTTTCATTAGCATTGGAGTTCACAAAATCATTCTGGCATGAATCTTTGAGTAGCTGCTGTACTTAAAACGATTGTTATGGAAAAGTTACCCAATAGCCTGCTTAATAATAATTCCCTTACTGAAAACATGTTGACAATACATGGCTTTCTCAGCGACTCATACCAACATGCAAAACTTCATCTTCAAGAAGGTGTGTCGTACTTAAAAGATGAATTGTTTTCTATACATGACAAAAGCACATGCTATATTAATAGAATGATGATGCCAGTTAATAATTTTCTTAAAGATATAAGCGATATAGAAAACGAACTTCAACAGGAGCTTTCCAAAGAAACTACTCATTGCTTATGTATAGACGGGCAAATGGTACCTGCCGAAATAGTGCTTATAACCCAACCGATGGAAGAAAACTATTAATTTTTCCCCTTCATATATTTTTTGAACACATCTGATTCCTGCACATATTTTATGATCATCGCCTGAAATTCTTCATTTTGCTTAGCAGGTCCATTCTGTGAAGTAAAATAGATCGTATAAAATTTATTATTTCTAAAATTAAAATCAGGCTGGGTGACGTCCTTTTCAGAAATAATAATGGCAAATAATTTCGATTTTACTTTAGCTTCATCATCACCAGTAGTTCCGGTTTTTACATAGTAGTAAAAAAGTGTCCCATTTTTAAGCATAGTACCTAGTCTTGCCGCTGTACCCCGTGTTAATGCTTGTTTGAGTCCTTCAAAAATTTTTTCTTTTGTTATAGAAAGATAATTATTGTAGCTAACTGAGTTATCTACCTCAAAAGCATTAAAAGATGGCTCAGTTGCGTAAGGATTTAGTGTCAATGAATAGTTTTTATTCTGGCTCACCAATTTCCCAAAGGCGTCAAGCATTTTTACCGGCGCCACCATTACCTGGCTGCTCCCTTTTACATGGCCACGGAAAGATGACATGAACACTTCATTTGGTTTACCGTTATCCATACCTGTTCCTTTCTGGTCGAACAAGGCATACTCAGGTAAAATAAATCCTGATTTTTTATACGCTGTTTGGAATAATGATGAATCATAGGCAGAAGTGAATCTATCTGCCCCTTTCCCGGCATGATAAGTATAGATGCCATAGTTATTGAACAACCCTGTTGACACAAATGAACTATCTGAACCAAAATTAGCTTTACCATTTGTATAGCCGGGCCAGTTTTCAAATCCATTTAGCCAATACTGTTTTCCATTATAACTAAAGTAAGGCCAATGAAAATTAGCTTCCGGATTTTGTGTAGCAAAATGTTTAGTCAACAGCTCTCGCAAACCTTGTCTGGAATAAGAACCCAGCAACAATAGGTTGGAATGATAATAATTATCAGAATGTCTGAGGTAATCCACAACAGAACTAATGCGGCCATTATTTTTTTCAAAATCATACTCCGCAACTTTTTCTCCCCCAAAAAATTCCTGCTTTTGTGAAAAGCCTTCCGCAGCAAATTTATCCCAGTCGAGATTTAACTGTGATGCAATAGCCGAGAATACAATTGGCTTCAACGTAGAACCAGGGCCCGGATTCATCCGCAATAAATTAATATTTCCGATCTGTTTCCGCAATAATGATTGAGAAACATACCCATTATCACTTCTTATTACTTTATTAAATGCTGCTTTATCGTTGGGATCTGGCCGGTTCATTTCTTTAATAAAATCAGCCATAACAACCAACCTCCCGTTGCCATCGGCTATGCAAATGCCATACTCTGCTCCTTTTTTGTAAGAAGTGTCGGCAACTAACATTGCTTTAATTTTTGCTGATAAAGAATCCATCAACATCGCATCCAATGAAATGAAAGCATTTCTTGTCGATTCGCCATTGGCGGTATATTCGGAGGAGATACTTTCTGCAAAATTTCTCGCCCATATAAAATCTTCCGCCATCGGGTAAACGTAGAACCGGCTTCCGTTTACATAATAATTTTTCATAAATGCATCTGGCTGTGTCACCAAAATAATATCCACTCCCTTAGCATTTGTGATACGTATTCTGTCCGGATTACGAAAACGGATAGTATCATTTTGTGAAAAATCCCTAGTGACTTCGTTTGTGATTATTGTATAGAACGAAGCTGAATTATTTACCAGGTAAAGCTGACCATATAAATTTTTATCGGCTGTTTTCCTGAAAAAAACTTGCAGCCCATCACCGATCTCAGTATTTTCTGCTGCGGAGCTGCCGACAATTCTTTTGTAAGTAACGTTACCGTGTTCAGCAGTCCATATACTAAGATTAAAATTACTGCTATCCCCGAATACATTCCCTGCCCAATATTGTTGCAAATGCGGCGGTGGTTCTACCCGGAAATAATTATCGTTCACAGCTAATTGGGGTCGTCCTGAATACAGATCAAGGTAGAGCATTTTTCGCTGATCAAGATGGCGGGAGAAATCAGTTTTTGTATAGGCTTCCACTTCTTTTTTAAAATATTTTCCTGCATCATCCATGAAGCCAGTTGCCAATAATTTTCGCAAGGAATCAGTAAACAATCTATCCTTTTTGATCATTGATAACTTGCGGGTAGCTTTTGAAGAATCGAAATAATCAAACAAAGGCTGCAATCGAAGTTGTACATGCGAATCCATTTCTTTAGCGAGATCTGCCACACCAAATTCTTTCCCTTTATTAAATACCGGGGTCACTAAGAATAACAGCAACGCCAATCCAATAAATACTATAGAGCCAGGAATTAATTTTTTTCTGTTCGGATATTGCTCAAGTGGAATACGTTTGAATAAATAGACAATTAGTATGATTAAAATAGAAGGAAATAAAATTGATTGCTTGCTCAGAATACTTCCAAACGGCAAATCCTGTCCAAAGAAAATATACCGGCCAGTAGCTGCCAATATTACTAATAGTGCAGTTATCAATAAATAATTCAGTAAGGAAAATCCGGCTGTAATAGTTGGATAGTTGTTATTGATACGATTTGTAAAGTCAGGATAGAGTTTATAAAACGAGGCTAATAAAGTAGTGGGAACTAACAATAACAACACATATAATAAAACTGACCATTTACCATGCTCTGCAATAAAGAAACGGCTGGCTACAAGGTCAGTGGCCTGCGCATTATATTTTGCACCTTTATTCTGCGGTGCATGTGGCAATAGATTAAATCCTGCATTGTTTACACCCGGGTTATTTTTTTCATAGATAAAGGTATTGATGAACCATT
>LNFM01007349.1_pt1 | contig 17353 bp, 17 predicted proteins | sample 596031 | NCBI WGS metagenome assembly LNFM01 (sample SAMN04254537, study PRJNA301005) | activated carbon metagenome | isolation source: dual media filters at the Ann Arbor, Michigan drinking water treatment plant | place: USA: Ann Arbor | reverse complement strand
TTTGATGCGCATGAGGCCGTGCATGTTTTTGAAGATCGCAACAGCGGTTTGAAGGCGGTTATTGCGGTGCACTCGACGCATTTGGGTCCGGCAGCAGGGGGCACACGTTTCTGGCATTATGGCGACAGTCAGGCGGCAATCACCGACGCGCTGCGCCTGTCGCGCGGGATGAGCTATAAAAACGCGATGGCCGGATTGCCCGCAGGCGGCGGCAAAGCGGTCATTCTTGCCAACCCGGCCCGCGCCAAACCGCAGGATATGCTCGACGCATTTGCGCGGGCGGTCGATTCGCTCGGCGGTAAATATATTACCGCGCAGGACGTTGGCATGTCGGAGGCAGACATGGTCTCGCTGTCGAAAGTCACGCCGCATGTTGCGGGCCTTCCGCATCAGGGCGGCGATCCCGGGCCTTATACCGCGCGGGGCGTATATTTGGGTGTGCAGGCGGCAGCAAAACATGCGCTTGGCAGCGATGACATGACCGGTGTGCATGTCGCAATTCAAGGTGTTGGTAGTGTTGGCGGCGGATTGGCGCGCTATCTGGCGGCACAGGGTGCAAAGTTGACGCTGGCCGACGTTGACGCCAAACGTGCGGCGGAGCTTGCGGCTGAACTGGGTGGCGTGTCGGTGGCTGCCGACGCCATCATGGATGTTGAGGCCGACATTTTCAGTCCTTGCGCATTGGGCGCAATCCTGACGGCATCAACGGTCGCAGCGTTGAAGGTTAAGGCTGTTGCAGGCGGCGCAAACAACCAGCTTGCGACCGGCTCCGAAGGCCAGATGCTCGCCGATCGCGGCATATTATATGCGCCCGATTATGTGATCAACGCGGGCGGCATCATCAACGTCCTGCGCCATGTCGACAATGCCGATGATGGCGAAATTAACCGCCGCATTGATGCGATTCCCGGACGGCTTGCCGCCATTTGGGCCGAAAGCGACTCGAGCGGCAATACACCAGCGCAAGTCGCCGACAATATGGCACAAAAGCTTATAGGGCGTTGACGCCAAAATCATTGGCGCGGGCCGCGCGCGGTGCTAGAGGCTGCGCCTGATCATGCATCGCTTCGCCAATCCTGCCCGTTTTCTGCGACTAGCAAAACCGCTGACTCCCGCCTTGTTCTGGCCAGGGTTGGCTCTGGCGCTTGGTGCATGCCTATGGGGACTATTTGGTACGCCGACTGAGCGGCTGATGGGCGATACCGTCAAAATCATCTTCGTGCATGTGCCGTCGGCGTGGCTTGGTATGGGCGGCTGGATGGCCATTGCAATTGCCAGCATTGTTCAACTGGTGTGGCGGCATCCACTGGCGGGGGTAGCTGCACGCGCGATTGCAGTGCCCGGTGCAACCTTCGCCGCGATTTGCCTTGTCACTGGATCGATATGGGGCCGCCCGACCTGGGGAACATGGTGGGTTTGGGACGGGCGATTGACTTCGATGCTAGTCCTTTTCTTCCTCTATCTCGGTTACATCGCACTTTCCAGCGCTAGCAGCGAGAAGGGCGATACTAGCCGCGTTGCTGCGGTCTTCGGCATTATTGGCGCAGTCAATATTCCGATCATCAACCGTTCGGTTATCTGGTGGGAAAGCCAGCATCAAAAGGCGAGCATCACCTTGGGCGGCTCATCGATCGATGACGCCTATCTTGTTCCGCTGTTCGTCAGCGTCGCCGGTTTCAGCCTGATGTTCGGCGCGCTGGTTCTGATGCGGATGCGCGCGGCACTGGCCGAAATGAGGATAGAGGCGCGGATGCGCCGGATGGCGGAGGTTTGATGACTCACACGACTTTCATCATCGCCGCCTTCGCGGTCACCGGGGCCAGCATGGCATGGCTGATAATCGGCAGTTACATCGCGATGCGCCGATCCGAAGCGCTCGCCGACGATTTGAGGCAGCAACCATGAAGCCGAAGCATCAACGTCTTGTCCTCGCGCTGGTGGCGTTCGTTGCGCTGATCGGCGCAGGCTTTATTGCCGCCGCGGCGCTGCGCGACGAGGCGTCTTATTTCTACACGCCAACCACGCTAGCCAAAGCGCAGGTCGAACCTGGCAAAGCCATTCGTCTCGGCGGAATGGTGCAAAAGGGCTCGATTGTCCGTGGGTCCGATGGCGTGTCGATTACCTTTAAGGTTCAGGACCAAACTGGCGAACAAAATGTCGCCTATCGCGGCATCACGCCAGACCTGTTTGTCGAAGGTTCGGGCGTAGTTGCCGATGGCCGCTTGCGCGCCGATGGCGTATTTGTTGCCGAGAGCCTGCTTGCCAAGCATGATGAAAATTATGTGCCCAAAGAATTGGCCGATATCGACATGACCGCGGCGCAGCAAACCAAGGATACACTCTCGAAATGATGGCCGAAGCTGGATTGGCTGCCTTGTGGCTGGCCGCGGCGATGGCGCTGCTGCAACTTGCGGGCGGCTTGTCATTGATTGGCAATGGCAAGCTTGCCAGCCTGATCCGTCCCGCGGCGATGGTGCAGGGGGCGCTGTGCGTATTTTCTTTCTGTGCGCTGATCTGGCTGTTCTGGATCACTGACCTGTCGGTGCTGCTGGTCGCGAGCAACAGCCATATCGACAAGCCCGCGATCTTCAAAATTGCCGGAACATGGGGCAATCATGAAGGTTCGATGCTGCTGTGGGTGACCGTCATGGCGCTGTCGGGCGCGGCGATTGCGCTGCTCGAAAAGCGCATCGATGCCAAAACGCTCGGCGCTACGCTGGGTGTGCAGGCCGTCGTTTCGGTCGGCTTCTTTGCTTTCCTTCTATTTTCGTCGAACCCGTTCGAGCGGCTGGTACCAGCGCCAGCGCAGGGGGCAGGGCTGAACCCATTGCTGCAAGATATCGGCTTGGCGTTCCATCCGCCAACATTGTACATCGGCTATGTCGGACTATCGGTCGCCTTTTCCTTCGCTGTCGGCGCACTGTTGACACGGCAAGTTGGCCCCGCCTTCGCCCGCGCGATGCGGCCATGGGTGCTCGGCGCGTGGATATTCCTGACATTGGGCATCACCGCAGGCAGCTACTGGGCCTATTATGAGCTTGGCTGGGGCGGCTGGTGGTTCTGGGACCCGGTGGAAAATGCATCGTTGATGCCATGGCTCGCCGCGACGGCGTTGCTCCATTCGGTCAGTGTGCTGGCGACGCGCAATGCTCTGCGCGCCTGGACGATCATGCTCGCACTTGTCGCGTTTGCGATGTCGATGGCAGGCACATTCCTCGTCCGCTCGGGCGTCCTGACGAGCGTGCATAGTTTCGCGGTCGATCCAGAGCGCGGCGCATTCATCCTGACATTGATGCTGGTCTATACTGGCGCGGCATTCGTGCTGTTTGCCTTGCGTATCGGCACCGTCCGGCAGGGCGAGCCGTTCCAGCTGGTCAGCCGCGAAGGCGCCATTGTGGCTAATAACATCTTCCTCAGCGTCATATTGGGTATCGTGCTGATCGGCACGCTCTATCCCCTGGCGGCCGAAGCTATGGGAGACAAGATTTCAGTCGGTCCGCCGTATTTCAACAAGGCGACGGTGCCGATTGCGCTGCTGCTGATGCTCGCACTTTTGCTCGGGCCGATGCTGCGCTGGCGGCGCGACGAGATTGCACGCCATAAATATTGGCTGGTTGGCTTTTTTGCGATCATATTGTGGAGCGGTGTTGCCGTATGGCAGTTCGCGCCCGGCGTCGGCATATTCCCGATATTGGGGATAGCGTTCGCGCTGGCACTGGCCGTCGCGTCGTTCGTGCCGCTCAAGGGCCGCAATCTCTTGCGCACACCCTTGCCGATTTATGGCATGGTCATTGCGCATTTCGGGCTGGCGGTGAGCGTGTTCGGCATGGCGTCCGAATCAGGCTTTTCGAAAGAGGCGCTGACCGCGCTTTCGCCGGGTCAAAGCGCGAAGGTCGCTGGTTGGACGGTGAAGCTCGATGACGTCAATCCGGCTATTGGCGACAATTGGGTAGGCATTCAGGGTGAATTGCTCGCCAACCGGGATGGCAAAACCTTCGCCCTTCATCCACAGTCGCGCCAGTTTTTCCAACCCGAGATGCAGACAAGCGAAGCCGCCTTGCTGACACGCTGGAACGGACAATTGTACGCGGTGATTGCGCAGCCCGATGAACGCACCGGCAAATGGCAGGTGCGCCTCTGGTGGAAACCTTATGTCACATTCATCTGGTTCGGCGGCGCTTTGGTGGCGCTGGGCGGGTTAGTTGCCCTCCTAGGCCGGATGCTGCGCCGCCCAAGGAAGCCCACCAAGAACAAATGGGTAAGCGAATGACCCGGCCCTGGCTTCTCTGGCTGCCGCTGGCCGTCATCGCTTTCATCGGTGGCCTAGCCATATACGGTCTGGTGGTTCCCAAGGACGAACTCGTGCGTTCGGCGATGGTTGGGCAAAAGCTCCCGGAGTTCGCGCTGGCACCTGCCACCGTGGGCGTTGAGGGTCTAGCGACCAGCGACATGGCTGACGGCAAGCCGCGCCTGCTCAATATTTTTGCCAGCTGGTGTATCCCTTGCAAAGCTGAGGCTCCTCATCTTGAAACGCTTAAAAAAGCGGGCGTGGAAATCGACGCCATTGCCGTGCGTGATCGCCCAGAAGACGTCGCGGCTTTCCTGGACCAGTTCGGCAATCCGTTCCGCCGGATCGGTGCAGATAATGAAATGGCGGTTCAGTTAATGCTTGGTTCTTCCGGCGTGCCCGAAACTTATGTCATCGGCGGCGATGGCAAGATCAGTTATCAACATATCGGCGACATTCGTGAAGAGCATGTGCCGATGCTGCTCGAAAAACTGGCTGAGGCGAAATGAGACACGCCTTAACTCTTTTGACCCTGTTCGTTGCAGTGCCGGTCTTAGCGCAAGGCAGCGGCCCGATCCCCGAACTCGCCAACCAGCAATTGGCCGACCCGAAAAAGGAAGCCGAAGCCACCAGCCTGATGCACGGCTTGCGTTGTATTCAGTGTCAGGGCCAGTCGATTGCCGACAGCGATGCGCCGATGGCCGCAACGATGCGTGCCGAGGTGCGTCAGCAAATCGCCAAGGGTGAAAAGCCTGAAACGATCCGGCAATGGATGATCGGCCGCTACGGCGAATGGGTCAGCTTTGAACCCGAAATGAAAGGCGCAGGCCTTCTGCTATGGGCAGCGCCGTTATTGCTGCTGCTCGCAGCCGTCTGGATGGCACGCGGTATGTTCAGGAGGCGCGCATGAGCGGCTGGGTTGCGCTTGGTTTGTTGGCAGCGGTCAGTCTTGCTGCGCTGGTGCTGCTTGGCCGTTTGCAAAGGGGGTATTGGCAAGTGGCCGCCGCCGCCGTTTTGCTTGGGATGACCGGCTATGCCCTCCAAGGCCGTCCAGCGGTACTTTCGGCACCGTCCAAATCACTGGCGGCGAAGGAAGATGCCGCGATCCAGCTGGTCGACATGCGCGCCGATATGGATCAGAGCTTTGGCGGCGCCAAACGATGGCTGGTGACTGCGGACAGCTTTGCCAAGCAGGGCGATTACAAATTGTCCGCCAGCTATATTCAGGCGGGTTTAAAGAAAAACCCCGAAGATCCGGACCTATGGTCGGCGCTTGGCCTGCAATTGATGCTCGCCAGTAACGGCCAGATGTCGCTGCCCGCCCAACTGGCGTTCGACAAGGCGCGGGCAATCCGACCAAATTACCCGTCGCCTTATTATTTTGGCGGCCTTTCGCGCCTGTTTAACGGCGATATCGATGGCGCGATATTGTTCTGGGAAAAAGCATTGTCGCTAGCGACGCCCAACGCGAAATGGAAGCCTCGACTTGAGTCGCAACTGGCGAACGCAAAGACTTTACAAGCACAGATTAAGGCGAACGCCACCGTACCCCAAGCAAGTAATTGATATCTAATAATCAATATGCCGACTTAAGGCATATATTGCTTAGTTGTTAAGCCTAAAGCGGCATGGTATCGCCCGCCGCCCGCTTCGTTAAAATTCGATACGAAGCTGGACCGAAACCGGGGAATTTTATGGTCGCATCGAAGGCAGATGATTTCGGTCACAATCCTGACCTGGATCAATCGGGTCATGGTCACGGCGCGCAAGGGTCGCTGCTGGCTTTATGTGTCGGCACCGTTGGCGTCGTTTTTGGCGATATCGGAACCAGCCCGATTTACGCTTTCCGCGAAACCTTTGCCGGTCATCATCCCATTGATCCCGACCCGATGCACATCAAGGGTGTGCTCAGCCTTGTATTCTGGTCGATGATGATCGTGGTTACGTTCAAATATGTATTCACCATCATGAAAGCCGACAATAAGGGCGAGGGTGGAAGCCTTGCATTGCTAGCGCTCATCAACCGCCAGACCGATGGCGCGAAATGGACTGCGCCAATCGTCATGCTCGGGGTATTTGCTACTGCATTATTCTACGGCGATTCGATGATTACGCCAGCGATGTCGATATTGTCGGCCGCCGAGGGCCTGAAATATGTGACGCCTGCTTTTAGCCCGTGGATCGTTCCGATTGCCGTTGTCATTATCGGAGCGCTGTTTGCATTTCAGTCGCGTGGGACCGCCAAAGTCGGACAGTGGTTCGGGCCCATTATGATGCTCTATTTTGCAGTTCTTGCGGGGCTTGGCCTTCTGCATTTGGTCAAAATGCCGACGATTATCTTCGATGTACTAAACCCGTTGAATGCGTTTACATTTTTCTATGTTGACGGGTTTCGCGCATTTGTCGCGATGGGGACGGTCGTTCTGGCGGTCACCGGTGCTGAGGCACTTTATGCGGATATGGGACATTTCGGGCGGCGGCCAATTAAATTCAGCTGGCTGTTTTTCGTGCTGCCCGCGCTCATGCTCAATTATATGGGGCAGGGGGCAATGATCCTGTCCATGTCGCCGGCTGAGGCACAAGAAACTATTCGAGACCCGTTCTTCCTGATGGTGCCCGAAATGATCAGCACGCCGGTGATCATCCTCACCATATTTGCCGCCATTATTGCCAGCCAGGCGGTGATTTCGGGGGCGTTTTCGCTCACCCAGCAGGCGATCCAGCTCGGTTTCATGCCGCGCCTCAGCATCTTGCATACCAGCGAGAAGGCGGCGGGCCAGATATATATTCCGGCCATCAATTGGGCGTTGGCGATCATGGTGCTTCTGCTTGTGTTGTTTTTCCAATCGTCATCCAACCTGGCTGCGGCCTATGGTATCGCAGTTACGGGTGCGATGTTTATCGACACTTGCCTGATTGCCGTTGTCCTAGTTTCCTTGTGGAAATGGCCGAAGTGGAAGGCGCTGCCATTGCTGGCCCTATTCTTCATCGTAGACTTTGCCTATTTTGGCGCGAACCTTTTGAAGGTGCCATCGGGCGGTTGGGTGCCGCTGGTGATCGGGCTTGTCATTTTTACGTTGCTGACGACGTGGTCGCGCGGTCGGGCGCTGATGCGAGAGCGGATGGCGGAAAGCACCATGCCGATGGAAATTTTCATCAAGTCTGCTGCCAATAGTGCGACGCGCGTGCCGGGAACCGCCATTTTCATGGCCTCGGCAGCGAGCGGCGTGCCTTCGGCGTTGCTGCATAATATCAAGCATAACCGGATCTTGCACGAGCGCGTCATCATCCTGACCGTCCAAATCGAAGACGTACCCTTTGTTGAGGAGACCGACCGGATCGCTTGCAAGGATCTGGGCGAGGGTTTTTACCGGGTGAAGATGCGCTTCGGTTTCCTCGAAGAAACCAACGTACCGGCGACTCTTGACAAGGTTGATCTATGTGGTCCGAAATTCGACATGATGCACACCAGCTTCTTCCTGTCGCGGCAGACGCTGATCGCGTCCAAAATCCCCGGAATGGCGATCTGGCGCGAAAAGACATTTGCATGGATGCTACGCAATGCCGCGAATGCCATGGAGTTTTTCAAACTGCCCAGCAATCGCGTGGTTGAATTAGGCAGCCAGGTTGAAATCTAGTCCGAGTCATATCAACAGCGGAGACAAATCGCAAAAAGACCGTTGATAAAGGCCCTTGGTAGGAATAGGAACAAAAATAGAACTTAGCGTGGATATCGGAATGGCGCCTTTCTCTCTTTTGTTCGACGTCGATGAGCGAGTGTTACGCGCGTCATTCAAATTGATGCCATTTGCCGAGCTTGGAATTTATTTTGGCGATGGAAGTACCCCTGACCGCGGGAGTGGTACGCTTGTCTATCGCGGAGCGGCCTTCGATTATGCGATCGAGGCTAGCGAAAAGCCGACTGCGGATCATGAGATATTTTGCGATACCGATTTAGGCGCGATACGTTCGGCCATCTCACTAGGATTGGGAGGCGCGGTTGCTTCAGGGCAACACGTGTCGCCGGTCATTAAAGCTTTGATGTTGTTGGGCGAATCTTTAGGAGCAGAGTTAGGTGCCAGGGCCGCATTTTGGCGGCCAGCATCGGTCGTTTCGGGATTTTCCTATTATGCCGAAACTGTTCGTCAATATGACGCCGGCGCTGCATTTCCCTGCCTTGTTAGCATCGGGTTCGACACCTCAACCGACGACAATATCCGGAGCCAAGGGCTTGCTTGGTTGTCTGGACAGGAGCTCGTATTTGAACGTAGCGGCATGCCTGTGAATGAAGCCATGCGCTACGTGGTGCGCCTGGTACACGACATTGCCACCAACGGCGCTGTAAACGACGTTATGGAAGTGCCAGGAATGAGCGATGATGAGCGATTGTTCCTAAATCCAGACACTGAAAAAAACGCTCTGTTGGTTCACAGAAAATATGTTCAAAATGGAGTTAATCCTGCTGGCTAGCAACTGGTCAATCATCTTTCCCTGAAAACGTTTTCAGGAAGGTGGATGAGATGCGAGGTTTTAAGGGAATGGCTGGAGTAGCAGCTCGATCGGAATTCCAATTGCATCACCTGTTGCCAGTAAGTGTATTCGGGCACAGCCATTTTTCCAAAAGCTTCAAGATGTTAGAATTAGACGGTTTCGACCCCCGTTATTATTCGGTCAACGGCCTCGCGTTACCGGCAACCGAACGCGCTGCCTCGTTTTCGAAATTGCCAATGCATCGCGGACCCCATAGGCGCTATAACGAACTGGTGGCGCTGAGAGTGGCGGCTATTCTGTCTGAGCTAGAACGCAGAAACTGCTCTCAACATGCGCGATCGGAGGCTATCGGGCGGCTCAATCTGCTGATTTGCACGTTACGACGAATGCTGACCGGCGATCGCCCATTCATATTGCTGAGCAGTCGCGATCCAATCAACAGCAAATCTCATTTCTGGGATCTCGAGATGGCATGCGACAGGCTGTGGTTGGCAACGAAATAAGCATATTTGTGATTTATTGCTGGACTAATGTCGCAGTATCTCTCTAAACACGCAACATAATGTCGGTCATCAGCGCTTCTTTGCACCTTCTACGACTTACACGCCCTTAGGCGTTTGCATTCGCTTGGCATTTGCCCAGCTATCCCGCCTAAGGGTTTATTGCCATCGATAGAAACGCCACCGCGCAAAAAAGCGTGAGCAATAGTAAAGTTGTACCTGATCATGATGTTGACTGACCCCAGCCGTAAATATCGGCCATTTCCACAGGTTGATTTGCCCGACCGTGCATGGCCAACCAAAACCATCGCCAAGCCCCCGCGCTGGCTTTCGACCGATTTGCGTGACGGCAATCAGGCGCTGATCGACCCGATGGGGGCTGAGAAGAAGAACCGCTTTTTCGATTTGCTCATAAAGGTCGGCATCAAAGAAATCGAGGTTGGTTTCCCCAGTAGCGGCGCGACCGATTTCGACTTCATCCGTAATCTGGTGGACAGCGGCCGCATCCCCGACGACGTGATGATTCAAAGCCTCACACAATCGCGCCGCGACTTGATCGAGAAAACCTTCGAAAGCATGGCAGGCGCCCCGCGCGCCATCGTCCACCTCTACAATGCAGTGTCGCCGGCTTGGCGCGATATCGTGTTCAAGCTCGACAAGCCGGGCGTCAAAGCAATCGCGGTCGAAGGCGCGACTATTCTCGCCGAACAGGCCGCGCGTTTCCCCGAAACCGACTGGCATTTCGAATATAGCCCCGAAACCTTCTCGACCGCAGAACTCGAATTCAGCCTTGAGGTGTGTGAGGCGGTGATGGAGGTGCTCAAACCCACGCCAGCCAAGCCCCTCATCCTCAACCTCCCCGCCACCATCGAGGCGGCGATGCCCAACATCTATGCCGACCAGATCGAATGGATGTGCAAGCATATCAGCGCGCGCGACAGCGTCGTGATATCGCTCCACCCGCATAATGACCGCGGCAGCGGCATTGCGGCGGCGGAGCTCGGCTTGCTCGCAGGCGCCGACCGCATCGAAGGCTGCCTGTTCGGTAATGGCGAGCGCACCGGCAATGTCGATTTGGTCACGCTGGCGCTCAACATGTACACCCAAGGGCTGCACCCCGGCCTTGATTTCAGCAACATCGACGAGGTCATCCAAACGGTCGAATATTGCAACCAGCTCCCCGTCCACCCGCGCCACCCTTATGCGGGCGAACTGGTGTTCACTGCCTTTTCCGGGTCGCATCAGGACGCGATCAAGAAGGGCTTTGCTGCGAACGAACTGCAAAATGACGAGATCTGGCGCGTACCTTATCTCCCCATCGATCCCGCCGATTTGGGGCGGTCTTACGAGGCCGTCATCCGCGTGAACTCACAAAGTGGCAAGGGCGGCGTCGCTTGGGTCATCGAGCAGGATCACGGCCTGAAACTCCCCAAACGGATGCAGGCAAATTTCTCCGGTACAGTACAGGAACTCAGCGACACCACGGGCCGCGAACTGACCAGCGCCGACATCTGGGAAGCGTTCGAAAAACGCTATCATCTGAAAGGCGAGGGGCGCTTTCGCCTGATCGACTTTCAGGAAAGCCACAGTCAAAAGGCGCAAGACGAGCGCATCTTTGTTGGTAAAATCCGCATCGACGGCGTCGAGCAAAGCGTCAGCGGACGCGGCAATGGCCTCATTTCCAGCCTTGCCAACGCGCTCGAAGACGCGCTCGGCGGCCACCTCGACATCATCGACTATAGCGAGCATGCCATCGGCCACGGCACCGATGCGCGCGCCGCTGCCTATGTCGAATGCCGCGTGGGCGATGGGCCAATATTGTTCGGCGTGGGTATCAGCCGCGACGTGGCAACGGCGAGTGTTCGGGCGATATTGAGCGCGGCGAATGGGGCATAACCTCCCGCCGCGCTTGTGATTAGCCAGAAACGAGATAGAAAATCGCATGCGAATCGAAGGCGACTATAAAAAAGACGGCTATGCAACGATCAGGGGGCTTATCCCCCCTGAAGTTGCCGCGATGCTGTTCAAACAGATACAGATGGACCTTCAAGCGTCAGGCAAATCGTTCGAGAGTTTCGCCAAAATGCACCCGCTTTCCAAGCAGCATACGATCGATATTTCAGGGCATTTCTACCGTCCGCTGACGACATTCCTTTGGGGCATGACACCGATCATCAGCGATCTCACCGGCGCCGACGTCTTGCCCAGCTATGACTATTTCCGCATCTATCACAAAGACGATATCTGCCGCGTCCATTCGGACCGTCCGTCATGCGAGCACAGCGTCTCGCTCACGCTTGCGTACAGCGATGACGTGCCATGGCCGCTCGAAGTCGGCTCGGTTCCGGTAAAAGGCGAGGGGCCGTGCGTTGATGATTTCGGCGACGAACCCTATTCGGCAGTCGCAATGCAGCCCGGCGACGCTGTGCTGTATCGCGGAATGGACCTGCGCCACGGTCGCATGCAGCCCAACCCCAACCGCTGGTCCGCGCACCTGTTCCTGTTCTGGGTAGAGCGCGGCGGCAAGTTTGCGCAACACGCGTTTGATGAAGAACGGCTGCGGTCGGAATTGAAGCGGGTTAGCAATTTGGACGTTTAGCGAGGCAAACCGTTTTTCGTATAGATTAAGGATTTGGGAGGCTGCCGCTACGGCACAGCCTGCCGCGCAACCGTCATTTGACACTGCTATCTGCCTGTGGCTAACCGGCATTTAAGCAAGCAATTAAGAGAGGATTCGACGCATGACCCTTCCGGCAATTTTCGACAAGCTTCGCCTGCCGGTTATCGGCTCGCCATTGTTTATTGTGTCGGGACCCGAACTGGTTATCGCGCAGTGCAAGGCTGGCGTCGTCGGCTCATTCCCGGCACTGAATGCGCGGCCGCAGGCGCAGCTCGATGAATGGTTGCACCAGATTACCGAAGAACTCGCAGCGCATAACCGCGAAAATCCCGACCGCCCCGCGGCTCCTTATGCGGTCAATCAAATCGTGCACAAATCGAACAACCGGCTTCAGGAAGACATTGTAACCTGCGCCAAATGGCAGGTGCCGATTACGATTACGTCATTGGGCGCTCAGGAAGAGCTGAACAAGGCGGTGCATTCATGGGGCGGTATCGTGCTGCATGATGTCATCAATGACCGCTTCGCGCATAAGGCAATCGAGAAGGGGGCAGACGGCCTTATTCCGGTCGCAGCGGGTGCTGGCGGGCATGCGGGCGTGACTTCGCCATTCGCGTTGATGCGTGAAATCCGCGAATGGTTCGACGGACCGGTGGCGTTGTCGGGGTCGATTGCGCACGGCGCTTCGGTGCTGGCGGCGCAGGCGATGGGGGCTGATCTGGCCTATATCGGCAGCGCATTTATCGCCACCAAAGAAGCCAATGCGGTCGAGGGTTATAAGGACAATATCGTCGAGGCGAAGGCCGCTGACATTGTTTATTCGGACCTGTTCACCGGCGTTAGCGGCAATTATCTGCGCCAGTCGATCGAGAAGGCGGGCATGGACCCGAACAATCTGCCCAAGGGCGATATTTCGACGATGAACTTCGGCTCAGGTGGCAATAGCGAAGCCAAGGCGTGGAAGGACATCTGGGGATCTGGTCAGGGAATCGGCGCGGTCAAGGCGGTCAAGACCGTGGCTGAATTTGTCGACCAGCTTGAGGGCGAATATCGCGCGGCGAAGGCAAGCCTCGACGCGCGATATCTGGGCTAGGTCTTAGCTCGCCTTTTCGAAGGCGACGCTGATGTCCAGTTTGACGTTATCTGAGACGATAGGGATGCCGTAGTTCACACCAAAGTCGCTGCGTTTGATCGTGGTGGTGGCGTGAAAGCCGACGGTGGCCTTCTTGTTGAACGGGTTATTGCCTGCGCCTGAAAATTTGGTGTCGAGCACAACTGGCTTTGTCACACCATTGAGCGTCAGGTTACCGGTGATTTTGGCGCTTGTGCCTTTGGCAACAACGCTGGTCGAAACGAACTTGGCGTCGGCTGGAGCGGGTCCGAAAAAGTCAGGCTTGCCGCCCTCCTTGCCCGCGCGCAACAAATGGCCGGTCAGGCCGGAACTGGCAGTTGTGACTTTGCTGACTGGAATAGTAATATCGACCTTGGACGCGTTGGGTTTCTTTGGATCAAGCGTCAGCGTGCCGGTGGCGTCGCCGAAAATGCCGAAATAATCATTGAAGCCGAAATGGCTGACGCGCCAGCCGATCAAAGTGTGGCCGGGGTCGGTATTGTAGGTGCCTGCGGTAACGCGGGCGACGTCCATCGTTCCGGGCACTTGCGGCGCGCTTTGGGCGATGAGCGGCACCGCGGCAAACAACGGAAGGGCAAGAAGAAGTTTACGCATTGGGGATGCTCCAGACATGAAAAAGGGGAGGCATCAATGTCGATGCCTCCCCCAAATTAGTCAAGGTAGGAAAAGTTTAGTTCTTCGCCTGATCGACCAGCTTGTTCTTCGCAATCCACGGCATCATGGCGCGGAGCTTTGCGCCGGTGGCTTCGATGGGATGGGCCGCGGCAGCCTTGCGGGCGGCCTTCAGTTCAGGTTGCCCAGCGCGGTTATCGAGGACAAAATTCTTCACGAACCGACCCGACTGGATGTCGGCAAGAACGCGCTTCATTTCGGCCTTGGTTTCATCGGTGATGATCCGCGGTCCGGTGGTGATGTCGCCATATTCTGCCGTGTTGCTGATTGAATAGCGCATGTTGGCAATGCCGCCTTCATAGAGCAGGTCAACGATCAGCTTGGTTTCGTGGAGGCACTCGAAATAGGCCATTTCAGGTGCGTAACCCGCTTCGGTCAATGTCTCGAACCCGGCTTGGATCAGGTGGGTGATGCCGCCGCATAGCACTGCTTGTTCACCGAACAGATCGGTTTCGCACTCTTCGCGGAAATTGGTTTCGATGATGCCCGAACGTCCGCCACCAACGCCACTGGCATAAGCCAAAGCGATGTCATGCGCATTGCCGCTGGCATTCTGCGCAATGGCGATCAGGCAGGGCACCCCGCCGCCTTTCTGATATTCGCTGCGCACAGTGTGGCCGGGGCCTTTGGGCGCGATCATGATGACATCGACATCGGCGCGCGGTTCAATCAAGCCGAAATGCACGTTTAGCCCGTGCGCGAAGGCAAGTGCCGCACCAGGCTTCATATTGGCATGCAGGTCGTCGGCATATATCGCCGCCTGATGCTCATCGGGTGCGAGGATCATGAGAATATCCGCCCAAGCTGCGGCATCTGCATTGGCCATGACCTTGAAGCCAGCACCTTCGGCCTTCTTCGCGGTCGCCGAACCGGCACGCAGAGCAATCGCCACGTCGGCGACGCCGCTGTCGCGCAAATTCTGGGCATGGGCATGGCCCTGGCTGCCATAGCCAACAATCGCGACCTTCTTGTCCTTTATGAGGCCAAGGTCACAATCGGCGTCGTAATAAACCTTCATTATTTCATCCCTCTACTTTTCGTCATGCTGAACTTGTTTCAGCACATCTACTGTGGCTTGTTATCCTGAAACGAGTTCAGGATGACGATGAATTTTGTTCTAACTTGCTTCGCGGCCGCGCATCAAACCGACAATTCCCGTCCGTCCAACCTCGACCAACCCGACTTCACGCATCAACGTGACGAATGTATCGATCTTGTCCGGTCCGCCGGTGATTTCAAAAATGAAGCTGTTTACCGTCGCGTCAATGACGCGGGCACGGTAGATATCGGCGAGCCGCATCGCTTCGACGCGTTGGTCGCCGGTGCCGCTGACTTTGACTAATGCGAGTTCGCGTTCGACGTGCGGTCCTGCCTCGGTGAGGTCGGTTACCTTATGTACCGGCACCAGACGTTCACATTGCGCGATAATCTGGTCGATGACCGGCGGCGGGCCTTTGGTGACGATGGTGATGCGGCTAGTCGCGTGATCTTCGCTGATGTCCGCCACGGTGAGGCTGTCGATATTATAGCCGCGCGAGGTGAACATGCCTGCAATCCTTGCAAGCGTCCCCGCCTCGTTATCGACGGTCAGCGTGAGGACATGGCGCTCGGCAAATTCTTCTTTGATATGCATCAGACAAGCGCCTTTGCTTCGTCATCCATTGTACCCGAAACTTCGTCGGAGTGCAGGATCATCTCTGTATGCGCGGCACCCGACGGTATCATCGGGAAGCAGTTGGCCTTTTTCGATACGCGGCAATCGAACATGACTGGACCATCATAGGCAAGCATTTCGGCGATTGCATCGTCAAGCTTTGCCGGGTCTTCACAGCGAATGCCTTTCCAGCCATAGGCTTCGGCCAAGGCAACGAAATCGGGCAGGCTATCCGAATAGCTTTCCGAATAGCGGCTTTCATAGGTCAGTTCCTGCCATTGGCGGACCATCCCCATCCATTCATTGTTGAGGATAAAGACTTTAATCGGCAGGCGGTATTGCGTCGCGGTGCCCATTTCCTGAATATTCATCTGGATTGAGGCTTCGCCTGCAATGTCGATGACAAGCGCGTCAGGATTGCCCATCTGCGCGCCAATGGCCGCAGGCATCCCGTATCCCATCGTGCCAAGGCCGCCGCTCGTCAGCCATTTGTTCGGCCCTTCGAAATGGAAATGCTGAGCGGCCCACATCTGGTGCTGGCCGACTTCGGTGGTGATAATCGGCGACTTGTCTTTTGTGGCCGCGTACAACCGCCCAATGGCGAACTGCGGCATGATCTCGGCCTTGTTCGCCGGATAGTTCAGGCATTCAACAGCGCGCCAGTCCTTGATTTTCGCCCACCATTCGGTCAGCGGCTGCGGTTTGACCTTGCGGCCTTTCCACACGTCGATCATTTGCCGGATAGCGGTGCCGACATCGGCGACGATGGGCAGGTCAACGCGGACGGTCTTATTGATCGAGCTGCGGTCGATATCGACATGGACCTTGATGCTGTCAGGTGAAAACGCGTCGAGCCGGCCGGTAATACGGTCGTCAAAGCGCGCGCCGAGGCACAGCATGACGTCGCATTCGTTCATCGCCATGTTGGCTTCGTATGTGCCGTGCATCCCCAGCATTCCGAGCCATGCTTCGCCCGAAGCCGGGTAGGCACCTAGGCCCATCAACGTTGACGTTACGGGTGCACCGCTCAGTTCAGCCAGTTCACGCAAGGCCGTACTGGCATCTGGACCGGAATTGATAATGCCGCCGCCAGTATAGAGGATCGGCGCTTTCGCATTTGCGAGCAGTTCGACTGCCCTGTTGATTGCAGCATATTCAGCTTCGCCCGCAGGATGGAACCGCTGCGGCGCATTGGATTTAACATCAGTCGGTGCTGTGGCGACTTGCACATTCTTGGGGATGTCGATGACCACAGGACCAGGGCGACCTTTGGTGGCGATCGTAAACGCCTCGCGCACCGTAGCTGCAAGGTCGGCAGGATCTTTGACTAGATAGTTATGTTTTGAACAGTGACGGGTGATACCAACTGTATCGGCTTCCTGAAACGCGTCGGTGCCGATCAATAATGTTGATACCTGACCGGTGATGACAATCAGCGGTATCGAGTCCAGAAAAGCATCGGCAATGCCGGTAACGGCGTTGGTCGCGCCGGGACCAGACGTCACAAGGACAACACCTGGCTTGCCGGTCGAGCGCGCATAGCCTTCGGCGGCGTGCGCCGCGCCAGCTTCATGACGCACGAGGACATGCTTAATTTTCTTCTGCTGGAACAGCGCATCATAGATGGGCAGCACGGCGCCGCCGGGATAGCCGAATACGGTATCCACGCCTTGCTCGATCAGGCCATCAATCAATATCTCGGCGCCGGATTTTTCGGGCACTTTTTCATCCTCAAAAACTTGGTCGCGCCCCTATGTTGCAGCGCAACAGGGTTCGCAAGAGCGGGCTGGCTAAAGGTTCGAAAATGCCATGTCAACTACAAAGATTGAAATATAGTTTCAATTTTAGGCATATTTGAATCATTTATCTCTTCATTCCATCGCGACCAGTTGGCAGGAGACTGGTTACGGAACCAGGTAAACTGCCGCTTGGCATACTGGCGGGTGGCGATTTTGCCGAGGGTTAACGCTTCCTCGCGGCTGATTTCGCCTGAAAG
>LNFM01007348.1_pt1 | contig 17355 bp, 17 predicted proteins | sample 596031 | NCBI WGS metagenome assembly LNFM01 (sample SAMN04254537, study PRJNA301005) | activated carbon metagenome | isolation source: dual media filters at the Ann Arbor, Michigan drinking water treatment plant | place: USA: Ann Arbor | reverse complement strand
CGCGCGGTGGGTCGGAGACCGCAGGCGACGCCGCCGCCCTGCAGCCACAGTCGCAAGCACGCGTCACGCCGACGAACGTCAGCAACGGGCCGCATGCCGCCCCCCCAGCCAACAGAATCTCCCGTTTGCGGGTGACAGCGCTCACCCTGGAGTTGATATGACCCGCTTGCCGCGCAGCTACCTCTTCGTGCCGGGCGACCGGCCCGAGCGTTTTGCCAAGGCCCTGGCCAGTGGCGCCGACGCCGTCGTCGTCGACCTGGAAGACGCCGTGGCGCTGGCAGCCAAGGGTGCGGCACGCACCGCGGTGGCGCAATGGCTGGCCGGCGAGCCCGAGCGCGACCGCGTGGCGGTGCGCATCAACGACGAGAGCACACCCTGGTTCGCTGCCGACGTGGCGATGCTGGCCGCCACCCGCGTCCGCACGGTGATGGTGCCTAAGGCAGAGCGGGTGTTGTCGCTGGCCGACCTGCGCGACGCCTGCCCCGGCATCGCGCTGCTGCCGCTGGTGGAGACGGCGCGCGGCATGCTGGCGGCGCAGGCGCTGGCCGAGGCGCCGGGTGTGCAGCGCCTGGTATTCGGCACCATCGACTACAGCCTCGACCTCGACCTCGGCGACGATCCCGCGGTGCTGGACCCGGCCCACGCCCACCTGGCGCTGGTCTCGCGCGCCGCCGGCATCGCCGCGCCGGTGGCCGGCGTCACGGCCGCCATCGGCGACGAGGTGCAACTGCTGGCCGATCTGGCGCGTGCGCGCCAGCACGGCTTCGGCGCCAAGCTGTGCATCCACCCGCTGCAGGTGGCTACCGTGCACGACACGCTGGCGCCCAGCGCCGCCGAACTGACCTGGGCCGTGCGCGTGCTGCAGGCCGCGGCCGCGGCGCAGGCGGCCGGGCAGGGCGCCGTGCAGCTGGACGGCCGCATGGTCGACAGACCCGTCATCGAACGTGCACGCCGCACGGTCGACCGGGCCGGGTGAAGACCGCAGACGGTCCGCGCTCTGCACCCGTCGCGGCCTCACCGTCCGCGCGGCGGCCGTCACTCAGCGGCCCGGACGGGTCCCAGCCCGGAAGGACATGGCATGCTCGCCACACCCGTCCCGCTGCCGTGGGCGCCCCGCACTGCACATGACCCCGAACGAACCCCAAGTCACCACCCTGCCCAACGGCTTGCGCGTCGTCGCCATCCCACTGCCGTGGCGCCAGACCGTCTCGTTGAGCGTCTTCATCCGCACCGGCAGTCAGCACGAGCCGCGGCGCCTGAACGGCATCAGCCACGTCGTCGAGCACATGGCCTTCAAGGGCACGCGCACTCGCGACTGCCAGCGCATCAACCTCGACGCCGAGCGCCTGGGCGCCGAGGTCAACGCACACACCGACAAGGACCACACCGCGTTCCACATCGAGGGCCTGGCCCGCGATCTCGGCAGCTTCGTCGAGATGCTGGCCGACATCGTGCTGAACAGCACCTTCCCGGCCGACGAGCTGGAGCGCGAGCGGCAGGTGATCCTGCACGAGTTCACCGAGTTCGAGGAAGACCCGGCAGGCGTGGCCTTCCAGCTCTTCGACCGCGCCTGCTACGGCCAGCACCCGGCCGGGCAGCCCGTCATCGGCAACCGCGCCAACCTGAAGCGCTTCACACGCGACGAGTTGCTGGGCTACGTGGCCAGCCAGTACAGCGCGGGCAACGTGGTTGTCGCGGCGGCAGGCAACTTCGACGTGCCCGCCTTCGTGCGTGCCGTCGAGTCCCACTTCGGCGGCATGCCGCGCGGCAGCGACAACCACGTGGCCGCGCCGGCCTGGCTGGGCGGCCTGAAGCTGCGCCGCATGGCCGGCAGCGCGCAATGCCATGCCGTGCTGGGCTTCCGGATGCCGGCGCTGGGCGACGACGCGCACCTGGCCTACGTGATGGCCGCGGCGCTCTTCGGCGAGGGCATGAGTTCGCCGCTGCTCGACGAGATCCGCGAACGCCGCGGCCTGGCCTACTACACCGCCTGTTCGGCCGACGTGCTGCCGCTGACGGGACAGTTCGTCGTCGAGGCGGCCACCGCGCCCGAGCAGGCCGAGGAGTTCTTCGTCGAGGTGGCGCGGCTGCTGCACGCGCAGGCCGACGCCGTCGATGCGGTGGGCTTCGAGCGTGCGCGCAACCAGCTCACGGTGCGGGCGCTGCGGGCGCTGGAACAGCCTTCGCGACGACTGGAGACGGCGGCCCAGGAGATCTTCACCTTCGGCGCGCCGCGTGACAGCACAGACACGCTGGCACGCCTGCAGGCGGTGACGCCAGCGCAGGTGCAGATGGCCTTCCGGACGATGCTGGCCAGCCCGGCAGCGGTGGCGCTGGCCGGCAGCGTGCAGGCACGCGCACGCACGCGGGCGGCAGAGGTCTTTGCGTTGAGCACCGCGGGCGACAGCGACGCCTGAGAGCGCCAGGCTGCAGCGGCGACGGCGTGATGCCGCACGCGACAATGCGGGCCATGGAATTCCGCCAGCTGCGCTACTTCGTGCGTGTCGTCGAACTCGGCAGCATGGGCCGTGCCGCCGCCGACCTGGGCGTCGTGACCTCGGCGCTCAGCCAGCAGATCAGTCGGCTGGAGGGTGAGCTCTCGACCCGCCTGCTGCAGCGCACCGCCACCGGCGTGCTGCCCACCGAAGCCGGATTGGCTTTCCTGCACCAGGCGCAGCTGGTGCTGCGCCATGCCGAAGGGGCGGTGAAGGCGGCGCAGCAGGCGCGGCTGTCGGGGCATGTCAGCGTGGGCCTGGCGCCCACCACGGCCTCGGTGCTGGGCCTGCCGCTGATGCAGGCCATGCGCGAGCGTTATCCCGAGGTCCGGCTGCACCTCGTCGAGGCGCTCTCGGGCCACCTGGCCAATATGCTCAACGCCCGCCAGCTCGACCTGGCTGTCGTCTTCAAGGCCGACGCGGCACGGCGCTGGAGCGTGCTGCCGTTGCTGCACGAGAGGCTCTTCGTCATCGCCGCGCCGTCGCTGCCCGGCCTGCCCGGCGGGGCGGCCTCGCGGCCGGTGCGGCTGTCGGCGCTGGCCGCGTTGCCGCTGATCCTCAACTCGGGCCCGCACGGGCTGCGCAGCACACTCGACGCGGCCTTCGCCGCTGCCCGTATGCAGCCGCTGGTGGTGATGGAGATCGACTCGCTGGCGCTGCTGATGGACGCCGTGCGCGCCGGTCTGGGCGCCACCCTGCAGCCGGGTGCGGCCACCGCGCGGCTGGACGGCAGCACGCTCGTCGTGCGCCCGGTGGCCGATGCCGCCGCCAGCCGCAGCAACCTGCTCGTCAGCCTGTGCGACGACGAGCTCTCGCCCGCCGGCCTGGCCGCCCGCGTGGTGCTGGCCGACGTGGCGCGCAGCCTGGTGGTGGCGGGGCGCTGGCCGGGGGCCACCCTTCACGGCGCGTGAAGGGCCGTTGCCGCGGCCGCCGTGGCCGCTGCCGGCGTGCGCTCCTACAGTCGCGGGCTGGCAAACCGGGGCATGGTGCATGTGGGACGTGTTGGTCATCGGCGGCGGCAACGCCGCGCTCTGTGCCGCGCTGACGGCGCGCGAGGCCGGTGCCTCGGTGCTGCTGCTGGAATCGGCGCCGCGCGCATGGCGTGGCGGCAACAGCATCCACACGCGCAACATCCGCTGCAGCCATGACGCGCCGCAGGACGTGCTCACGGACGCCTACCCCGAAGAAGAGTTCTGGCAGGACCTGCTGAAGGTCACCGGCGGCAAGACGCGCGAACCGCTGACGCGCCGGGTCATCCGCGAATCGGCCAGCTGCCGCGGCTGGATGCGCCAGCATGGCGTGCACTTCCAGCCTTCGCTGTCGGGCACGCTGCACCTGAGCCGCACCAACGCGTTTTTCATGGGTGGCGGCAAGGCGCTGGTGAACGCGTACTACCGCAGCGCCGAGCAACTCGGCGTGCAGGTGCGCTACGAGACGCCCGTGGCGCGCATCGAACTGCAGGGCGACCGCTTCGCCGCCGCGCACACGGCGCAGGGCGAACGCATCGCCGCCGCGGTGTGCGTGGTGGCCAGTGGCGGTTTCGAGAGCAACCGCGAATGGCTGCGCGAGGCCTGGGGCCGGAACGCGCGCGGTGAGTGGCCGGCGGACCAGTTTGCGATCCGCGGCACGCGCTTCAACATGGGGGTGCTGCTGAAGGACCTGCTGGCGCAGGGCGCCGATGGCATCGGCGACGCGACCCAGGCGCACATGGTGGCCATCGACGCCCGCGCGCCGCTCTACGACGGCGGCATCTGCACGCGGGTGGACTGCGTCAGCCTGGGCATCATGGTCAACCGCGACGGCCAGCGCTTCTACGACGAGGGCGAGGACTTCTGGCCCAAGCGCTATGCCATCTGGGGCCGCCTGGTGGCGCACCAGCCGGGGCAGGTGGGGCACTGCGTCATCGACGCCAAGGCGGTAGGGCGCTTCATGCCGCCGGTGTTCACCGGTGTCAAGGCCGACTCGCTGCCCGAACTGGCGGCCCGGCTGGGGCTGACGGGCGACAGCGCCACCACCTTCCTGAACACCGTCGCCGACTACAACGCCGCCTGCCGCGTCGGCACCTTCGACCACGCCGTGCTGGACGACTGCCATACCGAGGGGCTGACGCCCGCCAAGACACACTGGGCACGGCCCATCGACACTGCGCCTTTCTACGGCTACACGCTCAAGCCCGGCGTCACCTTCACCTATCTGGGGCTCTGGGTCGACGAGCATGCTGCCGTGCACTTCGGCGGCCAGCCCAGCGACAACCTCTTTGCCGCCGGCGAAGTGATGGCCGGCAACGTGCTGGGCCAGGGTTACACCGCCGGCGTGGGCATGACCATCGGGACGGTGTTCGGTCGCATCGCCGGCGCCAGTGCCGCGAGGGCTGCAGCCGCGGTACCGACCGCCGCCGCCCGGACATCCCCAGGAGTTGAACTTGCAGGTGCTTGAAGCCCTGGTGCGCGATGCGTCGGCCGCGGCCGCAGGCGGCCCGCTGCCGCTGACCGACGACGAAGCCGAGGTGGCGCGCCAGATGCAGATCTGCAACGCCTGCCGCTACTGCGAAGGCTTCTGCGCCGTCTTCCCCGCGATGACACGCCGGCTGGAATTCGGCAAGGCCGACATCCACTACCTGGCCAACCTGTGCCACAGCTGCGGCGCCTGCCTGCACGCCTGCCAGTATGCGCCGCCGCACGAGTTTGCCGTCAGCGTGCCCACGGCCATGGCCACGGTGCGTGCGCAGACCTATGCCGACTACGCCTGGCCGCCCGGCTTCGGGCGTCTGTACCAGCGCAACGGCCTCACGCTGTCGCTGGCACTGGCCGGCGGGTTGTCGCTGTTCCTGGTGCTGGCCGTCATGCTGAATGGCTCGCTGGCCGCGCCGCCGGCCGGCGGCAGCTTCTACGACATCTTCCCGCACGGGCTGATGGTGAACCTGTTCGCGCCGGTGTTCCTTTTTGTCTTGCTCGCGCTCGGCATCGGCGTCACGCGCTTCTGGCGCAGCGGCGCGCCCGGCTCGGCCACGACACCAGCGCTGGCCGAAGCAGCGAAAAACGCGCTGACGCTGAAGTACCTGGACGGCGGCCACGGTGAAGGCTGCAACGAGGCCGACGACCGCTGGACGAAGGAACGCCGCGCCGTGCACCACGCGGCCTTCTACGGTTTCCTGCTGTGTTTCGCGTCGACCAGCGTGGCCACTGTCTACCACTACGTCTTCGGCTGGGAGGCGCCCTATGGCTGGACGAGCCTGCCCAAGCTGCTGGGCGGCACGGGCGGCGTGCTGCTGGTGCTGGGCGCGGTGGGCCTGCTGCGCCTGCGCCTGAAGCGCCACCCGCAGCACGTGGTGGCGGCCCAGCGCCCCATGGACCTGGGCTTCGTCGTGCTGCTGGGTCTCACCGGCGCTACCGGCCTGGCGCTGGCGCTGGCCGCCGGCACGGCCGCGATGCCGCTGCTGCTGTGCGTTCACCTCGGCGCCGTGATGGCGTTTTTTGCCACCATGCCCTACGGCAAGTTTGCGCACGGCGTCTACCGCAGCGCCGCGCTGCTGAAGTGGTCTATCGAACGCCGCCTGCCCACGCGCCTGCGCCTGGGTTCCGATTGAAGGAGAAGCCCACCATGACGACCGGACGACTCGACATCCCCTCGATGCAGCCGCACTGCACGCCCGCCGAATGGCAGGCGCGCGTCGACCTCGCCGCGTGTTACCGCCTGGTCGACATCTACGGCATGAGCGACATGATGGCCAACCACATCAGCGCGCACGTGCCCGGCGAACCCGGCGCCTTCCTCATCAACCCCTACGGGATGATGTACGAGGAGATCACCGCCAGCTGCCTGATCAAGGTGAACCTGGCCGGCGAGATCCTGGCCTCGCCGGACTTCGGCGAACTCGGCTACGGCATCAACCGCGCGGGTTACGTCATCCACAGCGCCATCCACGAGGCCCGGCCCGAGATCGCCTGCGTCATCCACACCCACAGCTGGGCGTCGATGGCCGTCAGCGCGCTCGAATGCGGCCTGCTGCCGATCACGCAGACGGCGATGCGCTTCCTGAAGATCGCGTACCACGACTACCAGGGCGTGGTGCTGAACGACGAAGAGAAGGCCTCGCTCATCGCCGACCTGGGGCAGGGCGACGCGCTGATGCTGCGCAACCATGGCGCGCTGGTCGTCGGCCGCAGCATCGGCGAGGCCTTCAACTGGATGCACCGGGTCGAGCTGTCGTGCCACTCTCAGCTGGCGGCGATGGCCTGCAACACCCCGCTGGTGCAGCCGCCGCAAGCGGTGCTGGAAGCCACCTGGAACAACTACCAGCGCGGCACGCGCCGGCCCTACGGCCTGATGGAATGGCCGGCGCTGCTGCGCAAGCTCGACCGCATGGACCCGAGTTACCGCAGCTGATTCGCTGCCATCTTTTTCCCCAGGGCAAGGCGGCGTTCGACCGCCTCATCCACCACCATCGACGGAGACACACCATGCACAAGCTCATCTTCAGCGCCGCGGCGCTGCTCGCCGGCGCCACGCTGGCCGGCACCGCCGGGGCCCAGGCCTGGCCGAACAAGCCCGTGAAGGTGGTGGTCGCCTTCTCGGCCGGCGGCACCACCGACATCCTGGCGCGCAAGGTCGGCCAGGAACTCGCCGACAAGCTCAAGCAGCCCTTCGTCATCGAGAACAAACCCGGCGCCGGCGGCAACACCGGCACCGAGATGGTGGTGCGCGCGTCCAACGACGGCTACACGCTCATCGTCAACAGCGTGGGCCCGATCGCCGTCAACCCCACGCTTTACCCCAAGCTGGCCTACAACCCGCTGACCGACCTGGTGCCCATCGTGCAGATCGCCGACGTGCCCAACGTGCTGGTGGTGCACCCCAGCGTGCCGGCCAAGACCTTCGACGAATTCGTCACCTACGCCAAGGCCAACCCGGGCAAGCTGAACTGCAGCTCCACCGGCATCGGCACCAGCAGCCACCTGAGCTGCTTCATCCTGGCCAAGCGTGGCGGCTTCGAGGCCGTGCACGTGCCCTACAAGGGTGCCGATGCGCTGCGCGACCTGCTGGCCGGGCGCGTGCAGTTCATGTTCGCGACCATCCCTTCGGTGAAGCAGCACATCGACAGCGGCGCGCTGCGCGCGGTGGCCGTCAGCAGCCTGAAGCGCTCGCGCTCGATGCCCGACGTGCCGACGGTGGCCGAGCGTGGTTTCCCCGGCTTCGAGGCCGGCTCGTGGTTCGGCTTCTTCGCGCCCAAGGGCACGCCGGCGGAGGTGATCTCGACGCTGAACAAGGCCGTCAACGAGATCCTTGCCGTGCCGGCGATGGAGGCCGCGCTGATCAAGGAAGGCGCCGACCCCGTGGGCGGCTCGCCGGCGCAGTTCGGCGCCTTCACGCAGCGGGAATTCGAGAAGTGGCGCGTGGTCGTGCGCGAGTCGGGTGCCACCGCCGATTGAGATCGGGCAGTACCACGCCATGACCGCCGCACCGATGCCGGACAGCCCCCGGCGCGTCATGGTGTCGCGCCAGACGCGCGAGACCCACGGCGCGCTGCTCGACGCCGCCGCTGCGGGTTTCGGCGTGCAGTGGGTGCTGCTCGACGATCAGGACGCCGCCGCGCCGCAGCCGGTGCATGCGGCCTTTGTCTCGCGTGACGTCACCGGCCTGTCGACGAAGCATCACCCGCTGGAGATGCTGGCGCGCTGCTACTCGGTGTTGCGGGCCTCGCCCGATCTGGCGTGGGTGCAGGCGCACAGTGCCGGTGCCGACCGGCCGATCTACCCCGAGCTGCGTGCGCGTGGCGTGGCGGTAAGCACGGCGTCGGGTGCCAACGCCGGCGTGGTGGCGGCCGCGGCGTTGGCCGGCTTGCTGGCGCTGTCGCGGCGCTTTCCGCAGCTCATCGCCGCGCAGCACGAACGCCGCTGGGCGCCGCTGGTCGGTGCCGGCCCGCTGCCGCCCGACCTGTTCGGTCAGACCGTGGTGCTGGTGGGCTGGGGACCGATCGCGCAGGCGCTGCAGCCGCACCTGGCGCTGCTGGGCATGCAGGTGATCGTGGTGCGCCGCAGTGCGGCACCTGCGGCGCCCGGCGTGGAGACGGTGAGCCACGATCGGCTGCATACCGTGCTGCCGCGCGCCGACTGGCTGCTACTGGCCTGCCCGTTGACGGCCGAAACGCGGGGCCTGATCGACGCTGCCGCACTGGCGCGCCTGCCCGCTGGCGCCCACGTCATCAACGTCGCGCGCGGCGAAGTGCTGGTCGAAGCGGCGCTGACGGCGGCGCTGCAGTCGGGCCATCTGGCCGGCGCCTACCTCGACGTCTTCGAGCACGAACCGCTGGACGCGGCCTCGCCGCTGTGGGGCCTGCCGGGGGTCATCGTCACGCCGCACAGCGCGGGGCAGTCGGCCGGCCATGCGGCGCGCGTGGCCGCGATCTTTGCCGACAACCTGGGCCGCTGGCTGCGCGGCGGGCCACTGCAGCACGCCGTGGCCTGAGCGGCGCATCCGTCCGGGCCGAAAGGCCTATGCCCTCAGAATCGGGCGATGAAAGCCCGATCATGAAAGCCCCCAAACGCCTGCAGGCCCTGATCGACGAGGGTCTGATCGACGCCGTGCTGCGCCAGCTGATGAGCGGCAAGGAGGCGTCCGTCTTCGTGGTGCGCCGCGGTGAAGAAGTGCTGTGCGCCAAGGTCTACAAGGAAGCCAACAACCGCAGCTTCCGCCAGGCCGTGGACTACACCGAGAACCGCAAGGTCAAGAACAGCCGCCAGGCCCGTGCGATGGCCAAGGGCACGAAGTTCGGCCGTGAGTCGCAGGAAGCGGCCTGGCAGAACGCGGAAGTGGATGCGCTCTACCGCCTGGCCGCCGCCGGTGTGCGTGTGCCCAAGCCGCACAACTTCCACGACGGTGTGTTGTTGATGGAGCTCGTCACCAACGCCGACGGCGAAGCCGCGCCGCGCTTGAACGACGTCGACTTCACCCCCGAGGAAGCGCTGGCGCACCACGCCACGCTGCTGGTCGAGGTGCTGCGCATGCTGTGCGCGGGTGTCGTGCACGGGGATCTTTCGGAATTCAACATCCTGCTCGGCACCCGCGACGGCCAGCCCTGGCCGGTGATCATCGACCTGCCGCAGGCCGTGGACGCCGCCGGCAACAACCACGCCCAGCGCATGCTGCTGCGCGACGTGAACAACCTGCGCGATTTCTTCGGCCGCTACGCGCCGGCGCTGCTGCCCACCCAGTACGGCCCCGAGATCTGGGCGCTGTACGAAAAGGGCCTGCTGCGCACCGACAGCGCGCTTACCGGCCGCCACGCCGGCCCGGCCGGGCCGGTCGACCTGGGGAGCGTGGTACGCGAGATCGACGACGCCAGCGCCGAGGAAGCCGCGCGCCGGCTGCGCATGCAGAATCCCGTCGCCTGATCAAGCCCTGCCGCGCGGCAGGGCCTTGAAACCGCGGCGGTCGCCCCCAAAGTGCCTTCTCCCCGGGTGCCCCCTCCGCGCCCTGGCCCCCTCTTTCACGACTCCCCAAGCCATCCGAACGACCATGGACAAACAAACCCTGTCATTCCAGGCCGAGGTCAAGCAGATCCTGCACCTCGTCACCCACAGCCTGTACAGCAACAAGGAGATCTTCCTGCGCGAGCTGGTCAGCAACGCCAGCGACGCCTGCGACAAGCTGCGTTTCGAGGCGCTGGACAAGGCGGCGCTGTTCGAGGACGCGCCGAACCTCGAAATCCGCGTCTGGTTCGACGACGGGGCCAAGACCATCACCATCCGCGACAACGGCATCGGCATGAGCGCCGAAGAAGCCGTGGCCCACCTGGGCACCATCGCCAAGAGCGGCACGCGCGAGTTCATGGCCAAGCTGGAAGGTGACCAGAAGAAGGACGCCAACCTCATCGGCCAGTTCGGCGTCGGTTTCTACAGCGGCTTCATCGTCGCCGACCGCATCACGGTGGAGACCCGCCGCGCCGGCGCCGCGCCGGCCGAAGGTGTGCGCTGGAGCAGCGAGGGCGCGGGCGACTTCGAGGTCGAGACCATCGAACGTGCCCAGCGCGGCACCGACGTCATCCTGCACCTGCGCGAGGGCGAGGAAGAGTTCCTCTCGGCCTGGAAGCTCAAGAGCATCATCAGCAAGTACAGCGACCACATCAGCCTGCCCGTGTTGATGCCCAAGCAGACCTGGGACGACGAGAAGAAGGCACAGGTGACCACCGACGAGTGGGAGCCGGTGAACAAGGCCGCCGCGCTGTGGACACGCAGCAAGAGCGACATCACCGACGCGCAGTACCAGGAGTTCTACAAGCAGATCAGCTACGACCAGGACGCGCCGCTGGCCTACACGCACAACCGCGTCGAGGGCCGCACCGAGTACACGCAGCTGCTCTACGTGCCGGCCAAGGCGCCCTTCGACCTGTGGAACCGCGACAAGCGTGGCGGCGTCAAGTTGTACGTGAAGCGCGTGTTCATCATGGACGACGCCGAGGCGCTGATGCCGGTCTACCTGCGCTTCGTGAAGGGCGTGATCGACAGTGCGGATTTGCCGCTGAACGTCAGCCGCGAACTGCTGCAGGAAAGCCGCGACGTGAAGGCCATACGCGAAGGCTGCACCAAGCGCGTGCTGTCGATGCTGGAGGACGTTGCCGAGAACCAGAAGGACAAATTCGCTGCCTTCTGGACGCAGTTCGGCGCCGTGTTGAAGGAAGGTGTAGGCGAAGACCACGCCAACCAGGAACGCCTGGCCAAGCTGCTACGTTTTTCATCGACCACCGTCGACGAGGGTGTGGGTTTCGAGGATTACGTGGCGCGCATGAAGGAAGGCCAGGAGGCCATCTACTACATCACCGCCGATACGCTGGCCGCCGCGAAGAACAGCCCGCAGCTCGAGATCTTCCGCAAGAAGGGCCTGGAGGTGCTGCTGCTGACCGACCGCGTCGACGAGTGGATGCTCAGCCACCTGTACGAATTCGACGGCAAGCCGCTGCAGAGCGTGGCCAAGGGCGGCGTGGATCTTTCCAAGCTGCAGGACGAGGAAGAGAAGAAGGCCGCCGAGCAGGCCGCCGAGGCGCTGAAGCCGCTGATCGAGCGCCTGAAGGCGACGCTGAAGGACCGCGCCAAGGACGTGCGCGCCACGACGCGGCTGGTCGATTCACCGGCCTGCATCGTGGTGGACGAAGGCGACATGAGCTCGCATCTGGCGCGCATGCTGAAGCAGGCCGGCCAGAGCGCGCCCAAGAGCCTGCCCGTCCTGGAGGTGAACCCCGAGCACGCGCTCGTCAAGCGCCTGGACTCGGCCGACGGCAGCGAGCGTTTCGACGACCTGGCCCACATCCTCTTCGACCAGGCGCTGCTGGCCGAAGGGGGGCAGCTGGAAGACCCTGCGGCCTACGTGAAACGCGTCAATGCCTTGCTGACGACCTGATCGGTCGACAGCGGCCGGCGGGCCAGACCTGGCCTGCCGGCGGCGGCTTCACGAGAAGCCGTCACCGTCGAAGTCCACGTCCTCGCCGTCGTCGGCCCAGCGCTGGCGCGGGGTGCTGACACCGGCAACGGCGGCGGTGGCGGCCATCGCTTCCACCTGTTCGCGCAGCTGCGCCGTCTGCTGGTTCCAGTAGGCGGCGGTGTCGAAGAAGGGGAAGTTCAGCGGGAAGGTGGGGTCGCCCCAGCGCGCAGCCAGCCAGGCGCTGTGGCGCACCATGCGCAGCGTGCGCAGCGGTTCGATCAGCGCCCGTTCGCGGTCGTCGAAGGCGCTGAACTGCTCGTAGCCTTCGAGCAGCGTGTCCAGCTGTTGCGCCATCGTGCGGTAGTCGCCCGAGACCAGCATCCACAGGTCCTGCACGGCCGGGCCCTGCATCGCGTCGTCGAGATCAACCATGTGCGGCGCGCCGTCACGCCACAGCACGTTGCCGAGGTGACAGTCGCCGTGCAGGCGCAGCGTGGCCAGCGGGGCGCTGGCCGGGAAGTGGGTCTCGAAGGCGGCGTTGACGGCGTCCAGCGCACGTCTGCAGGCAGGTTCCCAGGCGGTGCGCTCGGTGTCGGGCACGAAGCCGCCGTCCAGCAGCAACTGCATCGCGCGCTGGCCGTCGGCGCGCGGCTCGAGATGGTGGCGGTGCTGGAAGGGGCGCTGGCGGCCGACCTCGTGCAGCCGGCCGATGAAACGCCCGAGCTGGCGCAGCGCAGCCGGGTCTTCGAGCTCGGGTTCACGGCCCGCGCAGCGCGCGGCCACGGTGTAGCGGTGGCCGTAGCCGCAGGCCAGGGTCGGCGGCGTGCCCAGCAAGTGCACACCCGGCGCGGCGTGCGCCAGCACCAGCGGCGGCACCACGGGCACCTCGGCTGCGGCGAGTTCCAGCGCAAAGGCATGCTCTTCCAGGATCTGCGCGTCGCTCCAGCGCCCGGGACGGTAGAACTTGGCCACCACCGCGGCGTGGCCCTGGCAGGGCTCTTCGAGGAAAACCTGGAAGACGCGGTTCTCGTAGGAATTCAGCTGCAGCACGCGGCCGTCGCCGCGCAGGCCCACGGCGTCGAGCGCGTCGAGCACCTGCTGCGGGTCGAGGCCGGCGTAATCCACTCAGCGGCGGGGCGGCGCTGGCGGGTTGTCGGCGCCGTTGCCGCGGCCGTCCTCGGCCGGATCCAGCGGCGGCAGCAGCGAGCTGTAGCGCGAATCGGCGAAGGTGCTGTCCTGCCAGAGGTTGGCGCGTTCCTGGCGGCGCGACTTCACCGTGCTGGCCAGGCGTTCACGCGACTGCGTCACGGGCAGCGGCACCGAGGCCATCTTGGCCGTCAGCACGGGCAGCGGCAGCAGGGCCTGGATGTCGGCCGTCGACGGCAGTTCGTCGGGGCCGCAGCGCAGGTAGCGCACGCGGCAGACGTCGAGCACCGATTGCTTGATCTGCTGCGCACGCGGTGAAGCCCCGCGTTCGGCTTCGAGGTCGATGGCCGCCAGCACGCGCCCGCTGGTGCTGCAGACGGCGAAGGTGACATGCGTCGTGCCCAACAGCCGGTACCAGTAGCGCACCTGGTCGCCGTGGGTCGGCTGGCAGAAACGCACCAGCGGCAGCTTGGACAGCACGACATGGTGGGGCAGGGCGTCGCGCAGCTGGCGGTACAGGCGCTTTTCTTCGGTCGTGAAGACCGGCCGTGCCGTGAGCGCCCAGTCGGTGGGCAGCGCGGGTGTCGACGATTGGCGGCGCAGGCGCATCGCCACCAGCCCCAGGCCGAGCAGCAGCGCGATCGCAAGCAGCGCAGTGGGCCAGGGTTCGAGTGTCGGCATGGGCGGCGCGGCGGGTGCGCCCACGAGGCGCTTGGAGGGTGGAAACCAGGCTGGTGCGGCCGGGCCGCTCGGACTGCGCCGAGGCGGGCGAACCGAGCGAACATGGTAACGCGCGCCGCCGCAGGCTGCGCCGGCCTCGGCTCCCCCACATTCAGGATGCGGCGGGGCCCGCTGGCTTCAGCGCGTCGAGCTTGAGCGCGTGCCGCTTGTAGCGGAAGTCGACGGCAGCGGCCTGGCTGCAGAGCAGTTCCTCGATCTGCGTACCCAGCGTATGCCGCTGCAGCGGCAGCTCGGCGGTGGCGTCGCCACCCTCGACGTCGATCACCGCGCCGGCATGTTGCACGATGGCCATCATCGGTGTGTTGTCGCGTGCCACGTGAATGAAGAGGGTGTGTACGCCACGGTTGCGCGCGTGCGTGACGGCGTGCGCGAACAGCTGTGTGCCCAGTCCGCGCCCGCGGGCGCGCGCCAGCACCGAAACGCCGAACTCGCCGACGCCGTGTTCACGGTCCAGCGCCAGGTGGGCCAGCGTGAGCAGTTCGAGCCGGCGGTCGAAGGTACCGAAGACGCCGTCGCGCTCGAAGTCGATCTGGTCGGCGTAGTGGCCGATGCGTTCGTCGCTGATGGCGTGGCCGAAGCGCAGCGCGCGGTCGTCGTCGCTCAGGGCCAGCAGGTGGGCACGCACCTTGTCCCGATGGCCGGCGTGCAGGGTGCGAATGGGCACCCAGCGCCGCGGGCGCGATGTCGCACCACCGCCGCCGACAGGCTCGGTGGTTGCGGTGCGCGGCTTCGGAGTCGCGTGCGGTGCAGAGGGCATGCCTGCATGCTAAGTGGAAACCCTAGGCAGGGCGCTCAACTCTTCACCCGTCGGCCGTGTGCTCGTCCGCCACGGGAGCACCCCAGGGGTCGCGTGCACCGGCTATACTCACAGGCTTTCCCGGATTCGGCTGGGAAAGAAGCCGTGCTGCCACGGCCTGGCGCGCCTCTGAACGGGGCGCATCGGGCTGCAGCCCCCACCCTGCGAGGCCGCCCCAACGAGCGGTACCAAAGGTGACGAACCGTCTGGGGGGCCCGGCGTCGAAAGACGCCGTGGTGCCGCATGGCCCCTTGTTTGCCGATGCCCCGCGTGCTGCGCTGCAGTGCGCATTTCGAAAGACTCTCATGAAGACCTTCAGCGCCAAGCCGGCCGAAGTGACGCACGAGTGGTTTGTGATTGACGCCACCGACAAGGTGCTCGGACGTGTTGCCAGCGAAGCAGCACGCCGTTTGCGCGGAAAACACAAGGCCATTTACACGCCTCACGTCGATACCGGTGATTTCATCATCGTCGTCAATGCCGACAAGCTCCGTGTCACCGGCGCCAAAGCCACCGACAAGATCTACTACCGGCATTCCGGCTACCCCGGCGGCATCACCGCCACGCCCTTCAAGGACATGCAGGCCAAGCACCCCGGCCGCGCACTCGAGAAGGCCGTCAAGGGCATGCTGCCCAAGGGCCCGCTGGGTTACGCGATGGTCAAGAAGCTGAAGGTCTATGCCGGTGACACCCACCCGCACACGGCCCAGCAGCCCAAACCGCTCGAGATCTGAGGACGCAGCCATGATCGGACTTTGGAACTACGGCACCGGCCGCCGCAAGTCGAGCGTCGCTCGCGTCTTCATCAAGAAGGGCAGCGGCCAGATCCTCATCAATGGCAAGACCATCGATGACTACTTCGGTCGGCAGACCTCGATCATGATCGTGCGTCAGCCGCTGCTGCTCACGGGCAACAACGAGACCTTCGACATCAAGATCAACGTGCACGGCGGCGGTGAATCCGGCCAGGCCGGCGCGGTGCGCCACGGCATCACCCGTGCGCTGATCGACTACGACACCGCGCTGAAGCCCGATCTCAGCCGCGCCGGTTTCGTGACGCGTGACGCGCGCGAAGTCGAACGCAAGAAGGTCGGCTTGCACGGCGCCCGCCGTCGCAAGCAGTTCAGCAAGCGGTAATTGGCCCACCCCCTACGCGCTTCGCGCGCCCCCTCGAGGGGGCACCGCCAGCGGCCCGGCAGAGCCGGTTCCGCGGCGGTCGCTGGGTGGGGGGCGTTGGTTTTCGGCTGAGGCGGCCGCGTCCGTCGATGCGCTGGAAGCTGCTGCGCCGTCGACTCTCGGTCAGTGCACCGAGGATGATCGTGCGCAGCCGGCTGCCCTGGCCGCTGCGTTGGGCTTTCGCGGCAGTGATGCTCGGCTTTTCTGCCGCCATCGCCTTGTGGGCTTTCCAGTTCGGCAAGGAGATCGCCGGCCTCGACCGCGACACCCAGCAGGAACTGCTGAACCTGCGCAGCGAACTGCAGCAGCTGCGTACCGAACACGCCCAGGCGCGGCAGGTGGCCGACACGGCCGCAAGCCTGCTGAAGGCCGAACGCGCCACCCAGGAAGTGCTGGCACAGCAGCTGCGGCAGGCCGAGGCGGTGAAGGAGGCGTTGCGCGCCGACCTGGGTTTCTTCGAACGGCTTCTGCCTGCCAAGGGGGACGGCCTGCAGCTGCGCGGCCTGCAGGCCGAGACTGCCGTGCCGGGGCAATTGCGTTACCAGATGCTGGTGGTGCAGAGCGCCAGCTCCGCCGCGGAGTTCATGGGGCGCTACGACGTCGTGCTCGGTGGCACGCTCGAGGGTCGGCCGTGGAGCCAGCCGCTGCCCGACGGCCCGCAGCCCCTGCGCCTGCAGCAGTACCTTCGCTTGCAAGGCAGCGTCGACCACCCGCCGGCGGCCGTGATAAAAACCGTGCAGGTCAGGGTGGTGGACGAGAAGGGCACGATGCGGGCGACACAGTCCGTCAAGCCCATGCCCTGAGGCAGGGCGCCAGAGGAGACAAGCCATGTCGTGGTTCGGCCGCAAGAAGGCCCCGCCCATCCGCAGCCTGATCTGCGAAGGCACGGTGGTGCAGGGCCAGTTGCGCTTTGTCGAGGGCCTGCGCATCGACGGCGAGGTGATCGGCGACGTGGTCTGCGAAGGCGACGGCCACAGCATGCTGGTGATCAGCGAGAATGGCCGCGTGCACGGGAAGGTGAAGGCTGGGCATGTGATCATCAGCGGGGAAGTGCGCGGCCCGGTGCATGCGTCCGAACTGCTCGAATTGCAGCCCAAGGCCCGCGTTACCGGTGACGTGCGCTACGACCTGCTGGAGATGCACCAGGGCGCCGTCGTCGAAGGTGAACTGAAGCCCCTGAAGCGCATCGAGAAGCCTGCCCTGATACTTGCCGCGTCGAACGACGCTTGAACCCCGCCCTTAGGAGACCCCGATGAACGCCATGGCCGAAGCCCTTGCCCCCGCCGTCGACGACATGCCCCCGCCGCTGGTCTTCACCGACAGCGCAGCCGCGAAGGTGGCCGACCTGGTGGCCGAGGAAGGCAACCCCGAACTGAAGCTGCGTGTCTTCGTGCAGGGCGGCGGCTGTTCGGGTTTCCAGTACGGCTTCACCTTCGACGAGGTGATCAACGACGACGACACGCAGATGACGAAGAACGGCGTCACGCTGCTCATCGACGCCATGAGCCTGCAGTACCTGGGCGGCGCCGAGATCGACTACAAGGAAGACCTGCAGGGCGCGCAGTTCGTCATCAAGAACCCGAACGC
>LNFM01007347.1_pt1 | contig 17358 bp, 18 predicted proteins | sample 596031 | NCBI WGS metagenome assembly LNFM01 (sample SAMN04254537, study PRJNA301005) | activated carbon metagenome | isolation source: dual media filters at the Ann Arbor, Michigan drinking water treatment plant | place: USA: Ann Arbor | reverse complement strand
GTGGCCGGATTATCACCGATCATCACGAGCGAAGCAGGGTCCTGGTCCAGAATGGCGCATCCCTTGAGGAAAAGTCCGGCGGCCGGCTTTCCCACGATTTCGAGCTGCGACTCGGGTATCTTGATACAGGCTTGGATCGCCGCCAGCAGGGCGCCGGTTTCCGGCCTTATGGTCCCGCCCCTGCCCGGATGGGTCATGTCGGGGTTGGAGACGATCAGGCTGGCGCCGCTTCCGAGGGCGTTGATGATCTTTTCAAGCCGCAGGTAGCTGAACCGCGTGTCGCGCAGCAGAACGACAAGGTCCGGCGTCTCTGCGTCGAGGCAGACGCCCAGCCGGCGGGCCAGAAACCGCATGCGGGGATCAGACAGAAGCCATGTACGCCGCGAACCCGAAGCGGCGGCGCGACTCAAGGCTTCAACCCCGGCAAGGACAATTTGCTCTGCCTGCATCTCGATACCTGCTTTCGACAGGATGCGCAGGAAATCCCCGGGGGTATTCGACGAGTTGTTGGAGACGATCACGCTTCTCTGCCGGTTTGCCCTTAGAAAACGGACCGCCGACGGGACAAGCAGGTTATCGACCGCGCAACAACCATCCCAATCCAGCAGGAAACCGCGGGCGGCCGAAAGGGTGTCTGCTGCGGGCTGTATCGCCCGGCTCGTCAATGCCCTGCCCATCATCTCGATCCAGCCATTCCTATGATTGAATTTTTCTCAATCGAAATTGCCTTGGATGTAAATGGGGTTCATATAAAATTTATAGTTTCTTCATGCAAACGTCGCCTGCGTTAACTATTCGAACCGTGTGACCTGCTGCGCGATGCCCGGCAGGTCTTCAGCCGGGACGCCGATGAACGGCGTCTCTTTGGGGTTCGACAGGGGTTCAAACAATGAAGACACGTACCAGATTTTCACTTCGCGCAAGTCTCGGCGTCTTGCTGGCGTCATCGGCGCTGCCGCCATTCTATGCGCAAGCGCAGACCGAGGAAGATGATACACGCCGCCTCGAGGCTGTGCGCGTGGAAGGACAGATCGTCGACGTGATTGCAAGCCCGCTGGCGGTCGAATTCGCCCAGTTCGGCAACCAGGTGCAGCTGATCAGCGATGATGAAATCCTGACCGGCGGCTTCACGAACTTCGGCGAACTTGCTGCCGGCCTGATCCGCGGCGCTAATATCGGCTACTCGCCGGATGAAGGCGAGTTCACCATCCGCATCGATGGCGGCACCGACCGCGATACCCTGCTGCTCGTTGACGGCGTGCCCTATTTCGACCGCTCCTCCCCGAGCGAAGACCTCTGGCCTGCCACCGCGATCGATCCGCGGATCATTGAAAGCGTCGAAATCTACAGAGGCGGCCAGTCGCTCTACTTCGGCTCGAACGGCGGTCTCGGCGTTGTAAACGTCAAGCTCAAGGAACCGGACGGCACGACCAAGGGCCAGTTCGGTTTCTACGGCGGCTCATTCAAGACGCGCGAACTCTACGGCAACATGTCCTTCCCGCTCGATGAAGCCGGCAAGCACAGCGTCATGGTCTATGGCCGCTCCTACCATTCGGACGCACACGAACTGTTTGATGCCTCGGCTTACGGCGACAACATTCTCGCGCTCGGCGGCTACCAGCCTTTCCCATATGACTTCAACAGCCTGGGCGCAAAGTACCTCTGGCAGATCGACGCGACCCAGGAACTACGCCTCGGCGCTTCCCTGTCGACCATCGATTTCCATGACAGCTTCCCCAACAGCACCATCTACACACCGAACTTCACGGAATTCCCGATATATACGGCGAGCTACCAGAACGAATTCTCGGAAAACCTGAAATTCGAGATCGAAGGGCACTACCAACAGCCGCGCCTTCGCAACATCGAGTTCCGTCCCCAGATCTGCACCATCCCGCGGCTCACGGACCTGCCGGCGGCCATCGAAACGCAGGCCCGCAACCGCGGCATCACGAACTTCACGACTGCCGCCCAGTTCGAAACCTTTGCCGCCTCGATCGGCTTTCCGACCGGCTGTGTGACCAACCCCGGCACGATCAACGGCGCGGCCTCGCAGGCCCGCCAGGGCTGGCTGGTCAACCAGGTCCCGGGCAGCCCCTTCTTCGGTCAGCGCTACGGCACCGCCGAAAACCCCTTCCCGATCGGCGCGCCGATCGGAATCGTCAGCGAGACGGTGACCTCGTTCGGGAACGGAAACCCGGTCAAAGGCTTCGGCTCAACCGACAACCGGGTGTCCGGCTACAAGGACTGGGGCTTCAACACCCGGGCCACCTATACACTGAACGACTATGTCGAGGTTGTCGGCGGCGTCCAGTATACGGGGTACAAGGACTTTTCTGACGAGGCATTCGGTGTTCGCGACCAGACGCTGACCTCGATCGGCACCTACGGCGACCTGCGTCTCAGCCTGCCGGTCCTTGACGGATTGTCGTCATCACTTGCCGCCCGGCAGGATTTCAATGATCCGTTTGAAGACGAGTTTGTCTGGAAAGCCAGCGCGCGTCAGGATTTTGGTGCCGGCATCTATGGCCGCGTCGCAGGTGGCACGTCCTATTCTGCGCCGAAGATCGACGAGATCGGCGTCTACGGCGCCAATGCCCAGATCAACCCGGGCCTGGAAGCCCAGTCCGTGGAGGCCCTGAACGCCGGTATCGGCATTGATGGCGACATCCTTGGCGGCACCTACAACATCGAGCTTGGCTATTTCCAGACCGATATCCTCAACCAGTTCGGTGAACGCGCTATCGGCGCAGTGTGCACACAGTATGCCGCAGGCGGGCCCAACGCCCCGGCAAGCGGCGCGCTGGCGCTCGACACGATCAATGCCAACCGCCGCAGCATCGTGCCGCCAGACTCCTTCTGTGCGACTGCTGCGAACCTGGACCTCAACAGCGGCAATACCGTTGCCGTCAACCTGAACGCCGAGCAGGCCATCGAAGGCTTTACCGTCGATCTGTCGCTCGACCTCGACAAATGGGCGGCGGACGTCACCTTCACGGCGGCGGACTCGCTTGAGCCGAACCCGGTCTTTGGGCTCACGCAGATCCGCGAAGGCACCGGTCAGGTCCTGGCCGGCACTGTGGTCCCCGGCCCGGCGGGCAGCAGCGAGCTGCGCCAGTCCGGCGAGCGTCCGGAATGGTCACTGTCGGCGCTGATCACCTATGAGCCAACCGATCGCCTGGTGCTGGCGCTCAATCCGCGTATCCAGGGCCCGGAGTTCTCTTATGCCGGTGGCACCGCTGCCCGCCTCGTGGACGCCAACGGCGAGCGCTCGATCCCTGACCAGAATTTCGGCGAGTATTTCGTGGTCAACGGCTCGGTCCAGTACTTCCTCGGCGAGGACAACCAGCACCGGTTCCTGGTGCGCGGCGTCAACCTCCTCGACGAGGACTATTTCGAGCGGGGCTCGGCCGGCTCCTTCCAGTCGCTCAACCGGTCGGTCGTGCGCAACGAAACAGGTGTCAACAATGCCGGCAACTACACGACCTACGGCTGGAACGGCAAGCCGCGGTCCTTCTGGATCCAGTACGAGTACTCGTTCTAGACGATAACCAGTTGCGGGCGGCGCATCCTTCCGGCGCCGCCCGTTTTTTTCTCCCTTCGTCCGACAACCGCCAGCAGAAACAGGGGCCCACTCCCGATGCTAAATGATATCTCCCGTCGCCGGTTCATGCTGACCAGCAGCGCCCTCATCGGCCTTTCACTGCTCGACCAGAAGGCCCTTGCCGCCGCAAACGGAGGCTATTTCTCACTCGGCGTTGCGTCCGGCTCTCCGCGTCCGGACCAGGTCATCCTGTGGACGCGCCTGGCGCCTGATCCCCTGAATGGCGGCGGCATGGCGCCGGAGCCGGCGAAAGTTCGCGTGCGCCTCGCCCGTGACCCGGGACTCAAGGACATCGTGATCGACGAGACGGTCACCGCCACGGCGTCTGAGGCCCATTCGGTGCACTTTGCTGCACGCGGACTCGAGCCGGGCCGCGAATACTGGTACCAGTTCTCTTATGGCAGCGACGAGAGCCCAATAGGCCGTACACGGACCAGCGATCCGAAAGGCGAGAAGACGAAGATCGCGCTCGCCTACTGCCAGCACTATGAAGCCGGATACTACGCGGCCTACCGGGACATGGCCGAATGGCAGCCCGACTGCGTCCTGCATACCGGCGACTATATCTACGAAGGCGGGATCGGCACCCTGGGCGCCCAGATGCGGGACGTCGGTGGCGGCGAGCGCCGCCTTTTCGAGACGGTACGCCAGCACAACGGTCCCGAGATCGTCACGCTCTGGGATTACCGGAACCGTCACGCCCTCTACCGGTCAGACCCTGACCTTCAGTCGGCCCATGCAGCCGCGCCCTGGATCGTCGCGTTCGACGACCACGAGATTGACAACAACTGGGCCGGCAACATTCCCCAGGACCCTGAAAAACAGACCCAGACCGAATTCCTCGTCCGCAAGCTTGCGGCCCTGCAGGCCTATTACGAGCACATGCCGATCGAGAAGCCCCCGGTTATCGCGGGGCTCAATGCAAGCCTGCAGCTCTACGGCGCCTACCGGCTGGGACCGGCCCAGGTCCTCATGCTCGACACGCGCCAGTTCCGCTCCGACCAGCCCTGCGGGGACGGTCGCAAGGCCTATTGCGAGGACGCGCTCGCCCCGGATCGCACGATGCTCGGCAAGGAGCAGGAAAAGTGGCTGAAACGCACGCTGAAGCAGTCCGATGCGGCGTTCAACGTCCTCGCCACGCAGGTCTGGTTCACGCCCTACCGGTATACCGAAGCGCCCGAGGAAGCGGTCATGAACCTCGACAGCTGGGATGGCTACCCTGTGGCACGCCAAGCCTTTTCCGACCTGCTGGCGGACGGCGTCGCGAACCCTGTCTTCCTCACCGGGGACTGGCATACAGCCATGGCCTCCACGGTCTACCAGCGGCCATTTGATCCGGCGTCAAAGCGCATCGGCCATGAACTGGTCGGCGGTTCTATTTCGTCCGGCTGCCCCTGGGCGCGGGATATGGAGCAAGTCCGGGCGGCCAATCCGCACGTCGCCCACCTCAACGGCCGGCAGCGTGGATACCTCAGGACGACCTATACGTCCGACACCTGCAGTGCAGAGTTCAGGGTCGTCGAAGACGCCGGCCGCCGCAACTCAGCTGTCGTGACGGATATCGAACTGCGCACGAAGGATCTCTGATCCGCCCTCCCCCGATCCCATCGCCCGAAAGGCAAAGACCCATGAACCGGACCGCTATCTCAGCCAGCCTTCTCGCAATTGCCTGCTATACGGCGCCGGCCTCCGCCCACGAGCGTGCGGTCGAATTCCCGAACACGGCTGATGGCAGCATCGTGCTGGCTGCAGACCTGCACACGCACTCGGTTTTCTCGGATGGTCAGGTCTGGCCCTCGATCCGGGTCGAGGAGGCACACCGCGACGGCCTGGAAGTTCTCGCGATCACGGAACACCTTGAGCATCAGCCCAAGAAGGCCGATATTCCGCACCCGGATCGTAACCGGTCGTACGAAGTTGCGGTGGAATCGCTTGTCGCTCAGGGTTATGAAGGCCTGTTGGTGATCAACGGCGCCGAGATCACCCGCAGCCAGCCTCATGGGCATATCAATGCTATCTTCCTCGAAGATGCGAACGCGCTTCTCGTGGAGGATCCGCGCGCCGCAGTGGATGCGGCCAATGCCCAGGGCGGATTTGTCTTCCTCAATCACCCCAACTGGCTGCCGCAGGCTCCGGATGGCATTGCCCGCTTGAGCGAGTTTCATGAAGCACTCATTCGCGACGGTCGCCTGCACGGGATCGAAGTTGCGAATGGCACAATGGACGGGCATTCAGAGCATGCGCTTCAGATCGCGCTTGACAAGAACCTGACCGTGCTCGGCACCTCCGACATACACGGCCTCGTCGACTGGACGCACAATGCCGGGCATGGCGGGCATCGCCCGATGACACTCGTGCTGGCGCGGGACAAATCGGAAGCCTCGATGAAAGCCGCCCTGTTTGAAGGCAGGACTGTCGCCTGGCACAATGATGATCTCATGGGCAAAGCCGAAAATGTCGAGGCAGTTGTCAAAGCCTGCCTGAAGATCGAAGCCGGACATTACCCGGGCAAGGCAAGTGTCCTGCCTGTCAAGATCCGCAATACCTGCCCTGTCAATTTCACGCTGCGCAACACGAGCGAAGAAACCTTCCAGAATGTCGGTGACGTCTTTCGAGTGGAACGCGGCGGGGAAACAGAGCTTTCTGTAAGGACCGGCGAGGTCTTAAAGACCGTCGATCTCACCTTCGAGGTTCTCAATACCCAGGTCGGCTTCCGAAAGTCACTTGACCTCGAACTCTCTGCGCCGGTCCCGGCGCCGCCGCTCGAAGCATTCGTTCGCTGAAGTTTTTTGCTGCCGTTACCTGTATCTGGACAACCTGAGCCGGCACACAAACGGCATGAGTAGCGCTCAGTCGCTCAGGGCGAGCCTCATCCTGGATCGAAGCTATCGCAGCCGCCTTTGCAAGCTCGGCCTGATCTTGAGAAAGCCGAGATAGGCCTGCTCAAACGCCCAGAGCAGAAGAGGCAGGCGGGCCAGTTCGCCAAGCGGTCGCAACAAGGGTATGGCGCGCCACATTGCGGCAAAAGCGGCCGCGCCCGAGACGATCGGCTGCCCGCGTTCCTGCGCATGAAAGCGGGCCAGCAGCTGGGCCCGGTCAATCGGACAATCGGCCGTTTGCGTGCTGATGTCCTCAAAGCGAATGGCGCCGCGCCGGTCGAGACGGCGAAAGAGGGCAATCTCACGCCGGCACAACGGACATGCGCCATCAAACCAGACCGTGAGAACGGCCGGCGCGGCAGGCACTGCCCCCTCGCCATCAGGCTGGTCCCTTGTCTTTGGTTCATTCAGGGACATCAAGACAGCCTCTCGTTGCCTCGCAGCGTCCCGCTGAAGGTGCACACCGGTTTATACGCAGTCTCGATAGGGCCGGATCCCGCCTGATAGGCTGCGGCGTTCCAGCGCGGTCCTATGGTGCGACAGCGGTCTCGTCATCCGACAGGCCAGCGAGCACGTATGATGCGTATTGACGGGCAGCCTTTTGTGTTGCTCGTCCACGCAGCCGTGCAGGATGAGGCGGCGCGCGAGTATTCAGTCAAGGCGCCTTCCATCCGGGCCCGCGAGCCACAACCGACATGGACGATAAACCGAAGACGCCGAAAGCTGTGCAAAAGGAGCCTGCCTCCTCGAGAATACGGGCGCGTATCCAGAGCGCCCGGAAGCGGTTTCATGCCAATGACAACATATCGGCCTTCCTGCAGCCGGGCGAACTCGACGAGTTGCTGGCAGAGGTCGAGGCGAAGTTCAAAGGCGTGCTCGAAAGCCTCGTGATCGACACCGAAAGCGATCACAACACGCAGGACACCGCGCGCCGCGTGGCCAAGATGTACCTGACTGAGGTGTTCAGCGGCAGGTATGTCGAGGCGCCGCCTGTTACGGAGTTTCCGAACGCATCCTCCCTCAACGAACTGATGATCGTTGGCCCGATCAAGGTGCGCAGCGCCTGCAGCCACCACTTCTGCCCGATCATGGGCCGGCTGTGGATCGGGATCATGCCCAACGAACATTCCAACCTGATCGGCTTGTCGAAATATTCGCGCCTTGCGGAATGGGTGATGTCGCGCCCGCAGATCCAGGAAGAGGCCATCACGCAGATGGCCGAAGTCCTGATGAACAAGGTCCGCCCGGACGGTCTTGCTGTCGTCATGGAAGCCGATCACTTCTGCATGCACTGGCGCGGCGTGAAAGACGACGAGACCAAGATGATCAACAGCGTCATGCGCGGTTCCTTCCTCAAGGATCACATCCTGCGCAGCGAATTCCTCGCCCTCCTGAACAACAAGAAGTAAGGCCTCCCATGCTCGTTCGCTGCCTCTATGCAAGCCGCCCCCTCGAGCCGCTCAGCGGCGCGTTCGTGAACAGCATCCTTGAACAGTCGCGCAAGAACAATCCGGCGCTCGGTATCACGGGCCTCCTGTGCGTCTCCGAGGATCTCTTCATCCAGGTCATCGAGGGGGGCCGCGACGAAGTCTGCGACCTCTTCAACGCGATCGTGCGCGATCAGCGCCACCAGCAGGTGAGGCTGCTGATCTACGAAGAGATCGAGGTGCGCCAGTTCGGCAACTGGACCATGGCGCAGGTCAACATCACCAAGCTCAATCCGGCGATGCTGCTGAAATACTTCAAGCGCGCGGAGCTTGATCCCTTTGCCTCTTCCGGCAAGGCGACGCTGGCCCTTCTGTCCGATCTGATCGCGACCGGCGCCATCATCGGCCACCGGGACTGACCGGGCGGCGCGAGGCCAGCATCGCGCGTTCTGTGACGGCTACCTGACTTCGATCGCCTGCCGGTCAAGAATGATGCGGCCTCCGGGCGCTTCCATCACATAGCGGATTTCATACGCGCCAGGCTCTGCCGGCATCTCCAGTTCGTTGGCGGATTTTCCATCGGCGTAGAAATAGGACAGCTCGCCCGAGGTCGCGACATAGCCTTTCTTCACAAGGTCGATGTAGTCGCCGGAGCGCATCGGCCCCTCATACTCCACGATCAACTTTGCGTCCTTGCGAGCTGTCTCCGGCGCCGTCAGGTTGGCAACCGGCAGTGCAACGGCCAGCGGAGACGACGCCAGGACCTTCCGCCCGCCCGGCCCCTCGATCACGTAGCGAATCTCGTAGGCGCCAGCAGCGCCGGGAGCACTGAACTTCACCGGATTGCCACTTGCGGTATAGGCATAGGCAATCTCGCCGCTGGTCGTCGCATAGCCCGCCGGGACAACATCGATGTAGTCGCCCGGATTGCCCGGACCGGTCCATTCGATGCTGAGCGGCTCTGCGCCGGAGGCGGCCGACGGCGCAGTGAGCGTGGCGAAGGCCGCTGTAATCGTGAGCGGCTGGACCGCCTTGATGATCCGCGAGCCCGCAAGCTCAAGGACATAGCGAACATCATAGTCGCCCGGCGCGGTCAGGGCGCGCAACTTCTCCCCTTTGGCGGCCGCCGGGATGTAGATGTAATTCAGTTCCCCTGAAGTCTGCGTGTAACCCCGCGGCACGATGTCGATATAGTCGCCCCGATTGGCGGGGCCGGTGAACGACAGACCTATCTCCGCGCCTGCCATGACGGTCGCTGGCACCGTGAGCGTCACATCTGCGTCGATGGGCTCACCCTCATTGACCTCGATGGCTGGCGCCTCTGCAACAGCTTCGCCGTCCTGGGCCGCGCCGGGGGTCTCGGCCTTCTTCGCGCAGGCAGCCAATGCCAGCACGGCGACGGACACCAGCAGCCCTATGGTTTTTGCGGACATGATCTTTCTCCCCTCAAATGCGAGCCTGAAATGAAGCACAAATCCGCGCGGATTGCAGCGGCGAAGGTGCACATCGCTTGTTCAGAGCTTCCGGGATCGCCCGCCCGCGTCAAAATACGCATGGCTCCCGCGCGTCACCACGCAGTCTCCCGCGACCACCTCGCCCGCCTCGACATCCGGCAGGCCTTTCACTTCGGCGTACACGTTTCCGAAGTCCTGGTAGCAAGCCTCCAGCAGCGCCTCGAAACTGTCGATGACGAAATAGGTCTGCTGGAAATCGTCGATGATGTATTTCGTTCGCATCAGGCGCTTGAGATCAAAGCCGATGCGGTTCGGGCTCGCATCTTCCAGCGCGAACACCGTCTCCTGCGGGCTGGACAGGATACCCGCGCCATAGATGCGCAGACCGTCCGTCTCCTGAATAAGTCCGAACTCCACCGTATACCAATAAAGCCGCGCCAGGTTGTGCAGTTGGCCCAGCTTCATCGCCCGCTGGCCACCCTTGCCATAGGCCTGCATGAAGTCCGCAAATACCGGATTGGCCAGCAGCGGCACATGCCCGAAGATGTCGTGGAAAATGTCCGGTTCCTGCAGGTAGTCGAACTCCGCTTCCGGCCGGATGAACGCGCCCGCAGGGAAGCGCCGGTTGGCGAGATGCTCGAAGAAAATCTCGTCCGGCACGAGCTCCGCTACCGGCACGATCCGCCAGCTGGTCAGCTTTTCCAGGCGGTCCGATAGTCGCCCCATGTGCGGAATGCCGGAGGGCGAAAGTTCCAGCGCCGCCATCGCCTCGAGCGCCGCCGCGCAGGCCCGCCCCTTCGTCACTTCGCGCTGGCGTCTGAACAACCGGTCCCACCGGTCATGCTCGGCGGCGCTATAGGTGTCCCACGCCTGATCGATGGTGAAATCAGCCGCGCGCGGCGCGCCGGAAAAGCGATTCTTTGCAAAGGCGGTGTCCATGCGCGCCAGTATAGGCCGGATGGCAAATTAGTTCCAGATGTAACTAATTCACGCGACCGCGCGGCTGTCGACAATCTCTGTCAGCGTGACGCCCAGTTCGCCGTCCGCAACGACCAGCTTGCCGCGCGCAATCAGGCGTCCGGAGACGTAGATGTCCACCGGCTCGCCGGTCTGCTTTTCCATGGTCAACACTTCGCCGGGCGACAGGGCCATCAACTCTTCCATCGTCAGGCGCACTTCGCCGAGCACGACTTCAACGCGCACGGGCACGTCCATCAGCATCTTGTGGAAGGCAGGGTTTGTCGGTTCGGTCATTCCGGGCCTCGTCCAATCTCGGCAAACAGGTCGCCCTGCCCGCCGGCTATGCGCGCGGCGGCGCCGTCGATGAGGCTGCGCAGGCGCGCCTCGGTTGTCGCATGATACTGGGTGGAGGCAATGAGGCGCATTACCTCGGCTATCTCGTCCAGCGCCTGGGTCAGTTCGGCGGTCACGGCAGCCAGCCGTTCGCTTTCGCTCTCGGTTCTGACTTTTGCCACTTCCGCCAGTGTCTCGGCCCGCACCTGCGCGATCAGCCCGGCAATCTCATCGCCGGTGAAACTCACCCGCGCCGGATCAGCAGCAACCTCTTCCGGCTGCGGGCCGAAGTCGGCACGGAAATCGAAGGCGGAGACGGATTTCACGGCGCGCGCGGTCATTCGATGAGCTCGTCATCGCGGGACGCCTTGCCGGCATGGATCTCGCCCCGGCTGATCAGCTGGCGGGCAAGCTCCACGAGTTCGGCGCGGGCCGCTTCCACATCGCTGCGGCGGACGGGGCCAAGCGCGGTGATCTCTTCGCGCAGCAGGTCTCCGGCGCGGGATGTGACATTCGCGAAGAAGGCCGCAGCCGTAGTGTCCTTGGCGCCTTTGAGGGCGGTCACCAGAGCGGCGCGGTCGGCCGCGGCGAGCAGGGTCTGCATACCGCCGGCATCCAGCGTGGCGAGATCGTCAAACGTGAACATCAGCGAACGGACTTTTTCGCCCGAACCGGGCTCGGCCTTTTCAAGTGCGGCGAGGAACAGCGTTCCCGCGCGCGGATCAAGCCGGTCAAAGATGCGGGCGATGCGTTCGATGCCGGCCGTTGCCCCGTCCCGCGACAGCGCCGCGACGCGTCCCTTGAGGTGTTGTTCGAGGCCCGCCATCGCCGCCGGGTGCACTTCGCCGAGGTGCAGCAGGCGCTGCATCGCCTCGATCGAGAGCGACGGCGGCAGCACGCGCAGCAGCTTCGCGGCCGCGTCGCCGTTCAGCCGCGAAAGGATCAGCGCCACGACCTGCGCGCGCTCGTGGCGCAGCAGCGAGGCGAGCACCAGCGTGTCCAGCGCCGAAAGCTCCGCCCAGACACCGGCGCCGCTGGTCGCCTTCTGGGCCTGCGTGAAGCGGCGCAGCGCGTCACCGTCCGCGGACGGATCATCGGCCAGCCGGTCCATCGCCGCGCTCAGCGCTTCGGCTTCTTCCGGCCCCAGCTGCGCCCAGATCGGCGCAGCCTCGGGCCCGAGCGCGCGCATCAGGCGCGCCGAGCGGGCAAGGCCGGGCGCCAGCACATGGGAGGGTTTCGCCAGCGCGCTCATGCCGGATCATCCTTGGCATTCATCCAGCCGCGCACGACCGCCGCCGCGCGCGCCGGATCACGCCGGGCAATCTCGACAGCGGCATCAGGCGACGGCGCAGCCGCCACTGGCCGCACCGGGCGCGGCGCCTCACGCGGGCGCTCGGCAGGCAGGGGGGCAGGAAGGATCTGCGCGGCCGGCACCGGGATGGGCGCGGACTGCCCGGCCAGCACGGCCAACACGCCGCCGATCAGCACGAGCGCTGCAAGACCTGCCAGCTCGGCCCAGGCGGCAGCGTCCGGGCGTCCGGGAAGGCCTTCGGCGAAAGCGACGGTTTCGATGATGAGCTTGTCGCCGCGCTCGGGAATGATCCCGGCGGCAATCGGCGCGATGCGCTGGAGTTCGGGGAGACGCTCGGAGGCGCTTGCGTCGACGAGGAGAAGGACAGTGCGTCCGCCCTCGGCATTGTAGGTGACACTGAGGCGCGACATGCCGGGACCGGCGACCGGGGAAAGCACATCCGCCAGCGCGGCTTCGGCGGGGCTGGCGGAGACCGGCGCCCCTGGCCCGGTCAGCAAGGCGGCGCCGCGCCAGCACAGGAGGCCGAGCGCCAGCGCGCAGGCGAGCATCGCCAGCGGGCGGATCAGGCCTCTGGCCTGCGTTGCCGTGCTGCCTCCAAACGCCATCAAGCCCTCCGGGACCGGCCATAGGGCCGGCAGATTCCCGGAAGGCTAGAAGGCCCGCCTTAAGGCAGGTTTAACAAGGCGAACGCCGCGTTAACGGCGATATTGCTGGAGACGGGTTGTCCGCAGGCCTTTCGAGCCGTGGCGGGCGTAGAGACGCTCCCAGGCGTCATATTCCTCATCGGTGAGGTTGTAGCGTTCGCAGGCGCTTTCGCGGGTCAGGAGACCGCCCTGTACGGCGGCAACCACTTCGGCCTTGCGGCGGGTGACCCAGCGGGAAATGCCGGGCGACGGCAAATCGGCGAGGGTGAGGGTCTGGCCATCCGGTCCCTTGACGCTCATCGGGCGGGCATTCTGCATGTTCATGTTCAAAACCACTTCACGGTCCTATGCGTTTCACCCCGCTTCTGCAGGGGTATGAGACAGACCCTACACGAGGCGGTTTAAGCCCGGCCTTGACTTGAAAGATGAGTTTGGACGCCCCCGTTAGGGGGATGTTTGGAAACCTGTTCCGGGGCGGGACAATCCGGCGGAATGGGGCCAAAACCCGCCCGGATGGGGGTTTATGTGCCAGATTCTGGAGAGGTTTGCGCCAATCAGCGCAGATTCCCGCGAAGGCGGGGATCGGGATTGGCAGGGGCCTCGATAGAACCCCGCCTTGGCGGGGACAAGCGGATTTCCTAGGACAGCGTCTTCAGCAACTCCAGGCTGTTGTTTTCCCGGATCTGCGCGCAGTGGCGGCGCAGCATCGTCAGGAACATGTCGTCGCCGCGCTCCGTCTGCTTCACCAGCATGGCTGCAGCGAAGGCGACCGAGACGCCGTAGAAGGCGAACCAGCGATAGTGCGTATAGAGATCATCGAAGCTGTAGCTGGTGATGCCTTCGGCGTTCAGGCAATCATGATAGTGGCGCAGCAGGGCCTGCTCATGCTTCGGGCGGTCCTCACGGGTGAGGCCCGCGCCGATGAAGTAGGAGACGTCATTGGCGGGCGCGCCCTTGCCGGCGGTCTGCCAGTCGACGACGGCCAGCGGCTTCTTGGCGCCCGGCTTGCCGAACAGCATGTTGTCGAGCCGGTAGTCCGAATGCGTCAGCGCGAACGGGCCCTGATAGGCCTCGCCCCATTTCGGCAGGCTCGCGGCGTAGGCATCGCCCACCTCGATCAGGTCGGCATTGAGCTTTTCGGCGTAGCGATCCTTGAAGCCGCCCCAGAGGCCGGCCACCATTTCGGAGCTGAGGCCCGGCGGCGGCGCCTTGGCGGAGCCCTGCAACCAGTCATGCTCGTCCAGCACAGGGTCCTGCCAGTGCGAGGCGTGCAGCACGGCGGCCGCTTCCATGGCAAGGCGCGCGTCCTCGACGCCGCAGCCTTTCAGCTGGTCGCCCTGCTCGGAGGGCGACATGTCTTCCATGATCAGGGCGAATCGGTTGGTCTCCGGGTCATAGTCCGTGTACAGCGCGTTCGGCGTGATGCGGCCCGCCACTTTCGGGAATGTCCGGTAAAACATCACTTCGCGCTTGTAATGGTTCAGCAGCTTTGCCGTCATGATGCTGGCTTCACTGGCCGACGGGAACTTGCCAACGAGCGTCTTCGGCGCGTTTGCGCCCGCATGCGCGTAGTCAAATACAAAGCGCACGTTCTCGCCGATCTGGCCCGTGCCGATCGACTTGGCGGTGAAGCCGCGCACCTCGGCGTCAATGCCGATTTCGGCAAACAGCGTGTTGAACCAGTCCGCTTTCAGTTCGAGCGGATGGGTATCGAGTCCGGGACGGGTCATGGGGTAGCTTCTTCGGTTTCTGGTTTTGTGGCGAAGCGGCCGCCGGTGAGGCGGCGGAACTGGCCGAGGCGTTCCTCGGCGCGGCGCAGGCCCTTGTCGAGCGCCGCCATGGTGAGGGCAAAGTCGCCGCTGGTTTCCTTGCGCCAGGCGCGTTCGGCCTGCGCGATCACGATGCCGATAGCGATGCGCTTCAGGCTGGCGGGCGCGCCGGCGTCATTGTCGAGCCCGGCGGACGCGAGCGCCCAGGCGGCGCTGGCATGGCGATGATTTGGCAGGCGGACGAGATGATACAGCGAAGACTCGCGGAACTTGGTGATCTCGGTGATGCCCGCGCGGTAAGGCTCCATCGCCTCGAACCGCAGCATGATGACATCGAACAGGCGCTCGCGCGCCGAGGTCTCGTCCGGCACGCCCTCGGCCGACATCGCCTTGTCGAAATGCGCGTCCATCGCTTCGACGAGATCCTCGCGGGCCGCCACGCCGTGAAAATCCGAAAGCGTCAGCTTCGCTTTCGCGGCAATGTCCGCCAGCGGAATATCCGACCAGGCCCGCGTCGCGGCCAGGTCGAGGGCGGCTTTCAGCCCCTTCTCGATAATCTTTTCAGCAGCCGCCAAGGCGGGCCTCCCGGGGTTTCAGTCTGCCTCTTTTGACAGCTGCCGGTCGCGGGCGGCGGCAGCGCGCAGGGCGTCTCTAAGCAACCGCGGCATCCCACCCGTGTCCATGAGGATGTCAAGGGCCGCCTGGGTGGTGCCGCCGGGGGAAGTGACCGCGCGGCGCAGGGTTTCGGGATCGTCGCCGCTGGCCGCCATCAGCGCCGCGGCGCCTTCGATGGTGCGCCGGGCGAGGCGCTGGGCAAGCGCCCTGGGCAGGCCTTCGGACTCCCCCGCCTCTGCCATCGATTCCGCCAGCAGAAAGAGATAGGCCGGGCCACTGCCGGAGAGCGCGGTGACCGCGGACATCATCGACTCGTCGACCGGCCCATGCACCTCGCCGAGTGGGGCGAGCAATGCGGTGGCGGCGTCAAGGTCAGCCGCGGCGAGACCGGGCGCCGCCGAGAACACGGTGATCCCCTGCCCGATCGAGCCCGGCGTGTTCGGCATCGAGCGGATGATGCGGGAGGTCTCCAGCCGGCGCGAGAGCTGCGCGATGCGCACACCGGCCATGATCGACACGGCGAGCGTTTTGGAGCTGACGAAACCGCGCGCCATCTCCGCAATGCCCGCGAACTGCTGCGGCTTGACCGCGAGAACGAGGATGGCAGCAGGTGCGGGCGGCGGGTTCAGGATGATCTTGCCGTCTGCGGCCCAGGCCGAAATCTCTTCCGACGGGCGCGGCTCGATGACGGCGATCTTGCGTTTCGACTTTCCCTTCAGCCAGCCGCGCACGAGCGCTGCGCCCATCCGGCCGGCCCCGATCAGAACTAGGGACGGCGGGGCAACAGCCATCTATGCCTCAGGCTTCGCCGTGGGTTTCGAACATCACAGCGTCGATCGCTTCGCGCGGCGACTTGCCGGCCCAGACGAGGAAGTTGAAGGCGGGCATGAACCGGTCGGCGGCGCTGACAGCCGCCGCAATGACGGCGCGGATTTCGCCCTGGCTGACCTCGTCGCGGCCCTCCATCGGGAAGGTGTAGCGGTAGATGATCACGCCGTCGTCCGACCAGAAATCGAAGTGCCCAACCCAGAGACGCTCGTTGGCAAGCATCACCAGTTCGGCGATCGCGCTGCGCTTGGCGGCCATCGCTTTCACGTCGAGGGTCAGGGAGAAGTGGATCGCGGAAGGCTCAGGGCGGTAGGCGAACAGCGCGCCCATGTCGCCCCAGCGGGTTTCGGCAACGACCTGGAGGGTGCCTTCCTCGTCGCGCTCAAACGGCCAGTTGGCGGCTTCCAGGACCATTTCCACGATATCGAGCGGGTCGATGTCGAAGTCCTGGCTGTGTTCGAGTTCAAGGCTCATTCGGGCGCCTCCGCATCGGTTTCGTGGATTGGTGCCGGATTCGTGTGACAAATCCACAACCGAACAAACCGGGCCGTCTCAGGCTTGTCCATCGGCTTCAACAGTGGGCGTTCAGGATTTCGGGGAATTCGCCTGCGCCGCTTCGAGGGCGGCCAGCCGGGCTTCCAGCGTTTCCACACGGTCCAGCGCAGCGGTGGCGATGGCCTTCAGGGCTTCGACTTCGTCGCGGCCGGCAAGGTCCATGTCGGCGATCAAAGCCCGCACGCGGGCCTGCGCGGCGGTCTTGGCTTCCTCGCCTGCTGCGCGCGCGGCGCCGAGGGCGCCGGTCATCAGGCTGGCGATGTCATCGAGCAGTGGATTTGTGCCTGCCATGCAGTTACTCCTTCGCGCCGGGTGAGGCGGTGCCTAACAGATAGGCGCGCCGGCAGACAGGGAAAAGACGCCGCATGACCGAACTGCTGACGATGATAAGCGTTTACCTTGGCCAGGCCGTTATGACGTTCCCGGAATGGCGCCCGGCGCTCCTGTCCCTTGATTTCGGCTTCGTCGGTCTCGGCGAGTTCCACCTGCGCTGGTACGCGCTCGGCTACATCGCCGGCATTGGCGGGGCATGGTGGTATGGCTCGCAGCTGCTGAAGCGCGCCTCGCTGTGGAAGAGCGAGCCGCCGCTTTCCCAGGAAGGCCTTGATGACCTGATGTTCTGGATCATCATCGGCATCATCCTTGGCGGGCGGTTTGGCTACGTCCTGTTCTACATGGTGCCCTACCAGATGGACGTGCTGGCGGCGGACCCGTTGACGGTGCTGCGTATCTGGGACGGCGGCATGGCCTTCCATGGCGGCATCCTGGGCGTGGCACTGGTGCTCTGGTTCTTCGCGGCCAAGCGCGGCGTGCCGCTGCTGTCGGTCGGCGACATTGCCGGGGTCACCGCGCCGATCGGCATCGGACTCGTGCGGATCGCGAATTTTACCAATGCGGAACTCTACGGCCGCCCGACCGATGCCTCCATCGGCATGGTATTTCCAGAGGGCTATGTGCCGGGCTCGACCCCGCCCGCCT
>LNFM01007345.1_pt1 | contig 17358 bp, 17 predicted proteins | sample 596031 | NCBI WGS metagenome assembly LNFM01 (sample SAMN04254537, study PRJNA301005) | activated carbon metagenome | isolation source: dual media filters at the Ann Arbor, Michigan drinking water treatment plant | place: USA: Ann Arbor | reverse complement strand
TGATGATCGTGCTGATCCTGCTGGTCGTCGCCGTGGGCGGCATCGTCGAGATCGTGCCGCTGTTCTTCCAGCGCTCGACCACCCAACCGGTCGAGGGCCTGAAGCCCTACACCGCGCTACAGCAGGCCGGGCGCGACATCTACACCCGCGAGGGTTGCTACAACTGCCATTCGCAGATGATCCGGCCGCTGTATGCCGAGACGCTCCGCTACGGCCACTACTCGGTGGCGGGCGAGTTCGTCTGGGATCACCCCTTCCAGTGGGGCAGCAAGCGCACCGGCCCGGATCTGCACCGTGTCGGTGGCAAGTACAGCGACGAGTGGCACCGCGTGCACCTGATCAACCCGCGCGACCTGGTGCCCGAATCGAACATGCCGGCTTACCCGTGGCTGGCCACCAACCTGGTCGATGCCGCCGCGATGCCCAAGCACCTGCGCGCCCTGCATGCCGTGGGCGTGCCCTACAGCGAGGAAGACATGGCGCAGGCCGGCGAGGCCGTCCAGGGCAAGACCGAGCTCGAAGCGCTGATCGCCTACCTGCAGGTGCTCGGCACCTCGGTCAAGTGAGGAGCCACTCGTGGACTTGAACATGGATGTGAACACCCTGCGCGTTATGGTGACGCTGCTGTTGCTCGTCGCCTTCATCGGCATCGTCTGCTGGGCTTGGTCGCGCAAGAACGCGGCGGCCTTCGCTGAAGCGGCCCAACTGCCGCTGCTGGAAGACGACAGGAGCCCGCGATGAGTGACTTCTATTCCGGTGGCTGGTCGGTGTTTGTCGCGGTCGCCTCGGTGGTGTCGATGATCGCCTGCCTGGTGCTGCTGGGCGTCGCGGCGCGCCGCAAGGTGATGGTCGGCACCAATGGCGCGGCTGGCAAGGACGACAACACCACCGGCCACGTCTGGGACGAGGACCTGACCGAACTGAACAACCCGCTGCCGCGCTGGTGGATGTGGCTGTTCATCATCACGGTGATCTTCAGCCTGGTGTACCTGGTGTTGTACCCGGGCGCTGGCGGCTACGCGGGCAGCCTCGGCTGGAGCAGCACCGGCCAACACCAGGCCGAACAGCAGGCCGCGCGCGACGCGATGGTGCCGGTCTATGCGCGCTACGCGTCGGCCGATGCCGACACGCTGATGAAGGACCCGGCGGCGATGGCGATCGGTGAGCGGCTCTTCGTCAACAACTGCACCGCCTGCCACGGATCGGACGCGCACGGCAGCAAGGGCTTCCCGAACCTCACGGACAACGACTGGCTGCACGGCGGCGACCACGCCAGCATCGTGAAGACACTCACCGAAGGCCGTGTGGGGATGATGCCGCCGCTGGCGGCGGTGGTCGGCGACGCGAAGGACCTGCACAACGTGGCGCAGTACGTGCTGAGCCTGTCAGGCAATGCGACCGACGCTGCCGCCGCGGTAGCCGGCCAGGCCAAGTTCGTGGTCTGTGCGGGTTGCCACGGTGCGGACGGCAAGGGCAACTCCGCGATCGGCGCGCCGAACCTCACCGACAAGATCTGGCTGCACGGCTTTGGTGAGGAGGCGATCGTTGCGATGGTGAGCAACGGCAAGACCAATGTCATGCCAGCGCAGTCGCAGCGACTCACACCGGAGCAGATCCGTGTGCTCGGTGCCTACGTGATGAGCCTGTCGCGCGGCGACGCACGGCGCTCGCCTTGAAGCGCCGGGCGTGATGCCGCCGGTGATTCCGATCGTCCCGGTGCCTGCCGAGACCGGCGGCGAAAGCGAGACCGTCTGGCTCTACGAGAAGCGTCGCCAGATCTATCCGCGTGCCGTGCAGGGCTGGTTCGCCGGCTGGCGCTGGGCGATGGTGTGGCTCACCCAGCTGGTGTTTTACGGCCTGCCGTGGTTGAGCTGGAACGACCGCCCGGCGGTGCTGTTCGACCTGAGCTCGCGGCGCTTCTACATCTTCAACCTCGTGTTGCACCCGCAGGACTTCATCTACCTGACGGTGCTGCTGGTGATCTGCGCCTATGCGCTGTTCCTGTTCACCGCGGTGGCGGGCCGGCTGTGGTGTGGCTTCACCTGCCCGCAGACGGTTTACACCGAGATCTTCCTGTGGGTCGAGCGTCGCATCGAAGGTGACCGCATCGCGCGGATGAAGCGGGATGCCGGGCCTCGCAGCATCGATCGGCTTTGGCGCAAGGGCGCCAAGCATGCGGCATGGCTGGCGATAGGCGTCTACACCGGCTTCACCTTCGTCGGCTATTTCACCCCGATCCGCACGCTGTGGGCCGAGAGCTTCACGCTGTCGTTCGGACCCTGGGAGTGGTTCTGGGTGCTGTTCTACGGACTCGCCACCTATGGCAATGCCGGATGGCTGCGCGAGCAGGTATGCCTGTACATGTGCCCGTATGCGCGCTTCCAGAGCGCGATGTTCGATCACGACACGATGATCGTCAGCTACGACCCGCAGCGTGGCGAGCCGCGCGGTTCGCGGCCGCGCACGGCCGATCCCCGCGCTCTCGGCAAGGGCGACTGCATCGACTGCACGCTGTGCGTGCAGGTCTGCCCGACCGGCATCGACATTCGTGAGGGCCTGCAATACGCCTGCATCGGCTGCGCCGCATGCATCGACGTCTGCAATGACGTGATGGACAAGATGAAGTACCCGCAAGGGCTGATCCGGTTCGCGACGCAGAACGGCCTGACGCAACGCCTGTCCGCGAAGCAGACCTGGCGGCGCGTTTTGCGGCCACGAGTGCTGATCTACAGCGCCGTGCTGTTGCTGATCTGTGGGGCCTTTGTCACCAGCCTCGCGCTGCGCAGCCCGTTCCGGGTCGACGTGGTGCGTGACCGCGGTGTGCTGGCGCGCATGGTCGGCGAAGGCAACATCGAGAACGTCTACCGCCTGCAGGTGATGAACGCCACCGAAACGACCCAGCGCTTTCGGGTGAAGGTGGAGGGCCTCGATGGCGCCACCGTGGCCAGCGAGCCGGACTTCGAGGTCGGCCCGGCGGAAGCACGATGGCTGCCGGTCAGCGTGCAGATCGGTGCGGATGTGGCGCGCCGGCTTGGCAGCGGCGTCCACCCGGTGAAGTTCGAGGTCGAGAGCGTCGACGCGAGCGGCGACAAGTCCGAGGTGGAGGAGAAATCGACCTTTGTGGTCCCGCGTTGACATGCACCGTTGAGGAGTGAGCATGATGAAATCAATCGACAAGCCTGCCGGCGCGCCTCGACCATGGTGGCGCGAGCCCATGATGTGGCTGGTGATCGGTGGCCCGGCCATCGTGGTGGTGGCGGCCATCGGCACCGGCATCGTGGCCTGGCGCGGCGCCGACCGAGTGGTGCTGGAGGCGCCTTCAGTGAACGCAGCACCGCCTGACCGCGCCCTGGAACCTGCATTGGCGGCCCGCAACCACGCGGCCACGCCGCACTGATCGTGCGTGCCGCGTTCGTCAAGCGCAGCCTGCAGATCCTGTGGCCCGCCTTCGTGATGGCAGGGTTGACGGAGATGCTGGTCTTTGCCGTGATCGATCCGGGCGAGTTGCGCTGGTTTGGCGGTGAGGTATTCGGCTGGTCGCGCGCGGCGACCTACACCGTGAGCTTTCTGATCTTCTGGGGCCTGTTCGCCGTCGCGGGTGCGATCACTGCACTGCTGATCGTCGAAGAGCCCTCGGCTTGATCCGCGTCAAGCTCCTTGGCTTCAGGCTGGGCAGAGTGTGAGCATGACGATCGACCCCCTCACCGCCGACCTGGTGAGTCAGCTCTTGTCCCGGCTGGACGTGCCGGGGCCGCGCTACACCTCGTACCCGACCGCCGACCGCTTCGTCGACAGCTTCGATGCGGCGAGCTACCAATGCGCCTTGCAAAAGCGTGCTGGCGAGACTGCGGCCGGCGCCGCGGCGCCGCTCTCGATCTATGTGCACATCCCTTTCTGCGAATCGATCTGCTACTACTGCGGCTGCAACAAGGTAGTGACTCGCCAGCATGAGCGCGCAGGCGAGTACCTTCGGGCGCTGAAGCGCGAGATCGACCTCCATGTGGCGGTGCTCGGGCGCGGCCAGCCGCTGACCCAGTTGCACCTCGGCGGCGGCTCGCCCACGTTCCTCGACGACGACGAACTAGAGCAGCTGATGGCGGAGTTGCGTTCAGCTTTTCGCATCGCGCCGGATGCCGAGGTGTCGATTGAAGTGGATCCGCGCACCGTCGATGCGCTGCGCTTGCGGCATCTGGCCGCACTCGGCTTCAACAGGCTCAGCTTCGGCGTGCAGGACTTCGACCCCGAGGTGCAGAAGGCGGTGCACCGCGAACAGCCCTACGAAGCGGTTGAGGCGCTCATGCGCGCGGCGCGCGAGATCGGCTTCGAGTCGATCAATGCCGACCTGATCTACGGGCTGCCGCGGCAGACGCCAGCCACTTTCTCGCACACCATTGCGCAGATGGGCGCTTTGCGGCCCGACCGCATTGCCCTCTATGCGTATGCGCACCTGCCCGAGCGCTTCAAGCCACAGCGACGCATCCATGCCCACGAGTTGCCCGCCGCCAGCGACCGGGTGCACATGCTGCGCGCGGCCATCAGTGGCTTCCAGGGCCTGGGCTACACCCACATCGGCATGGACCATTTCTCGCTGCCAGGCGACCCGCTCGCGGTGGCCAAGCGCGAGGGCCGGCTGCATCGCAACTTCCAGGGCTACAGCACGCAAGCCGATTGCGATCTGATCGGGCTGGGCGTGTCGGCGATCGGCAGGATCGGCGGCTGTTACAGCCAGAACGACAAGACGCTGAGCTCGTACTACGAGTCCATCGACCAAGCACGTTTCGCCAGTGTTCGCGGCCTCGAGCTCAGTGACGACGATGTGCTTCGACGTGGGGTCATCATGGCGCTGATGTGCCAGGGCCGGGCCGATTTCGACGCCATCGAACTGGGTGGTGCGGTGCGCGTGCGGGAGTACTTTGCTGCTGAGATCGAGCGTCTGCGGCCCTTGCAGGCGCAGGGCCTTGTCGGGCTGGAGCCGACGGCTATCCAGGTCACACCGCTGGGCTGGTATTTCGTGCGTGCGATTGCGATGGTCTTCGACCGCCATCTGGCGACCGAGGCAGGCCGTGATCCGGCGCTGCCGGGCTATTCCCGTGTGGTCTGAGAACGGGTCGATCCGGCGAGCGACAGGCAGGCGATGGACGCGCCGCTGATCGTTGCGGCCGGGTTGATGGGCCTCGCGGGAGCGCCGCATTGCGCAGCGATGTGCGGTGCCCCCTGCGCCGCAGTGACGCAACGCTGCGGCAGTACCCACCGGCAAACCCTGATGGCGGGCTTCGCGATCGGCCGGCTGTCGAGCTATGCGGTCGGCGGCGCGGCGGTGGCTGCGAGTGTGGGTGCGGTGACGCTGCTGGGCAGTGCTGCGCCGGTGCTGCGCCCCCTCTGGACCTTGCTGCACGTCGCGGTGCTGGGCCTCGGCCTGTGGCTTTTGCTGACCGGACGCCAGCCGGCCTGGTGGGCGCGACTCGGCTCAGCGCCTGTCGTGGCACAGCCTGCGCCTGGCTGGCAGCGCATGGCGGCGCCGTTGCGCGCGAGCGCTGCAGGCGGGTTGCTGCTGATCCTGCCCTGCGGTCTGCTGCAGTCGGCCTTGCTGATCGCCGCGTTGGCGAGCACGCCCGTCCAGGGCGCGCTCGCGATGGCCAGCTTCGCTGCGACCTCGTCGCTGGGGTTGTGGCTGCCGGGTGCCATCGGCACGCGTTGGGGGAGCCGGTCCTCGGTGAGCGTGCTGATGCTGCGGCTGGCGGGTGCCACGCTCGCGGTGGCGTCGGCCTGGGCGCTGTCGCACGACTTGTGGTTGCGCTGGTCGGCCTGGTGCCAAAGCACATGAGGCGCGGGGCTGTCGCAGAATCGCCGGGTGACAGAGACCACCCACATCGCCATCGTCGACGACGAGCCCGACATCACCCAGCTGCTGGCGGGCTACCTGTCGCAACAGGGTTTTCGCATCAGCGCGCTTGCCTCCGGCCATGCGCTGACCGCACTGATGCCCACCGACCCACCCGATCTGGTGCTGCTTGACTTGGGCCTCCCCGGTGAAGACGGCTTTGCGATTGCCCGCGCGCTGCGCGAACACTGGCGGTGCGGGCTGATCATCGTCACGGGCCGCGGGGATGCGGTCGACAAGGTGGTGGGCCTGGAAATCGGCGCCGACGACTACGTGACCAAACCCTTCGATCTGCGCGAACTGCTGGCACGCATCAAGGCAGTGCTGCGGCGGCTGGCTCCCGCGGCACCTGCGGCAGACGCGGCGGCACCGTCGCGCGAGCGCCTGTGTTTCGACCAGTGGGAGATCGATGTGGCCGCAAGGCAGGTCTGCGGCGCCGAGGGTCGTCAGGTCTCGCTGACGGCCGGCGAATTCGACCTGCTGTGCGTGCTGGCCCGCCATGCCGGCCGCGTGCTGTCGCGCGATTTCCTGCTGGAGCACACGCGGGGTCGCGATGCGGCGCCCTTCGATCGGACGATCGATGTGCAGATCGGCCGCCTGCGGCGCAAGCTCGACGACGATCCGGACGACCCGCGGCTGATCAAGGCCGTGCGCGGTGCCGGCTATGTGCTCGTCTCGGCGGTGACGCTGCGCTGAGTCTGGGCGCCCGCACATGACGCTGCAACCGCCGCCCCCGTCCGGGCCCGCCGAGGAAGCGATTTACCGGTCGATGTTCGGCGCTTACCCCGATGCGCTGCTGCTGGTCGATGCCGAGGGCCGCATCGTGTTGGCCAATCCGGAGGCTGAGCGCCTGCTGGGCTACCCCGTTGGCGAATTGGCCGGTCTGATGGTGGACGCGTTGGTTCCCGATGCGATCCGCCCGCGCCATGCCGCCTATCGCGAGGCCTACAGCCATGGGCCGAAGGCGCGCCCGATGGGCTCGCAGATGGAGCTGGTGGCACGGCGGCGCGATGGCCGCGAGGTGATGGTGGAGATCGCGCTGAGCCCGCTGAAGATCGACGGCAAGCCCTTTGTCGTCGCGGCCGTGCGCGGCATCGAGGCCTACCCGCGCGTGCGGCAGGCCCTGCAGCGGGCGAGTTACAGCGAGTTCGTGGCGCAAATGGGGCGGCTGGCGGTGGACACGCGCGATCCCCAGCTGCTGCTGCAGCAGGTACCGGCCGTCGCTGTCGATGCGCTGCAGGTCGATTCGGCCGTCGTGTTTCTTCTCGACACGACGCGGCTCGAGTTCCATGTGGCTGGCGGCGTCGGCCTGCTGGCCAGTGAGGGCGTGGGCAGCCGCTGCCCGAATCGACCCGACACGCCACCGGGGTTCGTGCTTGCCCAGGGTCATGCGGTGACGGTCGCCGACTTTCGCGTGGAGCAACGCTTCACGGTGCCGCCGGACTACCTGACGCAAGGACTGGTCAGTGCGCTGGCGGTGCCCCTGGTGGACCGCGGGCAGATCATCGGCGTGCTCACCGCGCGAGCGCGTGCAGGAGAGCGCTTCGGGGCCGATGAATCGCACTTCCTTGCGTCGCTGTCGAACCTGCTCGCCGCCAGCCTGCAGCGCTCGCAAAGCGAGGAGGCGCTGAACCATGCGCAACGAATGGAAAGCGTGGGCCAGTTGACCGGTGGCATCGCGCATGATTTCAACAACCTGCTGACGGTGATCCAGGGCAATCTGCAGGTGCTCGAGGACCATCCCGCGCTGGCCTCCGACGCCGTGGCGCAGCAGATGGTCGCAGCGGCCGCGCGGGCCAGCCGACGCGGCGCCGAACTGACCGGCAAGCTGCTCGCCTTCTCGCGACGCCAGCAACTCAGCCCGACCGAGGTCGACGTGGCCGAGCTGATCGAATCGCTCGCCGACATGCTTCGCCGCACGCTGGACCAGCGCATCCGCATCGAGGTGGCCGCTGTGCCTCGTGGCCTGCGATGTCTGGCCGACGCCGGCCAGCTGGAGTCCGCGCTGCTGAACATTGCGATCAACTCGCGTGACGCCATGCCACAGGGCGGCACGTTGTCGTTCTCGTGCGGGGCATGCGCCACGCTGCCGGCCGATGTGGCGGCGGACCTGGGCGATCGGGCGCAGGGCCAAGCCTACATCGAGATCGTGATCACCGACACGGGCCATGGCATGACCGAAAGCGTGCGCGATCGGGTGTTCGAGCCTTTCTTCACCACCAAGGAGCTCGGCCGAGGCACGGGACTGGGCATGAGCACGGTCTATGGGTTCGTCAAGCAATCGAAAGGCTCGATCCGGCTGACCACCTCACCCGGCGCCGGCACGCAGGTTGCGTTGTACTTGCCGCGACGGCGCGGTGCGGCAGACATGGAAGGATCGCTGGCCGAGGAGGCCCCGGGCGGACTGCCCCTCGGGCTCGAAGTGCTGCTGGTCGAAGACGATGCGGACGTGCGCGCCGTGGTCCGCCAGTTCCTGCTGTCGCTGGGCTGCCGGGTTACCGAGTTCGCCGCCGCTGAACCGGCGCTGGCCAGTCTGCACGGCGGCGCACGGTGCGAGCTGCTGGTGACCGACATCGCGCTGGGTGCGGGCATGCGCGGCACGGAGTTGGCCCGACAGGTTCACGCGCGCTGGCCGCGAGTCGCGGTCTTGTTGATGTCTGGCTACTCGTCCGAGCTGTTGCAGGCGCCAGAGGATGGCCCGGCTGCCTGGGAGCTTTTGCGCAAGCCCTACGAGCGCACGGAACTCGCGCGCGCCATCGGACGTGCGCTGAAGGCCAGCCCCCGGACCCTCGGCGCTCGCTGAGCCCAGCGCCGGGCGGAGCCCGCTCAGTGCAAGGTGGTGGCCAGGCTGCGATCGACAAAGGCGCTGAGTGCAGCCACGTCCGGGATCTCGATATCGCGGCGACCCCGTTGCGAGAAGCCGATCACCTTGTCGCGCGCCAGGCGAGACAGCGCGCGGCTGACCGTCTCCAGCGTCATGCCAAGGAAGTTGCCGATTTCGGCGCGCGTCATGCGCAGCGTGATGCAGTCGGTGCGCAGGCCGCGCTGCTCCAGGCCGGTGGCCCAGTTGCGCAGGAAGTCCGCTACCCGGGCATCTGCCGATAGCGTGCAAACGGCGAGCAGCGAGTCGCGATCGCGGGCCAGCGCACGGCTCATCGCGCTGTGCACGGCGACCATCAACTCCGGTGTCCGGCTGCAGCGCTCGAGCAACGACTGGTAGCGGATCACCCACACCTCGCCCGTGTCCATCGCGATCGCATCGCAGCCGAAGGCACCCTCGGCAATGCCGTCAAAGCCGAGCCAGTCGCCCTTGAATTGCAGGCCGACCACCTGCTCTCGGCCGTCAGCGGATACGCTGACCGTCTTGAACAGGCCCGCATGCACGATGTAGAGAGACTCAAAGGCGTCGCCGGCTCGGTACACCGGTTCACCGGCGCGCACCACACGCCGAACCACGGACATCTCGCTGTCGATCAGCGCAAGAAGGCGCGCAATTCGCTGACCAGACGGGTGGAGCGCCGGCGCCACTGCGTCGCGGCAGGCTGCGGGAGGAGTGCGACTCGAGAGGGGTGTGGCGGCGATTTGCACGGTGTTTTCCTGAAGAGTGGCGGGGACTGTGGTCAGCTTAGGCAGCGGCCTGCAACCGTTCACGAATCTCCGAAGCAGTTTGGTAAGGTCAGGTAAACCGTTGGTAAACAGACCGCCGCCAGTCGCGGTGTCGCTGGCCCAGCCTCCGCTCACTCCACCATGACCTCTCCCGACACGCTGACGGAAAGCCCCTCGGGCCCTGCCACGCTGGCCCGCTTCGTCGCGCTGTGCGCGGCGAGCCTCGACAGCGGCCGGTTCGAGTCGTTGCTGCTGTCCAAGCACTGCGGGTCCGAAGCCGACCTGAACCGTGTCACGGCACGACCCCTTGTGCTGCGCGGCGCGCCTTGCCTGTCGCTCGTCTACCGACACACCACCCGCGACGAGACGAAGAACTTGCCGCTGGCTCTTGGGCTGGATCGCGTGCGCGAACTGCTGGGTGCCGTGTTTCGCCATGCGCAGCTGCACACGCGGGACGAGGTGATCGAGCTGATGATCAGCCGGCGGGGTGTGTGCACATTGCGCCGACGACCCGCCGAGGTTGCCGCGGCACCTGCGGGACGGGTGATACAGGCGAGCGAGCCGACGACCGGCGCCCAACCTCACGATCGGGACAAGCAAAGATTCGTCGACGTCACCCGGCCATTTCTGAGCGCGCTGGGCGTCACGACTGCGCAGCACACGGTGGTGCCGGCGATGTCGCGCAAATGGAAGCAGATCAACAAGTTCGTCGAGGTCTTTGCCGGCGCCTTGCGGGCCTCGCACTTGGTGGACGTCGACCCGAAGTCGACAGCGGCCCGGCGGCCGGTGCGGGTGGTCGATTTCGGCGCTGGCAAAGGCTACCTGACGTTTGCGGTGCATGATCACTTGCAGCAGCAGCCGGGAGTCGATGCCCAGGTTGCAGGCGTTGAGCTGCGGCCCGACATGGTGAGGCTGGGCAATGCGGTGGTGGCGCAATTGGACCTCGCCGGCCTTCGCTTCGAAGAGGGTGATGTGCGCAGCCGCGCTGTGCAACCGATCGACGTCATGATTGCGTTGCACGCCTGTGACACCGCAACCGATCACGCGATCCACCTGGGCCTGCGCGGTGGCGCATCGATCATCCTGTGTTCACCGTGCTGCCACAAGGAGCTGCGGCCGCAGCTGCTGAGCCCGCATCCGCTGCGGCCGATCCTGAAGCACGGCGTGCACCTGGGGCAGCAGGCCGAGATGCTGACCGACGGCTTGCGCGCGATGCTGCTCGACGCCTGCGGTTACGACACCCAGGTGTTCGAGTTCGTCGCGCTCGAACACACACAGAAGAACAAGATGATCCTGGCCGTGAAGCGCACACAGCCGCAGCCTGCGGATGCGGTCTGGAGGCAGATCGACGACATCAAGGCCTTCTATGGCATCCGCGACCAGTGTCTCGAAACGCTGCTGCGCACCGAGGGTGGCCTGCCTGACAAGGGCAATCCCTGTCCTGCATCGGGTGCGCGGTAGCACCACAATTCGCCGATGGATACGCTCCCCACCGACCTTGCGAGGTTGCCGCTCTTTCCGCTGCAATGCGTGCTGTTTCCGGGCGGATACCTGCCACTTCGCATTTTCGAGGTGCGCTACCTGGACATGATCGGGCGCGCCAACAAGGCGGGAACCATGTTCGGCGTGGTCTGCCTGACCGAGGGCCGCGAGGTCCGCGGCGCACCGTCGCACAGCACCCGGGACAGCCGACGTGGCGACAGCTTCCCGCATGAAGGCTTTCACGAGATCGGCACGCTGGCCCGCATCACCCAGTTGGAGCGGCCGAACCCGGGGCTGATGACGATCAGCTGCACGGGCACCCAGCGCTTTCGCATCCGCTCGCGCGAGCAACTGAAGCACGGCCTGTGGGTCGCCGATGTCGAACTGCTGAACGATGATGTCGAGGTCACCGTACCGAGCGATCTGGAGACGGTGTCAGCGACGCTGCGCGAGGTCGTCAAGAGCATGGCGGAGCGGGCCGGCGATCCGGCGGAGATGCCCTTCCAGCCGCCCTATCGGTGGGACGACTGCGGATGGGTCGCCAACCGCTGGTGCGAGTTGCTGCCGCTGGGAGCGGAGCAAAAGCAAAGGTTCATGTCGCTCGACAACCCGCTGCTGCGGCTGGAGCTGGTGGCCGACGTGCTCGACCAGACCGGCTTGGCCAAGTCGCTGTCGGGCCGAAGCTGACGCGCTGGCCAGCTCAGTGCGCGATGTCTGCTGGGGCCACGTGCGGCGAGAGCAGGTCTGCGCGGGTGTAGGGTTCCGCGCGCCCCGAGACCGCGAGTGCCAGCTGCGTGACCCAGCCGTGGGTCAGTGACGGTGGGGCATTCGGCGATGCGCTGCCGAGCCAAACGCACACCACCACCGGCAACCACAGCGAGTGCCGCGCGGGCGGCGCCCGCTCGGCGCGAGCGGCCACCAGCGTCACCGCGCCACCGACCAGCAAGCCGACCACCACCTCTGACCAGGAGTGCGCGTCGACCGCCACCCGCGACAGCCCCACCACCAGCGCGAGCGCGACACCAGCGGCCAGACCCAGCCGCTCCCAACGTGCGGCCTGCAATCCAGCCACCGCGCTGATGATCGCAACGCCAGTCAGCGGATAGATCGCCGCGGCGAACATCGAGTGACCCGATACCCCGGTGAAGTCCAGCGTCGCCCAGCCCAGCCCGTAACCCAGGAACGCGACCTTCGAGGCGGTGGTGATCAGTGTGGCGACCAGGATGCCGCCCAACCAGACGGCCGCAAGCCGTGGCGAACGATCGCGCCAGACGAACCACAACGCGGTCATCAGGGCGGCAGGCAGCAGGATCTGTGCTTCGCCGAGTCGGGTGACCAGATTCCACAAGGCGAGCGAGACCATCAAGAACATCGTGCGATGGTAAGGGTTCACCATGAGGCGCCAGCCCATTGGCGGCCCCGCACAGGCGTGCTGCCTGACAAAGACCACAGGGGCGCCCCAGGTGTGAAAGATGCACACCCGCAAGTCGGGTGAACGCCAGAAAAACGGCTGGTTTTCGCTCGACCTCGGCACCACACTATCCCCATGGAAACCTATTGTTACCAGCGTGTCGGTGACCTTGATGCGGGCGCTGTGCCTGTGCAGCCATCGATTCCCGGGGCACAGACATCATGAGCTTTTTCGGATGGGGTGCGCGCAATGCCCGAAGCGCGGCCGTCAAGACCTCCCCTGCACGCCGCCAGGCCGCAGAACCCACCACCGAGGCAGGTTGGCAACGCTTGCGCGAGCAGCCGCGCCCGCAGGATCTGGTGTTGTCGCCCCTGGCCAAAACCTGGTGCGAGTCACTGCACCGGCGGCACCAGCCGACCCAGCTCTGCGCGCTGTTCCCCCGCTTGGCCAACCGGCTGGCGCTGTGTTGGAACGATTCCGCGCTGGCGTCGCGGGTCCTTGATGACCTGGTGGTCGACAAGCGCCGTAACCGCGCCGGGTTCCCGCCCGAAGTCTCGCAGGAGCTCATTCAACTGCGCCTGCTGCGACCCTCGCGCGCGGCCAACAGCGGCTTTGCACCGCTGTGGGACGCCAGTGGCATGGCCAGCTGCGACCGCTGAACCACCCGGAGCGGGCCGGCCCGCGCTGCCCACGCGAAACATCAGTGCAGTGTCCGCCCGAGTGGTGCGGGGGCTGCTGGAACGACCTCGCGCCATGGCGCTGACATCAGGCCATGTGGCACGTAACCGCGTGTCTGCAGGCTCCATCCCTCGATCGCAGTCGCGTCAGCCAGGGCCTCGATGCGCAAGCCGCCCGGCACCAGCTGCTCAGCCACTGCGCGCTTCACCACCGAATCGCATTGCCGCGCGCGCAACAGCAGCGCGAAGCGCACCCAGCGCTGCATCACCGGCGCATGTGCCCAGGCGTCTTCGACCGCCCAGCGGGCACGCTGCGGGTCGGCCGTGCGTCCGGCGGCGAGCACCCGCGGCAGCAGCGTCTGAAAAAAGGAGCGAAAGGCACGCCGAACCGTCGCGTTGGGCAACAGTGCCTCGATGCCGTTGATGCGCTGACTCCAGCCCGGTCTGAGTAACTGCTGGCTGATGAAGGCCTGCAGCGACTGCGCCGGGTTGAACAGGCGCAGTCGGTTGGGTGGCAGTACCAGCATGGGCAGCTCGCACGCCCTTGCATGCGGCAGCGGCTCGACGTAGCTGCACAGGACGGCCATGCGGCCCCATTGGGCTGCATTCAGCCCGTCGTGTTGAGGTGGTGCAGCATTGCCGCGGGTGGCCTCCGTCTCCAGCCGACGGGCGATCTCGACCGCGCTCTCGAACCCATGAGCCGCTTTTGCGACATGGGCACGCACGCTCATCATGGTCAGGTTGCCCCCCGCATAGCCCGCGTCGTGTCGCACCCGGTTGATGGAAGCGTGGTCCGGGCGTTCGGCATCGCTGTCGATCGCCTCACGGGTGATCGGGCAGTGGCTCGTGGCCAACTGGCGCAAGTAGTGTGGGGTGACCTGGAACAGCTCGACGCTTCGCCCGCGCAGCCAGGCGTGCAGCCGCAGTTGCAGCCACTGACGCACCGCAAGGTTTGGTGTCAGCGTGCGTTCGCCGAAAGTGGCCGAGCCGGCCAGCCAGCCGTCGCGAAGCGGTGATGGTTCCTGCGCGTACGGCGCCGGTGGCGTGATGCCGTGGTGGGCGTGGTCCCAGCCGAGCTCGAAGCCGATGTGCTCGTGGTTTGTCATCGGCGCGGCTGATGCCTGGCGATGGGCAGAGGGATGGACGATGGCGGCCAGGTCAACTGAAAACAGATCACGGGTGCTCAGGTCGGTGTTCATGGCGGACTCCTGTTGACGCAGCGACGTGCCGCGATGCCATCAGTGTGTCAATCTGGTAGCTCATCAGATGAGCCTCTGACACCAAGTGAGCAATAATTTCGCGGCTGTATTCCTCGGCCGAGGCTCATCTGGTGAGCCAGTGCTGTGTTATCGATGTTTGCCGCAGAGCCCACCATGGACCGAACCGAGCGCTTCTACAAGATCGAATTGCTGCTGCGCAGCCGCGGCTGCGTCAGCTTCGACGCGCTGCAGGCTGAGCTGTCGGTGTCGCCCGCGACGCTCAAACGTGACCTGCAGTACCTGCGTGACCGCATGGGCGCGCCCATCGTCTATGACCGCGCCGACAACGGCTACCGCTTCGAGACGCCCGCCTCGGGCATGGCCGGCGCAGCAAAACCGGTGTCCCACGAACTGCCAGGCATGTGGTTCAGCGAGCGCGAGCTGCACGCGCTGCTGACGATGCACCAGCTGATGGCCGGGCTCGACGACGACGGCGTGCTGGCGCGCCATCTGCAGCCGATGATGGACCGACTCCAGGGACTGCTGGGGGCTGACGAGACCGAGGCGCGCGAGCTGGTGCGCCGCGTGAAGCTCATCGGCACCGCGCGTCGCCGAGTGCCGAGCCAGCATTTCGAGCTGCTGGGCAGCGCGCTGGTGCAGCGCAGGCGGGTCTGGCTGAGGTACTTCAAGCGCAGCGATCGGGCGATCAGCGAGCGCGAGGTGTCGCCACAGCGCCTGGTCAATTACCGCAACACCTGGTATCTCGATGCGTGGTGCCATGCCAGTGAGGGGCTGCGCCGGTTTGCGCTCGATGCGGTGCAGCAAGCCCGAGCGCTCGACACCCGCGCAAAGCCCGTTTCCCTGAAGGACCTCGAGGCGGAACTCGATGCGGGTTACGGAATCTATGGTGGCGCGGGTGCGAAGGTGAAATGGGCGACGCTGGTGTTCGAGCCCGACGCGGCGCAGTGGGTGGCCAATGAGGAATGGCACCCGCAGCAGACCTCCCGTTGGTTGGGCCAGGCCGAGGGTGAAGGTTGCTACGAGCTCAAGGTGCCCTACGTCGATGCGACTGAGCTGATGATGGACATCCTGCGCCACGGCGACAGCGTCCGCGTGGTCGGCGACAAGGCGCTGGCGGCGGCGGTCGCCAAGCGGCTGTACCAAGCGGCGGCGTTGTACGCTTGATGCATTGGCGGTCGCGCGGCGGCGGGAGGTCCCACCGCTGCGTGCCGAGTGAAAGGAATAGACATGAAAGCCACCTGGAACGGCGTGACCCTGGCCGAAAGCGATGACACCGTCGTCGTCGAGGGCAACCACTATTTCCCGGCCGAAAGCCTGAACCGCGATTACGTGACCTTCAGCAACCATCGCTCCGGCTGTGCGTGGAAGGGCCAGGCGCATTACTACAGCCTGATGGTCAATGGCGACATGAACGAGAACGCGGTCTGGTACTACCCCGAGCCGAGCGAGGCCGCTGCGCACATCAAGGGACGCGTCGCGTTCTGGAAGGGTGTGAAAGTCGAGTGACTGCGACCAACCGCACTCCCAATCCGCGCCGGCAGTTCATCACCAGCCTTGCCGCTCTGGCCGGTAGTGCTGCGGTCCCCGCCTGGGCCGAGAAGCTTCAGGCGATCGGCGCGCCTCAGCGTTTCGACTACGCGGCCTTGAAGGGTCAGGCGCAGGCCCTGTCGCGCAAGCCCTACGCGAAGCCGCGCGCCGTCCTGCCCAAGGAAATCGAGGCCCTCGACTGGGACGCCTATCAAGCGATCCGTTTCAGGCCCGACCACGCGCTGTGGCGCGATGACAAGCGGCGCTTTCAGGCGCAGTTCTTTCATCTCGGGCTGTTTTTCAAGTCACCGGTGCGGCTGTACGAACTGGTCGACGGCGAGGCGCAGGAGCTGGCCTACGTGCCTGAGATGTTCGACCACGGCAAAAGCGGGCTCGACCATGCGAAGCTGCCGCGCGACCTCGGTTTCGCCGGCTTCCGCCTGAATTTCCACACCGACCTGCAGCGCGACATCACCGCGTTCCTCGGTGCCAGCTACTTCCGCGCGGTGGGTGGTGAGTGGCAGTACGGGCTGTCGGCGCGCGGTCTGGCGATCGACACCGGCGCGCCGAAGCCCGAGGAGTTTCCAAATTTCATCGGCTTCTGGCTCGAACGCCCGGCCGTGGGCTCGAACAGCGTGACGGTCTACGCGCTGCTCGACTCCCCCAGCGTGACCGGCGCGTATCGCTTCGTCATCACGCCGGGCGACACGCAGGTGATGGACATCGACGCAGCGCTGTACCCGCGCACCACCATCGATCGCCTCGGCATCGCGCCGTGCACGAGCATGTTCCAGACCGGCGAGAACGACCGCCGCATGGGCTACGACTGGCGCGGCGAGATCCACGACAGCGACGGTCTCGCGATGTGGACCGGTCACGGCGAATGGATCTGGCGCCCGCTCACCAACCCGCAGCAGCTGGCCTTCAACGCCTTTCAGGACAACAATCCGCGCGGCTTCGGCCTGCTGCAGCGCGACCGAGATTTCGACCACTACCAGGACGATGGCGTGTTCTATGAGAAGCGCCCTTGTCTGTGGGTAGAGCCGAAGTCGGGGTGGGGCCCGGGCTCGGTGCAACTCGTCGAGATCCCGACGGTCGACGAAACCTTCGACAACATCGTGGCCTTCTGGAACCCGGCGCGCAAACCCGAGGCCGGCGAAGAGCTGCTGCTGGGCTACCGGCTCTACTGGGGTGCGCAGCCCCCGGCGCGACCGCCGTTGGCGAGGTGTGTCGCCACGCGAACGGGCCTGGGCGGCGTGATTGGCAAGAAGCGCACGTATTTCTCATGGCGCTTTGCAGTCGACTTCGCGGGTGGCGATTTCGCACTGATCGGCCCCAACGCGAAGGTGACCGCCGTGGTCACCGCGTCCACGGGCGCCCGCATCGAAACCACCTCGGCGCGGCCGCTGCACGCGGTGAGCGGCTACCGCGCCTTGTTCGATGTCGTGCCCAGCGCCTCGACCGAACCGATCGAGTTGCGGCTGTACCTCAGCTGCGATGGGCAGTCGTTGACGGAGACGTGGCTATATCAGTGGGTGCCACCTGCGGTTGCGG
>LNFM01007344.1_pt1 | contig 17358 bp, 18 predicted proteins | sample 596031 | NCBI WGS metagenome assembly LNFM01 (sample SAMN04254537, study PRJNA301005) | activated carbon metagenome | isolation source: dual media filters at the Ann Arbor, Michigan drinking water treatment plant | place: USA: Ann Arbor | reverse complement strand
CCGCTGCGCTGGATCGCCGTCGCCTTCATCGAGTTCTTCCGCAACACGCCGGTCCTGGTCCAGATCCTCTGGTTCCACTTTGCCCTCCCCATGCTCGTGGCCGTGGAGATCACCCCCTTCACCGCCGCCATCCTCGGGATCTCGCTGAACTCGGCCGCCTATTCCGCCGAGATCTATCGCGGCGGCATCCAGTCGATCGAGCCCGGACAGTGGGAGGCGGCCCGCTCCATCGGCATGAGCGGCCTGCAGACGCTGCGCCGCATCGTCCTGCCCCAGGCACTGCGCCGCGTCCTGCCGGCGCTCACCAACCGCGGCATCGAGATCTTCAAGATGACGACGCTCGCCTCCGTCGTCGCCTATGTCGAGCTCCTCCACCAGGGCAAGCTGCTGGCGTCCCTGACCTTCAATCCGCTGGAGGTCTACACGGTCGTCGGCGCGCTGTTCTTCCTCTTCCTCTACCCGCTCGTGCGCGCCACCTACGCGCTCGAGCGGCGGCTGGCGCGGAGCGACTGACCCATGGCCGATCCGGTTCTCCAACTGAAGGGTCTCGGCAAGCGCTTCGGCGCGAACCCCGTCTTCTCGGGCATCGACCTCGACGTGACGAGCGGCGACCGCATCGCCATCATCGGCGCCTCCGGCTCGGGCAAGTCGACGCTCCTGCGCTGCATCAACTTCCTCGAGCGGCCCGACGAGGGCCGCGTCGTGCTCGCCGGAGAGGCGGTGGGGGAGGCGCGCGAGCGCGGCGGCGAGACGCGCATGCGCTACGACGAGGGTGAGCTGAACCGCCTGCGCCAGCGCGTCGGCATGGTCTTCCAGCAGTTCAACCTCTTCCCCCATATGACCGTCGTCGGCAACGTCATGGAAGGGCTCGTCACGGTGAAGCGGCTGTCGCGCGACGCGGCGCGGCCGCGGGCTCTCGCCGAACTCGCGCGCGTCGGCCTCGCCGACAAGGCGGAGGCCTATCCGGCGCATCTCTCCGGCGGCCAGAAGCAGCGCGTCGCCATCGCCCGGGCGCTCGCCATGGAGCCGGAGATCCTGCTCTTCGACGAACCGACCTCGGCCCTCGACCCGGCCCTCGTCGGCGAGGTGCTGAACACCATCCAGTCGCTCGCCGAGGACGGCCGCACCATGCTGCTGGTCACCCACGAGATCGGCTTCGCCTACCACATGGCGACCCGTGTCCTCTTCCTCGCCGAGGGCGGCATCTACGAGCAGGGCACGCCCGACGAGGTGCTCAAGAGCCCGCGCCGTCCGCTCACCCAGGCCTTCATCGCCGGCCACCGCCGGTTCAGCTTCTGACAGGAACAGTGCCATGAGCAGCACCGCGGGCAGCGCCCAGGGCTATCTCGACGACCCCCGCAACGAGAGCGTGCTCGTCTATGTCGACGGCGCCTTCGTGCCCCGCCACGAGGCGCGGGTCTCCATCTTCGATTCCGGCTTCGTGCTCGGCGACGGCGTCTGGGAAGGGCTGCGCCTCAAGAACGGCCGGCTGATCCAGCTCGACGCCCATCTCGACCGTCTCTTCGAGGGCGCCGGGTCCATCGCCCTCGACATCGGCCGCAGCCGCGAGGAGGTCGCCGCCGCGGTGGCAGAGACGCTGGAGCGCAACGGCATGACCGACGGCGCCCATGTCCGCCTCATGGTGACCCGCGGCGTCAAGGCGACGGTCAATCAGGACCCGCGCTTCGTCATCGGCAAGGCGACCATGGTCATCGTCGCCGAGTACAAGACGCCGCGGCCCGAATCGAAGGCGCGCGGCCTGTCGCTCTTCACCTCCACCTTCCGCACCAGCACGCCCGACGTCTTCGACCTCCGCCTCAATTCCCACAGCCGGCTGAACCTCATCCAGGCGCTGATCCAGGCCATCAACGCCGGGGCGGACGAGGCGCTCATGCTCGATCCCCACGGCTTCGTCGCCAGCTGCAACTCGACCAACTTCTTCATCGTCCGGCGCGGCGAGCTGTGGAGCTCCACCGGCTCCTACTGCTTCAAGGGGCTGACGCGGCAGGCGGTGATCGACGCCTGGCGGGATGCCGGCGCGGTCTGCCGGGAGAAGGACTTCACCCTCGCCGAGGTCTATGCCGCAGACGAGGCCTTCGTCACCGGCACCCTCGGCGGCGTCACGCCGGTGACGCGCATCGACGGGCGGGTCATCGGCACCGGCAAGCCCGGCCCGATGACGCAGCTCGCCTCCGAGCGCTACCAGGCCTGGGTCGCCCGATGAGCCGCGCGGCGTCGCCGATCCCTGCGGAACCCATCGCCCAGCTCCGCCGGGCGACCTTCCGCGACCAGATCGCCGAGCGGCTGCGCCATGCCATCATCGACGGCCGCATTCCCCCCGGCGAGCAGGTGACCGAACTTCAGCTCGCCGCCGAGTTCGGCGTCAGCCGCGGTCCCCTGCGCGAGGCCATGGGCCAGCTCGCGGAGGAGGGGCTGCTGATCACCGTGCCCTATACGGGCACGCGGGTGGTCGGCCTCTCGGCCGGCGACATCAGCGAGATCTATTCGCTGCGCACCGCCCTGGAGACGCTGGCGTTCCGCGAGATCTGGGAGCGGCGGACGCCCGCCTTCGCGCGCGCCCTCAAGACCCGTCATGCCGCGCTTCTGGCTGCGCTGCCCGAGGGCGACGGCTATGCCTCCTCCCTCGCCGAGGTGCAGTTCCACTCGACCGTCTACGAGTATTGCGGACACGCGCTGCTGCTCGAGACCTGGCGGCGCATCTCGGCGCGGCTCCACCTCTACCTCGCGGTTCACCAGAAGGCGCACGGCCGCTCCGGCCCCCTCGGCGACGCGCACCAGCGCTATGTGGAACTCGCCCTCGGCGACGACCTCGCGGCGATGATCGCCGAGATCGAGCACCACATGCGGCGCGGGGTCCTGCAGCTGCAGGCCTATCTCGGGGGAATGACGGCCTGAGGCCCGGCGGCCGTTCAAACCGCCGTGATCCTGCTGTGCCGTTCACGGTAAGGCCCTATTCTCCGCCAGAGTGGCGCCCGTGCACGCCGAGGAGGACCGCCTTGACCGACGATCGATCGACCCGCCGCCTCTTTCTCACCCGCAGCGTGGCGCTGGCCGGCGCGGCGCTGACGACCGGGGGCATCGCCCTGCCGGCGGGCGCGCAGGGCCTCGCGCCGACCCCGACGATGCGCGGCGGCGCCAACAACTACATTCCCGGCGCCCCGGTGGTGCAGCGTATCGGCGGCGGCGGCTTCTGGATGACCGGCACCGTGCGGCGGGCCGGCGACGGCGCGCCGCTTCCCGGCATCCGCATCCAGATCTGGGCCCATACGACCGAGGGCCGCGAGTCCGACCGTCACAGCCACGGCGCCACCCTCACCGCCGCCGACGGCAGCTTCCGCCTGGAAATGCCGCAGATCGTGCCGGCCTTCGGCCAGGCGCACGGCCATCTCGCCTATGAGGGCGACGGGTTCAGGACGGTCTTCCTGCGTCCGGTCATGGCCAGCGCCCGCGACACCAGCCTCGCCGCCCATTTCGTGCTGCAGCCGGTCTGAGCCGCTTGCCGCAAACCCGGGTCGTCCTGGTCTGGACCGCGGTGGCGGTCGCCATCCTCATCCCCGTCGTCGTCGCCGCGCGCAGCCCGCTGCTCGCGTGGCGTGACGCGGTCTATATCGCCGCCGGCTTTGCCGGGATCCTCGGGCTGGCGGTGCTGCTCCTTCAGCCGCTGCTCGCCGGCGGCCATCTGCCCGGCCTGACGGTGCGAACCGCCCGGCAGGTCCATCGCGGGCTCGGCGTCGGCCTCGTCGTGCTCGTCGTCGCCCATGTCGTCGGCCTGTGGATCACCAGCGCCCCGGACGTGATCGACGCCCTGCTCTTCCAGTCGCCGACGTCCTTCTCGCCCTGGGGGGTCGTCGCCATGTGGGCCGTCTTCGCCACCGCCCTGCTGGCGGCTGTCCGCCGCAAGCTGCGCCTGTCGCCGGCCGCCTGGCGGATCGGCCATACGGGGCTGGCACTCGTCATCGTCGTCGGCACGATCGTCCACGCGCTGCTGATCGACGGGGCGATGGGCACCGTCTCCAAGGCCGCCTTCTCGCTGCTCGTCGCCGCCGCGACCGCGCGTCTCGTCTTCGACCTCGCAGTCTGGATGCAGGCGCGTCGTCGACGGGCGTGAGCGTCAGGAGAGGCCGAACAGCGGCCGGATCTTCACGCCGAGCCAGGCGCCGGGCAGGGCCGCGGCGATCCACAGCCAGCCGTGCAGGCTGCCGGAGGCGATGCCGGAGAAGAAGGCGCTGATGTTGCAGCCGGTGGCGATGATGGCGCCGGCGCCGATCATCAGGCCGCCGACGATGCTGCCGAGCACGGCCCCCACCGGCATGCGCAGGGAGGGCGCAAAACGGCCGGCGAGGATCGCCGCCGCGAGGGCGCCCGCCATGACCGCGACGTTCATCACCGTGGTGGCGTCGGCCGCGAGCGGTCGCAGCAGCGCCTCGACCCGGGTCGGCTCCTCCCAGAAGGCCCAGAAGACGGGGTCGGCGAGGCCCGCAGCCTCCACCGCCTTGGAGCCCCAGAGCGCGAAGGCCTGCGTGACGCCCCAGGGGCGGCCGGCGACCACCAGCGTCGCGAAATTGAGGATCGCGAGGGCAAGGGCGGCCCACGCATAGGGCCAGGGCCCCGTCAGCCAGCGGCCACCGCCGCCGATGCTCTCCACCCCGCCGGTGCGGCGGCGTTCGAGGGCGACGAGCCCGGCATAGGCGGCGGCGAACAGGACCGCATGGAGGGCGAGGGCGGGGCCGAGCCCCAGCATCGCGGGCAGCGACATCGCCGGCCACTGCGGCAGGCCTTCCCAGAGCGGCGAGGCGAAGGCGGCGAGCGTCGCGCCGGCGACCGCCGAGACGAGCGTGATCCACATGCGCAGCGACCCGCCGCCGGCGGTGTAGAGCGTGCCGGAGACGCAGCCGCCCGAGATCTGCATGCCGATGCCGAAGACGAAGGCGCCGACGACGATGCCGAGCCCGAGGGGGAAGATGAAGCCGCGTACCGGCCGGCCGAAGATCTCGCCGAGGGCGAGGGCCGGCAGGAACAGCAGGACCGCCGCGGCGAGCATCAGGATTTGCGCGCGGATATGGGCGGTGCGGCCCTCGGTGAGGAGGACCCGGTAGCCGTGGCTGAAGCCGAAGGCGGCGTGGTAGAGCGCGAGCCCCAGGGCGAGGCCGATCGCGCCGAGCAGCATGAGCCGCCCCGACCCCGTCGCCACCAGCGCCGCGAGGGCCACCGCCGTCACGATGACGGCGGCTGCGAGGCGGGCGGCGGGCAGGGTACCGGCGGGGCCGACGGCGGATTTCGTGGCGAGCGTGACGGGAGACATGAGCTTTAAGGAGACAGCGTCCCGGGCCCTGGCAAGAAGGCCGGCATAGAAAGCAACAAGCTCGCTGCTGGAAGGGGCCAAAAGAGAAAAATGATCTCTCATTGTGAGCCCGGATGGGAGGCTGATCTATGTCGCGCCGGCTTCAGCCCGTGGACGCCCCCACGGTATCCGCCGCCCGCGCTCCGCGCGTGCCCATGGGGCGGGGCGTGCCCTCCGTCGTGTCGCGCAGGGTCTGGCGCTCCGTCTCGGCGTTGAACTCGGCGCCCATCAGCAGGGCGATGACCGACACCCAGAGCCACAGCATGCCGGCGATGAGGCCGCCGAGGGGCCCGTAGGTGGCGTCGAAATCGGAGAAGCGCGCGATGTACAGCGAGAAGAGGGCGGAGCCCGCCAGCCAGGCGGCAGCCGCGCCGAGGGCGCCGAGCCACACCCAGCGCCACTGCGGCGGGCGTCGGCTCGGCGCATAGCGGTAGAGCACGGCGAAGGCGAGGGTCGCTGCCGCCGCGATCAGGGGCCAGCGGGCGAGGGCGAGCCCCTGGCGCAGCGGCACGCTGCCCAGCGCGTCGACGAGGAGCGGAATCGCCACCACCAGCCACAGAGCTGCGAGCGCCACGCCGAGCGCGCCGAAGGTCAGCGACAGCGAGATCGCGTTCAGCCACAGGAAGCTGCGCTTCTCCCGCTCGCCATAGGCGACGTTGAGCGCCTCGATCACCGCCTTGGTGCCGGCATTGGCACTCCACAGGGCGAAGCCGAGGCCGACGGCGAGCGTGACGCCGAGCGCGGCGTCGTCCTGTGCCACGTGCCGGTCCACCTCGTCGAGGATCAGCGTCCGGAGGCCGTCGGGGAGGAAGCCGACGAGCTGCGCGATGTCGCCGGCGATCGCCCCGCGGTCGGCGAAGAGGCCGGCGAGCGAGACGAGCGCAGCGATGGCGGGAAAGATCGCCATGAGGGCAAAGAAGACGACGCCTCCCGCGACGGCGGCGACGCGATCGTCGGAAATCTCGCGCGCCGTGCGCCACAGCACGTCCTTCCAGCCGGCGGCGGTGATCTCGCCGAGTGCCCGCGCGTGCCTTCCCCGCCCCGCCTCGAGGGCCGCCTCCACGGGGGCCGAATCCTTCGTCACCCGGGAGGTCGGGCGCGGCAGGGTGAGCCGGACCGCGGCGGCGGCGCCGAGGGCGCTGGTGAGGATGATCAGCAGCGAGCGGAGGAGGGGGTGCATGGGAGGCCTGCGGGGGACGGGCACGGGAGGGGCGGATGGGCTGGGCCTAGTCCCAGAGGAGGCAGATGCCGGCCGCCTCGCCATAGACCGGGTCGGTGTCGGGCGGCGGGCAGGCGGCGATCCGCTCGCGCGAGGGCAGACGCTGGCGGCTGTCGGTGACCTCGTCATACTTGCCCTTGCCGGGATAGGCGCCGACCACGAGGAAGTCGTCGCTGGCCTCGACCAGCCGATGGCCGGTGCCCGCCGGCAGGACGGCGACGTCTCCCGGCTTCAGCCCGAAGACGCGTCCGCGCGGGCCGCCGAACTCGACCTCCGCCGAGCCGCTGGCGACGCCCAGCACCTCGTGGACCTGTGAATGATAATGGGTGAAGTCGTAGATCCCGTTCCGCCAGGAGCGGCCCCAGCCGTTGTGGGAGAAGAGCGTGTCGAGGGCCGCGGCGGGATCGGCCTCGGCCGGCTCGAGGACCAGCGGGGCGCGATAGATCACCAGAGGCCAGTGCGGATGGTTGGGGATCGTCCCGTCGTCGCGGAACGTCCGGGTGATCGGCTTGCGGCGGCGCGGGCGTGCGCGCAGATCGTCCGGCGAGGGACGCGTTTCCACCAGTTTGCGGGCGATGGTCTTCACCTGGTCGATGATCGGCATGGAAGGTCCCGTCCGTCGCGCCTGCCGGGAATGTGCGGCGCTCCCCGCGGGGATGAACGGGACGGCGGGCCGCTGGGTTCCCGGGGATGCCGGGTGGGCGGACCGCTTCAGCGTTCGGCCCGGGCCTTGATGGCGGCGAGGACGCCGATGAGTGAGACCGCCACTAGGTTGGAGACGATGATCACCCAGTCGCCCTGGCGGATGCCGTAGACGACCCAGAGCGACAGGCCGGCGGCCAGCACCATCAGCATGCCGTAGGAGATGTCGGCCGTCTCCTGCGTCTGCCACGCCTTGCGGATCTGCGGCAGGTAGGAGAGCGAGGTGAGTACGGCGGCGAGCCCGCCGATGGCCGTGGTCAGCATGACGCGCGCCCGTGCGGGCGGCTGTCGGGATGGGGTCTCATGTCGTCACCTCTGCCGCGCTCGCGAGCCTCCGGCGACGGCGCCGGAGTGCTCCCTCAACGAGGTCTGGGTGACTTGGTTCCTGTGGCGTCGCTCAGGCGCCGGGATAGTCGGCGTCGCGCAGGAAGGGGAAGGGGCCCGGCGCCTTCTCGACATAGGCGGTGTGGCTGACGAGGCCTGAGGCATCCGTCCACAGGTGCAGGTGGAAGGCCGCCGGCTCGAAGTTGAACTGGCCGGCCGGCTTGTCGTGGAGATCCAGCACCACCTGGTGGGCGACGGACGGCGCCACCATGGCGAGCGTTCCGGCGAACAGCGCCTGGATCGGCCGGTGATGGTGGCCGGCGAGCACGCGCACCACCTGCGGGTGGCGGCGGATGACGGCCTCGAACTCCGCCGTGCCCTCGATCAGGCTGATGCGGTCCATGTGATGGATGCCGCAGACGAAGGCCGGGTGATGCATGGCGACGATGGTGGGCTTGGACGAGGCTGTAAGCTGTTCCTCCAGCCAGGCGAGCCGCTCGGCGCAGAGCCGGCCGGCGCCGGAGCCCGGGACCACCGTGTCGAGGCCGATGAGGCGCACCGGGCCGAGGTCGGTCGCCCACTGGGCGAAATGCGGATGGTCCGACAGGCCGGGGAAGTCGGCGAACATCGCCTTGAGGTTCTCGCGGCGGTCGTGGTTGCCGGGGATCAGCCAGACCGGCATCGGCAGCCGCGACAGCATGCGCTTCAGGTTCTCGTATTCGGCCGGCAGGCCGTTATCGGTGAGGTCGCCGGTGATCAGCACCGCGTCGGGCCTGGGATCGAGGGCCAGCACCGCGTCGATGGCCCGCTCCGTCAGCATGTTGGTCTCGGCCGTGCGGTAGGCGGGAAGCCCGTGCGGACGCACGTGGAGATCGGTGAGATGAGCGAGCAGCATGGCGCGATTCCGGATGGAGGATGCCGGCTGCCTAGGGGCGGCGCATGACGGGACGACGACAGCGGACCGCTCTCGCCGGCCGTCACGGGAGCGTCGTCCAATCGTCGGTGAATCGTCATCGGCGCGTTGCCGTTCCGTCGTCGAAGCCGCGTAGGCCAGCCCCATCACGGAGCGGGTGGGCATGGCCGGTATCGTCCTCGATGCGATCGAGAAATCATTTGGCGAGACGCGCGTCCTCAAGGGCGTGAGCCTCGCCTTCGACCAGGGCGCCTTCGTCTCGCTGGTCGGGCCTTCGGGCTGCGGAAAGACCACGCTCCTGCGCATCATCGCCGGCCTGGAGAGCGCCGACCGCGGCCGCGTCGTCATCGGCGGTGCCGAGGTCACCGGCCGGCGCGCCGCCGACCGTGACGTCGCCATGGTGTTCCAGAACTACGCGCTCTATCCACACATGACGGTGGCGCAGAACATGGCCCTGCCGCTGGTCATGCGCCGTCTCTCGGCCCTTGAGCGGGCGCCGTTCCTCGGCCGTCTCGTCTCGGGTACGGCTGAACGCCGAGCCGCCATCCGCCGCGAGGTCGAGGAGGCGGCGAAGCTCCTGTCCATCGACCACCTGATGGCCCGCCGTCCCGGCCAGCTCTCCGGCGGCCAGCGCCAGCGCGTCGCCCTCGGCCGCGCCATCGTCCGCCACCCCAAGGCGTTCCTCATGGACGAGCCGCTGTCGAACCTCGACGCGGCGCTGCGCCACGACATGCGGCGCGAACTGGTCGACCTGCACCGGCGCGTCGGCGTGACGACGGTCTACGTCACCCACGACCAGGCCGAGGCCATGACCATGTCCGACCGCGTGGCGGTCATGCTCGGCGGCGTGGTGCTGCAGTTCGGCTCGCCCCGCGAGATCTACGAGCAGCCGGCGACGATCGACGTGGCGAAGTTCATCGGCTCGCCGCGCATCAATATCCTGCCGGCCGAGACCGACGCCGAGGGTCGCGTCGTCGTCGCCGGTTTCGCCACCGGCGAGGTGGCGCCGCGGACGGGCGGCCGCATCGAGGCCGGCATCCGCCCCGAGCACCTCGTGCCCGCCGCCGACGGCCTGCCGCTGGCGGTCCGCCATGTCGAGTTCCTGGGCGCGGAGGTGCTGGTCTATGGCGAGCACAAGGCGACCGGCACCGCGCTGATCGTCCGTCTCGACCCCGAGGCCTGGGAGGCGACCCCGTCGCGCCACGTCCTCTGCGTCGCCCCGCTGCCCGGCCGGCTCCTCGCCTTCGATGCCTCCGGTACCCGCGTCGGCCTGATCAGCGCCGAGGCGGCGCGCCAGGTGCAGGCGCCGGCGACCGCCGGGCCGCTGGTGCGGGTGCCGCGCTATGTCTGACCTCGCGCTCCCCGCATCGCTGGCGCCGCCGGACCGCCGCGCCGACCCGATCGGCCGCGGCGAGGCGATGGCCGCCTGGCTGCTCACAGGCCCCGCCATCCTCGCCTTCGTGCTGATGCTGCTGGTGCCGACGCTCGCCGTCGTCGCCATCGCCTTCACCGACTACGAGCTCGGCGCCACCGCCCTGCGCTTCGTCGGCTTCGCCAATTTCGCCGAGCTGATGGAGGATCGCGGTTTCGTCGTCTCCTTCCGCAACACCGCCTTCTTCGTGGCGGTGACGACGCCCGCGTCGGTGGTCGGCGGCCTCGCGCTGGCGCTCGCCATCGAGGGCGGCCGTCGCGGCCGCACCTTCTTCCGGGCCGTCTTCTTCCTGCCCGTCGTCTCGCTGATGGTCGCGATGGCGACCGCCTTCCAGTACATGTTCCACCCCACCATCGGCCCGGTGAACGCGCTGCTGCGCGGCCTCGGCATCGTCGGGCCGAACTGGCTCGGTTCCTCCGACAGCGTCATGTGGACCCTCGCCGTCATCGGCGTGTGGGAGCAGATCGGCTTCAACATGGTGCTGTTCCTGGCGGGGCTGACCGCCATCCCGCGCGACCTCTACGCGGCGGCGGAGGTCGACGGCGTGCGCTCCGGCTGGTCGCGGTTCTGGACCGTGACCTGGCCGCTGCTAGGCCCCACCACGCTCTTCGTCCTGACCATCACCATGATCCGGTCGCTGCGCGTCTTCGACATCGTCGCGACGCTGACCCAGGGCGGGCCGAACAAGGCCTCCGAGGTGCTGCTCTACACCATGTACACGGAGGGATTCACCTACTTCCGCATGGGCTATTCCGCCGCCATCACCGTCGTCTTCCTCGCGGTGGTGGTCGTCCTGATGCTGATCCAGACGCGCCTCATCGACCGGCGCGTGCACTACGGGTGAGGCGGTCATGATCCCCGGTTCCAACGACCGCAGCCTCGTCGCAGACCTGCCGCGCCTCGTCATCCTGAGCGCGCTCGGCCTGCTCTTCCTGATGCCCTATCTGTGGATGATCTCGGTGTCGCTGAAGCCGCTCGACGAGGTCTGGCGCGCGTCGATGTCGCTGATCCCCGAGACCTTCGCCATCCAGAAGAACTATGGCCGCGTCCTCTCCGAGGTGCCGATCGGCCGCTACCTCCTCAACGGCGCCATCGTCTGTTTCGGCATCCTCGTCTTCCAGCTCGCCTTCGCCCTGCCGGCCGGCTACGCCCTCGCCAAGCTCAACTTCCGCGGCCGCGAGACGCTCTTCGCCTTCGTCATGCTCGGCCTGCTCATCCCGGCCCACGTGCCGGCGATCCCGCTCTACATCGCCTTCGCCAAGACCGGCGTTCTCAACACCTATGCGGCGCTGATCGCGCCCTCGACCATCTCGGTCTTCGCGATCTTCATGTTCCGCCAGTTCTTCCGCTCCATGCCGGACGAGCTGATCCAGGCGGCGCGCATGGACGGCCTCGGCGAATGGTCCATCGTCTGGCGCATCGTCGTCCCCAACGCCTGGCCCGCCGCCACCGCCTTCGCGATCTTCTCCGTCGTCGCCCACTGGAACGACCTGTTCTGGCCGCTCATCGCCGTCTCCGGCAAGGGCGAGCTCGCGACCCCCGCCCTCGGCGTCGTCTACTTCCGCACCGAGGAGGCCGGCGACGACTTCGGCGCCCTGATGGCCGCCGCGACCCTGACGACGCTCCCCCTCGTCGCCGCGTTCCTCCTCGCCCAGCGCCGCTTCATCGAAGGCATCACCATGACCGGGCTCAAGGGATGAGCCCGGCCCGCCCCCGTCTGTCCCGGAGTTCGCGATGACCGTCCGCCTGACCCGCCGCTCGGCTCTCGCCGCCGCCGCCGCGACCCTCGCCGCCCCGCGCCTCGCCTTTGCCGCGCCGGTGGAGATCGACGTCCATTACGCCATGCCCGCCGTCTACAAGGACGTCATGGACCGGCTCGCCGCCGACTTCATGGCCACCCATTCCGACATCAAGGTGAGCTACCGGCAGGCCAGCGCCAGCTACGACGACGGCGCCCAGCTCGTGCTGCGCGAGGCGGTCACCGGCCGCCAGCCGGACCTCTCCTTCCAGGGTCTCAACCGCCTGCGCGTCGTGGCCGAGCGCGGGCTCGCCGCCGATCTCGCGCCGCTGCTCGCCGCCGAGGGCGATGCCGGCATGCTCGGCTACACGCCGGAGCTCCTCGGCCTCGGCAAGGCCGGCGGCGTCCAGGCGGGCCTCGCCTTCGCCACCTCCAACCCGATCGTCTTCATCAATGCCGACCTGTTCCGCCGCGCCGGCCTCGATCCCGACCGGAAGCTGACGACCTGGGACGAGATCATCGAGGCCTCGGCGAAGATCTCCGCCCTCGGCGGCGGCGTCCACGGCTCCTACTATCGCTGGCAGGGGGACTGGATCTATTCGGCCCTGCTCTTCGGCTTCGGCGGCCGGATGATGGACGAGGCCGAGCGCGAGATCGGCTTCGCCGGGCCTGAGGGCCGGGCCTCCCTCACCGTGCTCGACCGGCTGGTGAAGGAGGGCGGCATGCCCGCCCTGTCGGGCGAGGCGGGCGCCCAGGCCTTCGCCGCCGGCCGTGTCGGCATGTATTTCTGGTCGACCGCCTTCCTGCGCCAGGCCCAGCGCTCCCTCGGTGGCAACTTCCATCTCGCGACCTGGGAATTCCCGCTCGGCGACCGCGCCCGCGGCCGCCTGCCGACCGGCGGCGCCGCCGGCATGGTGCTGGCGAAGGACCCGGCGAAGCGGCAGGCCGCCTACCGCTTCCTGCGCCACTGCACCTCGCCGGAGGGCACCGCGGTCATGGTCAAGGGCACCGGCTACGTGCCGGTCAACCAGCTCGCCGCCGATGATCCGCGCCACCTCGGCGACTTCTACCGCGAGAACCCGCTGTTCATGACCGGCGTCCGGCAGATGCCCATCATGGTCCCCTGGTACGCCTTCCCCGGCTCCAACGGCGTCCGCATCTCCTCCGTCATCACCGACAACGTCTCCCGCGTCGTCGAGCAGAAGGCGGGCGTCGATGCCGCTCTCGCCGACATGGCCCGCGACGTCACGCGCCTCTTGCCGCGCGCCTGATCCCCTCATGCCCCGCGGGCCGGAGGGGCCGGCCGGCGGGGATATCGTTCAGACCAGCCCCGGAACCGAGGTTGTCATGTCCACCAGACTCACCCGCCGCTCGACGCTCGGCCTCATGGCCGGCGCCGCCACCATCGCCATGCCCAACGTGGTCCGCGCCCAGACCGTCGAGGTCGTCGCCCACTATTCCATGCCGCCGATCTTCAAGGCCGCCATGGAGGCCGTCGCCGAGGCCTTCAACAAGAAGAGCGACAGGGCGAAGGTCACCTATGTCAATCCGACCCCCACCTACGAGGACGGCGCCCAGCTCGTCCTGCGCCAGGCGACCACGGGCGGCCTGCCGGACGTCTCGTTCCAGGGCCTCAACCGCCTGCGCCTCTTCGCCGAGCGCTCCATCGCCGCCGACCTCAAGCCCTTCCTCGACCGTGAGGGCGACCTCGCCAGGATCGGCTATTCCCGGCCCATCCTCGGCCTCGGCCACCATGGCGGCGTCCAGTGCGGCCTCGCCTTCGCCACGTCCAACCCGATCAGCTATCTGAACGTCGATCTCCTGAAGAAGGTCGGCGCCAGCGCCGAGACCTTCCCGAAGAACTGGGACGACGTCATCGCCCTGTCGGCGAAGATCGCTGCCCTCGGCGACGGCAACACCGGCATGTTCTTCCGCTGGCCGGGCGACGACTGGATGTTCTCGGCGCTGCTCTACGGCTTCGGCGGCCGCATGCTGACCGAGGACGAGACGAAGGTCGCCTTCGACGGCGCCGAGGGTCTCGCCGCGCTCCGTCTCCTCGACCGCATGGTCAAGGAAGGCAAGATGCCGAACCTCACCGGCAATGCCGACCTGCAGTCCTTCGGCGCCGGCAAGATGGGCATGATGTTCCGCACCACGGCGCAGGTGCGCCAGGTCTCCGGCATGGTCGGCAGCAACTTCGAGATGCAGACCACCACCCTGCCGGTGATCGATCCGGTCAAGGGCCGCCTGCCCACCGGCGGCGCCGGCGCCATGATGACCGCCAAGGATCCGGCCCGTCAGGCCGCGGCCTGGGAGTTCATCAAGTTCGCCACCTCCGCCGAGGGCACGACGCTGATGGCGAAGAACACCGGCTACGTGCCCTGCAACCAGCTCGCCATCGACGATCCCGCCTATCTCGGCGAGTTCTACAAGGCGAACCCCCTGTTCCAGGCGGCGACGAAGCAGGTCCACCTGATGATCCCGTGGTACGCCTTCCCGGGCCAGAACTCGGTCCGCGTCACCCAGGTCATGGTCGACAATCTCGCCCGCATCGTCGAGCAGAAGGCCTCTCCCGAAGAGGTCCTGCGCGACATGTCGCGCGAGGTCACGCGCCTCATTCCGCGTCGCCAGGGCTGATCGCAGGTTGCCCGAACCCGCCCGGCGCCAGCCGGGTGGGTTCGCTAGAGGGTTGTGCGGCGCGCCCGCTTCTCTCCCGCAGGAACCGTCGCACGGCGGGGTCGCGGCTCAGGCCGATGGCCCGCTCGTAGGCATCCCGTGCCTCGCTGTGGCGGCCGAGAGCGGCGAGAAGATGAGCCCGCGTTGCCCAATAGGGCTGATGGGTGGCGATCCAGTCGACGCCGAGCCTGTCCAGCGCCTCCAGTCCTGCCGCCGGCCCGTCGCGTTCGGCGAGCGCGGCGGCATGGCCGATCCGCGCGCCGATGGCGGGCACCCGCGCGACGAGGCCGCGATAGAGATGTTCGATCGCGCGCCAGTCCGTGCGCCCGGTCCGGCGACGATCGGCATGAACCGCCTGGATCGCCGCCTCCAGTCCGTAGCGGCCGGGAGCGTCGCCGGGCCTCACCCGCCGCAGGCGCTCCTCGGCCTCCGTCAACAGCACCGCGTCCCAGTCGGCCGGGTCCTGCTCGGACAAGGGGACGAAGGCCCCGGTCGCCCGGTCGCGGCGCGCCGGCTTGCGGGCTTCCGAGAACAGCAGCAGCGCGAGGAGTGCGTTCGCCTCGGCATGGTCGGGCGCGAGATCGGCGACGATCCGCGCCAGCCAGCAGCCCTCTTCGGTGAGGTCGCCACGCGCATCGTCGGCGGCGAAGTCATCGTCCCAGCCGAGTGTGTAGGCGGCGTAGATGGCATCGAGGACCGCCCCGATCCGCTCCGGCAGCACCTCTGCGCCGGGCAGATCGAAGCCGAGACGAAGGTCGCGGATGCGCGCCTTCGCCCGCACCAGGCTCTGGGCCAGGGTTGCCGGTTTGAGAAGGAAGGCCGAGGCCATCCGGCGCACCTCGATGCCGAGGATGATCTGCAGCATGAGCGGCGTGCGGATGGCCGCGTCGATGGCGGGATGGGCGCAGGCGAGCATCAAGGCGAGCCGACGGTCGGGCAGCGGTCCGTCCTGCCGCGCGAGCCTTTCCTCAGCGAGGAGGGTGACCTCGGCGCGGAGCGCGCCTGCCGTTGCCTGCCGCCGCCAGGCGTCAACGGCGATGCGGCGGGCGGTGGCGAGGAGCCAGGCGTCCGGATTGTCCGGAACGCCCGAGACCGGCCAGGCCTCGAGCGCCCGGAGCAGGGCCGCGCCGAGGGCGTCCTCGGCGGCGGCGAGGTCACGGCCGTGCGCGGCAAGGAGAGAGAGCAGCCGCCCGTAGGAGAGGCGGGCCGCCCGCTCGACCGCCGTTGAGGCCGTGTCCGTCATGGCGTCAGGTCGCAAGCATCGGCCGCACCTCGACGGCGCCGGTGACCGCGGCCGGGTTGCGGGCCGCCCATTCCAGCGCCGTATCGATGTCGGGCACCTCGATGAGGTAGAAGCCGCCGAGTTGCTCCTTCGTCTCGGCATAGGGACCGTCATGGATGTCGCGCCGGCCCTCGACGAGGCGCAGCGTCGTCGCAGAATGGGCCGGCAGCAGGGCCGCACCGCCGACCAGCACACCGGCCTCGATGAGTGCCTTGGTATAGGCACCCCACGCGGGTCCATCCGGGTCGTTGTCGGCGCGGCGGTCGGCGAAGCCGTCGGGGTGGACGTAGTTCAGAATGGCGAAGCGCATCGCTCTCTCCCTCACTGCCGGACGACGGGCATGAGCAGCGCGGTCGGGCGACGCTCGGCGGTGCACATGTCGTTGTCGCGCGGCCTGACCCCAAAGTAGAGCCCGGCCGCATCGATGGCGATGAGGTCGTGGTCGTCCGGGCAGACCGACACCGGCTTCCAGCCGGCGCAGCCGGTGGCGGAGATGTCCACTTCGACATTGAGCTTCAGCCCGCAGGAGGCGAAGCCGAAGGCCTGGACGATGGCCGGATCCTCGGTCAGCAGCGTGACGCGTTTCGTTTCCTCGGTGAAGACGCCGTCGAAGGCGCCGGGAACGGCGCGCGAGGCCGCGCCGACCCGGTAGGGGCCTTCGGTGCGGAAGGCGAAGGTCGGGCGCTGCATCGCCGGATCGAGCGCATGGGTGAAGACGAGGCTCCAGCGGCCGTTCTCGAAGGTGAAGCGGCGCGTCCCGTAGCCGCCGTACCAGGGTTCGGGTCCAGTGCTGGCATAGGTGCCGGACAGGCGCTCGATGTCGGTGCGCGGGCCGAACCGGTCGCCGGCGAGGGCAGGGAGGGCGGCGAGGGCCACGAGGCCGGCCGCAAGGCGGAGAAGGCGGGTCATGAGGGTCTCCATCGGGCTTCTGGGAGAGGCTCCAGACGAGCCTCCGAACCCATGACGGGCGGACCTTCGCCAATTCGACACGGCGCCGGCGCGCCGATCCTCCTTCACATGCCCGAGGGCGTGCCACGGCCTCCCACGGCGGTCGCGCACGGGTCAGACGCCCCGCCGATACCCCCTCGGCCAGGAGCTTCGCCGTCCAGCCTACTCCGCCGCCTGATGCATCTTGCTGCCGACCACCTCGCGGAAATCGGGCAGCGGTGACAGCCAGCGGCGGGCGAGCGCCTCGGTGCGGGTGGACCAGGCGAAGGGATCGCGGCCGTGCACGCCCCAGAGCACATCGTCCGACAGTTCGAGCAGCGCGAAGGCGCCCGCGGGCTCGCCGGCCGTGGTGAAAGTCTCCGTCAGCGACTGCAGGGTGATGTGGGCGATGCCGTCCACCATGGTCAGCGTGTTCCAGTGGACGTGGCCGGAGATCCACACCACCGGGACCCGCGCGGTGCGCAGTACGGCGCGCACCCGCTCGGCGGTCGGGTAGGTCGAGAAGCGGCTGTTGTTCTGGAACCAGAAGTTGCCCACCTGCGAGTGGCCCGACACGGGCACGTGGCTGACGATGGCGAGCGGCCGGTCGGCGGCCGCGATGGTCGCCGCCAGCCAGGCGAGGTCGGCGTCCTGGAGGGCGAAGCCCGAGGGGCGGTGCAGCTTCGAATCGGCGCGCCAGATCACCAGCCGCCAGTCGCCGACATCGACCGTCTCGTGGCCGGCGCTGCGGCCGAGGATGGCGTCGTTGTCCGCCACCTCGAG
>LNFM01007343.1_pt1 | contig 17362 bp, 12 predicted proteins | sample 596031 | NCBI WGS metagenome assembly LNFM01 (sample SAMN04254537, study PRJNA301005) | activated carbon metagenome | isolation source: dual media filters at the Ann Arbor, Michigan drinking water treatment plant | place: USA: Ann Arbor | reverse complement strand
ATGTTTCGCGCGAATAAAATCAGTCCCCACGGCTGGGACTCGCGCAAAAAAGCACGCTCGGTGGCGGTGATCGTGAGACCGGAAAGGCCGGTAATGAATGCGCGTGCCGCCATCGGCACGGATTAGCCCCTTGGCGCGCCAAGGGTCAAATCAGCCTGTTAATTCTTCTGGACGATGCACTGCCCGCCGGCCGCCCTGAGGCTGGAGCACAGTCCGGTGGCATCCGAACCATTGGCGAAGGGGCCGACCATGGCGCGGTAGTAGACGCCCTTGTCACCCAGATCGACCCGGCGGACCAGCACCTGCTGATTGCCAAGCTGTTCGGGAAAACGGCTCTGCAGGGCTCGGAACGCCGATTGTGCCTCGGCTTCGCTGCGCTGCGAGGACAACTGCACGGCAAAGCCCCCCGTCGCGGCGCTTGCTGCCGGCGCAAGCTGGGTCGGTGCCGATGCGGTGCGGGCCGGCGGCGCCGGGGCGCGCGGCGCGGCGACGTTCGGGGTCAATGACAGCGGCGCATTGGCATTGCTCGGCGCGGCCGCGGTTTGCTGCTGCACCGGCGGCGCTTGCTGGGGAGCCTGGCGCGGCGCGGCCTGCGGGCGCGCGATATCGACGTCAGCCGCCGGCTGCGCATTGGGCCGGGCCGGCGTGATGTTGACCACTCGGGGCGGCGCCGATGCCGTGTTCGGCGGCGCGCCGGGCGTCGGCATCGCATTGGCCGGCGCGGCGCCGACCTGGTCGGGCAGAATGGAAATTGTGCGTACCCGCTTCGGCTCGGAGCCGACCACGCCACTGCCGAGCACCGGCTGCGATGCGCCCTGCAATGGCGCCTGCGGCGGCGGGAAGGCGTTGCCGGCGGTCCGGTTGACGTCGACCGGCGCCTCCTGGCGCGACACCAGGCGCTCGCCGCCCCCGCCGTCGTTGACGCGGTCGGTGATCAGCTTGTTCGGATCCTTGTTCGCAACGGCCGCCGGCACAATCTTGCTCGGCGCAGTCTCGGCCTTGATCACCGGCGGCGGCCCGCTCGACCCCGACGAGCCGAAGATCGCGCGATAACCGAACGCACCGGCGGTGCCGACCACGGCCAGCGCGAAAATGCCGGCAATGACGACAATGCCGGTGCGGCGCCCCGAGGGCGGCACGTCGTCATAGGCGTCTTGCTGGTTATCCCGCTGATACGGATCGTTGCCATAGCCGCCATCGGCGGCATCCTGATAGGCCGGCGTTTCGTTTTCGACCTGATACAGGTCGTTGCCGGTGGCGAGCGGTGCGCTGCCGTAAGTCTGACGGCCATAGCCGGCCGATGCATAAGGTGGGACCTCCGGCAGCGGCAATTGCGGTTCGGCATCCCGCGCCGCGTAATAATCGCGGTCGCTCAGCGCGCGCGGCTCTCTTGCCACGGTTTCGGCCGGGCGCGGCGCGTACTCAATCGGCGCGGGCTGCGGCGACGCCGACTGGCGCGCATTGTGGCGACCCAATTCGGAGAACGGATCGGTCTGCCCGATCAAACGGGCGAGTTCGGCAAGCGGGTCACTGCCCGACGCCGCGGCGTCCGAGCGCGCCGGGTTGGAACGAAAAGGTCGTTGGCTTTGGTCTTCGGCCATTCGGTCCCCGATAGTTGCCGATCATTGGCTCGTCCGCTGCGGGACTTCTTCCCCCACGCACAGCCTATCGCATCTCGTCGGGCGCTTCGACCCCCAGCAGCGCCAGCCCGGATGCGAGAACGGTAACAATCCCCTGCACCAGCGCGAGCCGAGCCACCGTCACTTCTCGATCATTCTGGATAATGAAGCGTAAATGAGGCGCGTCTTTTCCGCGGGTCCAGTGCGAATGGAATTCACTCGCGAGATCATAAAGGTAGAAAGCTACCCTGTGCGGCTCATGGGCGCTGGCGGCCGCCTCGATCAGGCGCGGGTAGAGGGCGAGCCGCTTCAGGATGGCCAGTTCGCCGGCGTCGTCCAGCCGCTCCAGCCGGGCCGCGCCGAACAGTTCCGCCCGCCCCGCCGCGGTCTCCGGCAGGTCCGGCATCTCGGTCCGGGCATTGCGGAACACCGACTGGCCGCGGGCGTGGCCGTACTGGACGTAGAACACCGGGTTGTCGCGGCTGGCCTCGATCACCTTGGCGAGGTCGAAGTCGAGCACCGCGTCGTTCTTGCGATAGAGCATATCGAAGCGCACCGCCGAGCGGCCGACCTCGTCAACCACCTCGCGCAGCGTGACGAACTCGCCGGAGCGTTTCGACATCTTCACCGGCTCACCGGCGCGCAGCAAACGCACAAGTTGCACGAGCTTCACGTCCAGTTCGGCCTTGCCGCCGCTGACCGCCTTCACCGCCGCCTGCATGCGCTTGATGTAGCCGCCGTGATCGGCACCCCAGACATCGATCATGTTGCCGAAGCCGCGATCGACCTTGGACTTGTGATAGGCGATGTCGGACGCGAAATAAGTGTAGCTGCCGTCCGACTTGAGCAGCGGCCGGTCGACGTCGTCGCCGAAAGCGGTCGAGCGGAACAGCGTCTGCTCGCGGTCTTCCCAGTCCTCGAGATTGCCCCCCTTCGGCGGCTCCAGGCGGCCTTCATAGACTTGACCGCTGTCGCGCAGCGACGCGATGGTGGCGCCGACTTTGTCGCCGCCTTCGATCAGCGAGCGTTCGGAAAAGAACACGTCGTGGCGCACATCGAGCGCGGCCAGATCGTCGCGGATCATGTCCATCATCATGGCGATGGCCTTGGCCCGCACGATCGGCAGCCATTCGCTCTCCGGCATCGTGGTCAGTTTGGTGCCCTGCTCAGCCGCCAGCGCCGCGCCGACCGGCACCAGATAGTCGCCGGGGTAAAGCCCGTCGGGGATCGCGCCGACATTCTCACCGAGCGCCTCGCGGTACCGCAGGAAGGCCGATCGGGCCAGCACGTCGACCTGCGCGCCGGCATCGTTGATGTAATATTCGCGGGTCACGTCATAGCCGGCAAAGGCCAGCAAATTGGCCAGCGCATCGCCGAACACGGCGCCGCGGCCATGGCCGACATGCATCGGCCCGGTCGGGTTGGCGGAGACGTATTCGACGTTGACCTTCTCGGCGGCGCCAATCTGGCTGCGGCCGTAATCGAGGCCGGCCGCCAGCACCGCGCGCAACGCCTCGCCCCAGACCTGGGGGACGAGCGTGAGATTGATAAATCCCGGTCCGGCGACATCTACCTTGGCGATGACCGGGTCGTCGCGCAGCGCGGCGGCAATGGCCTCGGCGAGGTCACGCGGCTTTTTGCCCGCTTCTTTGGCCAGAACCATGGCGGCGTTGGTCGCCATATCGCCATGGCTGGCATCGCGCGGTGGCTCGACCACAACGCGCGCCAGGTCCGCGTCGTTTCCGAGCTGTGCGGCACAGGCGGCGCGCACGCGCGCAAGAACGTCGGCGAACAGATGTTGCGGCGGGGCTGGGCTCGTCATGATGGGCTGCGGGTAAGGGATTTTGGGCCCTAAGTCAAAATGGGGTGCGCGGATCGCTTGCCCAGCGCTCGCACGACCGGAAAGCTCCCGTCACTCCTCCCCTAATCCTGCGGAGCGGCACTGCGCCGTTCAAGACGTCGCGGCACCGCTGCTTCGCCGCTATGGTTAAATCGCGGTTGCCGCAACCGGGGCGCAGGTTCCGCCGGCAGCAAAAGGCCCCGGAAATCAAGACCCTTGCGCTGGCGGGCCATTAACATGGTTTAGCGGGTGCGAAGGGTTTGCGGCAGTCCGATAACTGTATCTTCGCACGTCCCTCCTAACGTCGGGCCGAGGTCACGACATCAGGGGGCCGTGTGCGGTCGGAACAAATCTCCTGGAATGAAGGCTCGGGCTGGATATCCCGTAGCGGCGATGTCGGTTTGGCCAACCTCGTTTTCTATTTCGGCACGCGTCAGGCCTTGGCCTCCGGCGCGCGCTATCGCGAACTGCGGTCGAAATACCCCGGCGCGCGCCTGCTCGGCTGCAGCACCGGCGGCCAGATCCGCAACGACGACGTCACGGACGATGACATCGCCGGACTGGCGCTGCGCTTCGATCGCACCGGGCTGCGGCTTGCCACGGCCACGGTCGCTGGCCCCCTCGGTTCGCGCGCCTGCGGCGAGACGATCGGCCGGACATTGGCGCAAACCAACGATGACGAACTCTCAGCCATTTTCGTGCTGTCTGACGGCCTCAGCGTCAATGGCAGCGAACTGGTCGCCGGCATCACCGCGGTGGTCGGCAACGGCGTGGCTCTGACCGGAGGGATGGCCGGCGACGGCGCCCTGTTTCAGGAGACGCTGGTCGGCGGCGACGGTCCGCCGCGCACTCATCAGGTGGCTGCGGTTGGATTCTACGGCAATGCGGTGCGCATCGCTCACGGCAGCGCCGGCGGCTGGGATGAGTTTGGACCGCGTCGCCGCATTACCCGTGCACAAGGCAACGTGCTCTACGAACTCGACGGCAAGCCGGCGCTCGATCTGTACAAGCGCTATCTGGGCGACGAGGCCGACGGCCTGCCCGGAACCGCGCTGCTGTTCCCGCTGCGCATCTGCGATCCGGAATATCCGGACAACGAGGTCGTGCGCACGGTTCTGGCGGTCGATCACGACGCACGCTCCATGACCTTTGCTGGCGACATGCCGGAAGGTTGGGTGGCCCAGCTCATGCGCGGCAATCTTGACCGCATCGCTATCGGCGCCGCCGACGCCGCCCGGCAGGCCGCGGCCGATATCGGGGGACGCGACGGCGTCGCCATTCTGGTGAGTTGCATCGGTCGCCGACTCCTGATGGGGCAACGCGTCACCGAGGAAGTCGAAGCCGCGGGTGCCGAACTCGGCCGGGGGATGCCGCGCCTCGGGTTCTATTCGTATGGAGAGATTGCCCCGCACCGCGCCATGGGCGAATGCCAACTGCACAATCAGACCATGACAGTCACCGTCATCAGTGAGACGGACCTTTAGTCATGGACAAGCTCTTTGCCCAACAACTGACGAGAGCGACTCGCGCCGATGGCGAGATCGACCTCGCCGTCCTGGAGGAATTGGTGGTGGCCGCCTATGCGCAGGCCGAACGCGATCGCCGTCTGATCGACCGCTCGACGGCGCTGATGGCGGAAGAACTCGAACAGCTCAACCGCGGGCTGGAACGCGTTGTCGAGGAACGCACCGCGGCTTTGCGCGATCGCGAGGCGCGGCTCGCCGGCCAGAACATGCTGATCGACACCGCCATCAACAACATGCCTCAGGGACTGGTGATGTTCGACGCCGACGCCCGCGTCGTCATCTGCAACAAGCGATATCTGGAAATGTCCGGGCTACGGCAGGATCAGGTTCAGCCGGGCCAGCCGCTGATCGAGCTTTTGCGTTATCGCACCGCGATTGGGACGTTCTCGGGCGATCCGGAACAGTACATCAGGCAATTGCTGGCCGCAGTCGCGCGCGGCGAGACCAGAACGGTGGAGTTCGAACTGGCCGGCGATCGCACCATCGCCGTCACCAACCGCCCCCGGCCGGACGGCGGTTGGGTCGCGACCCACGAAGACATTTCCGAGCGCCGGCGCGCCGAGAAAAAAATCGCGCACATGGCGCATCACGACGCCCTCACCGATTTGCCGAACCGCCTGCTGCTCCGCGAACGGCTGGCCGACACGATCGCCGGCATTGGCAAACGCAAGCGCGCGGCGGTGTTCTGTATCGACCTCGACAATTTCAAGACCGTCAACGACACACTCGGACACCAGTTCGGCGACGGGCTGCTCAAATACGTGGCTGACCGGCTGCGCGCCTGTGTCGGCCCGGGCGTCACGGTGGCGCGCGTCGGCGGCGATGAATTCTCGCTGATCCTGCCGGACCTGGTTCATGACGCCGACTGCGCCGATCTGGCGCAGCGCGTCTGTGAAGCGGTGCGCACGCCGATCGAACTGGCCGGCCACCCCATCCTGATCGACAGCAGCATCGGCATCGCCCTTGCGCCCGACCATGGCGTTGAACCGGACGAACTGCTCAAGAATGCCGACCTGGCGCTCTATCGCGCCAAGGCTGACGGCCGCGGTTCCTATCGATTCTTCGAGCCCAGCATGGACGCCCGCCTCAAAGCGCGCCGCGCGCTGGAAAGCGAACTGCGTCAGGCCCTGATCGAAGGCCAATTCGTTCTGCACTACCAGCCGATCCTGAACGTCGAAAACAACGCCATCACCTGCTGTGAGGCGCTGGTGCGCTGGCAGCATCCGGAGCGCGGCTTGATCCCGCCAGCCGACTTCATTCCCGTGGCCGAGGAGATCGGGTTGATCGTGGCGTTGGGCGAATGGGTGCTGCGCAAGGCATGCGCCGACGCGGCAAGCTGGCCAAGCCAAATCAAGGTCGCGGTCAACCTGTCACCGATACAGATGGGTAGCGCCAACCTGGTGCCGACGGTGATCGGCGCACTCGCCGCCGCCGGCCTGCCCGCCTGCCGGCTGGAGCTCGAGATCACCGAGTCGGTGATGATCCAGAACACCGAAGCAACGCTGGCGGCGTTGCACCAGTTGCGGCATCTGGGCGTGAAGATATCGATGGACGACTTCGGCACCGGTTATTCGGCGTTGAGTTATCTGCGCCTGTTCGCCTTCGACAAGCTCAAGATCGACCGCTGTTTCATCAACGATCTGTCGAACGATGCGTCGCGCGCGATCGTGCGGGCCGTAACCGACATGGCGAGGAGTCTCGGCATGATCACCACCGCGGAAGGCGTCGAGACCGCCGAACAGTTCGATCACGTCCGTCTGCTCTGCTGCGATGAAGTGCAAGGCTATTACATCAGCCGGCCGCAGCCGCTGGCGATGGTGCACGGCGTGATCGCGGCCTATGCGCCGCTACGCGCCAAATCGGCCTGACATCGCGGCGCGGGTTAAGCAGCCACTTTGGCCAGGAAGCGCTCGACGCGGGCCTGCAGGTTTGCGACCGAACTTTCGACCGTCTCCGACGCTTGCAGCACAATCTCCGCGGAATCCTGGGCCTTGGATGTGGCTCCCGCGACGTCGTAAAGCACGGACGAAATCACCTCGGTCCCTTCGGCGGCAGCGACGATGTTGGCCGAGATTTCACCGGTCGCCATGCTCTGCTGCGCCACCGCGTTGACCGCCGCAGTCGAGGCCTCATCGATCTCCTTCATGCGGCCGGCGATCCGGCGCAATGTGTCGATCGCGTTGCCGGTCGAATTCTGCACCGCGTGAATATGCCCGGCGATATCTTCGGTCGCCTTGGCGGTCTGTACCGCCAGCGATTTGACTTCGGAGGCAACCACTGCGAACCCGCGGCCCGCCTCGCCCGCGCGCGCCGCCTCGATCGTGGCGTTCAGCGCCAGCAAATTGGTCTGCGACGCAATCCTGCGGATGAGGCCGACGACTTCACCTATCTTATCGGCACCCGATGACAGGCCAGCGATTTCCTCATCGGTCCTTTCCGCTTCCAGCACCGCGACCTCCACGATCCGGGTCGTATGCGCAAGACGATCGCTGATTTCCGCAATCGACGTCGACAGTTGGTTGGCGGCGACGGCAACGGCCCGGATGTTGGCTGATGCTTCCTCGTAGGCGGTGACGGCGCCGCTCGCCCGCTCGGTCGTGCGCTGCGAATTGCCCAGCAGCGAGCGCGCGGCCGCGCGTGTGTCGCCAACGCATTCCGTCACGCTGCCCAGCGTATCAGCGGCGTGACGGCGGAACTCCGCAATGGCCTGATCGATCTCGGTCCGGCGACTCCGCTCGCGCTGAATCGCCGCCCGCTCCTGCTCCACCAGTTCACGTTCGGTCATGTCTTCGTGGGTCGAGACCCACCCGCCGCCCGGCCGCGGCATGTTTGACACCACGACCTTGCGGCCGCTTGGCAGTTCGAAAATATGACGCAAGCCCTCGCGGGCGCTGGCGGCAGCCTCGGCGCGCCGCACAAAATCTTCCGGATATTCGGTCAGAGATCCGACCTCGAGCCGCTGCTGTATCAGTTCCCTCAGCGTATTGCCGACAGATATGCGCCCTTCCAGTCCGTACATCTCGGCGTAACGCCGATTCCACAGGACGACACGCCGGTTATTGTCGAACATGACCAGGCCCTGGGACATGGTGTCGAGCGCATCGTTGAGCAGCACCAGCTTTTCCTTGGACGTCCGGTCGGCGAAGGCCCCGACGAGACACAGGCCGAGCAGGCAGGCGGTGAGGCTGGCGATGGTGCCTGCCAGCGAACCGGGCGATACCGAAAGTCCTCCGAATACACGCGCCGGATCGGGGACGATGGCAACCGCACCCATCGCGGTGAAATGCAGCGCGACGATACCGAGCGTCAGCAGCAGGGCTGCGACAAGCAGCGGGCGACGTCCACGCCGCTCCAACGAATACATCGCCGCGGTGCCAAACGCCACGCCGAGCACCACTGACGCGATGACGTGACCTTGCGCCCAGACGACGTAGCCCGGCATTTCCAGTGCCGACATGCCGAGAAAGTGCATGGTGCCGACGCCGGCGCCGATCATGATGCCGGCAGCCGGCGCCCGATACCGGCGCGGGGCATAGATGCCGAGCGCAAAACCGATTCCGGTGATGACCGCAGCCGCCGCCAGCGACAGCAGCGTCAGCGAGAGATCGTAAGCGACTGGAACAACGGGCTGGTAGGCCAGCATGGCGATGAAATGCGTCGCCCAGATTCCGCAGCCGGTGGCCGTGCCGGCGCCTGCGACCCAAAGCAGACGCGAGCGGCCTGCGGATTCGCGCGCGTGGCCGTAGAGCGTCATGCCGGTGACGCTGGCGAGGACGCACACAGCGCCTGCCAAAACTACCAGACGCAAGTCGTGCTCGGTGGCGAGGCACGTGAAAACTTCGAACATCGGAACCTTCCAACGCGCAAGCGACCTCCGACCGATATAACGGCGCCGGTTTCTTTACCGTTAAGCAATCGCGAAGAGCGCGCTGCCGAATTTATGCAATCGGAAAGCGTGTCCCGACTAGCTGAGTTCCGGCGTCGACTTGAAATGCCGCGCGTGTTCGATCAGCGCATAACGGTCGGTCATGCCGGCAATGTAATCGGCGACGCGGCGAGCGCGACCGCTCTCTCCGGCAAAGCCGATACCCTCCGCCCACTCCACCGGCAGATCGGCGGGCGACGTGATGAAATGCGCGAACAGTTCACGCACCACGCGTTCGGCGTCATTCATGATCGCGGCGACGCGCGCGTGGCGATACATGCGCGGATAAAGAAAGCCCTTGATCGCCGCGTCGGCCGCAGCCATCGCCGGTGAGAATGCGACCAGCGGCATCGCCGCGTGGCGCACATCGGCGGCCGATCCCGGATTGAGCAAGGCGACACGCCGTCCGGTCTCGGCGATGACGTCCTCGATCATGCGCGTGATCAGGCGCCGGCCGGTTTCGTGCACCCGCCGCGCCGCATCGAGACCGGGCCGCGCGCGATCGATCTCGGCGACAATATCGCCGATGATCGGCACCGCGGCGATGTCCTCCAGCGAAAACAGGTCGGCGCGCAGGCCGTCATCGATGTCGTGCGCGTCATAGGCGATGTCGTCGGACACCGCAGCGATTTGCGCCTCGGCGCTCGGCTGCGACCACAGTTCGAGATCCTGCACCTGCGAATAGGCCAGGATCGCAGCCGGGACACCACGCGCGGCATAGCGGCCGACCGCCTTGCCGTCGCGCGCGGTCAGCGGGCCATTGTGCTTGACCAGCCCCTCCAGGGTCTCCCAGGTCAGATTGAGACCGTCGAAGCCGGCATAACGCCGCTCCAGATCGGTCACGATGCGCAGCGCCTGGGCGTTGTGATCGAAGCCGCCGAAGCGTCCCAGCGCCGCGTCCAGCGCGCGCTCCCCGGCATGGCCGAACGGCGTGTGGCCAAGATCGTGGGCCAGCGCCAACCCCTCCGCGAGGTCCTCGTCCAGCCCCAGTGCGCGGGCCAGCGACCGGGCGATCTGCACCACTTCCAGCGTATGGGTAAGCCGGGTCCGGTAGTGGTCGCCCTCGTGATAGACAAAGACCTGGGTTTTGTGGGCGAGGCGCCGGAACGCGGCCGAATGGATGATGCGGTCGCAGTCGCGGCGGAACGGATTGCGGGTCGGGCTTTCCGGCTCGGCGCAGCGCCGGCCGCGGCTGCGGGCTGGATCGGCGGCATAAATTGCCCGTTCGCGCCCGGTTTCGATCGCCATCTCAGTCCCATGTCGCCGCATTGACCTTGCCAGCGGGCGCACTTAACTATCGGATAAGCCCGATGCCAATAGCATTGCGGCCGAGGATGGCCCGAATGACCGAAAGCGTCACTGTCAGCGACCGCGCCGTTCGCCGGATCGGCGAGATTCTCAAAGGCGAGCCCGACGGCACCATGCTGCGCGTCAGCGTCGAGGGCGGCGGCTGCTCCGGCTTCCAGTACAAGTTCGACATGGAACGGGCCAAAGGCAGCGACGACATCGTCATCGCCCGCGACGGCGCCGTGGTCCTGATCGACCCGGTGTCGGTGAATTATATGGCCGGCTCCGAGATCGACTTCGTCGAGGACCTCATCGGCGCCTCCTTCAAGATCAAAAACCCGAAGGCCACCGCGTCCTGCGGCTGCGGCACCAGCTTCACGCTGTAGCGTCCGCCCCACTCCGGCCGCCATGCACAGCGCCATTCGATCGGCGGTGCACATTCCGGCGCGTCTCTGGTAAACAGCCCGGCCAAGCCCCCGGAAACCGCCCGCCATGCGCATCGCCACCTGGAACGTCAATTCCGTCCGCCAGCGCATGGACAGCCTGGTCGCCTGGCTCACCGAGCGGCAGCCCGACATCGTTTGCCTGCAGGAAATCAAATGCGTCGACGACGCCTTCCCGCGCGAGCCGCTGGAAGCGCTCGGCTATAACGTCGCCGTCCACGGGCAGAAGGGCTTCAACGGGGTCGCGCTGCTGTCCAAGCTGCCGTTCGACGAAGTGGCGCCCGGCCTGATCGGCGACGACAGCGACATGCAGGCGCGTTTCCTCGAGGCGCTGGTCTCGACGCCCGAGGGGGTGGTCCGGGTGGTCAGCCTCTATCTGCCGAACGGCAACGGCGGCCCGGATAAATATTCGTATAAACTCAAATGGATGGACAGACTTATTGCCTTCTCACGCGAACGGCTGAAGCTTGAGGAGCCGTTTGTGCTGGCCGGCGATTACAACGTCATCCCGACGCCGGCAGACGCGCGCCACCCGGACAAATGGGTCAACGACGCGCTCTTCCTGCCGCCAACCCGGGAGCGCTTTCGCACGCTGCTCAATCTCGGCTTCACCGACGCCACCCGCGCCAGCAGCGACGCCAACGACCTTTATACGTTCTGGGACTACCAGGCCGGCTCGTGGCAAAAGAACGACGGCATCCGCATCGACCATTTGCTGCTGTCGCCGCAGGCCGCCGACCGGCTGGCCAGCAGCGGCATCGACAAGCACGTGCGCGCCTGGGACAAGCCGTCCGACCACGTGCCGGTCTGGATCGATCTGGCCGTCGAGGGGCGGTGACGAGGCGGCAATAATCAAGGCGCATCGCACCCCGCCTGCGACGTCCGGCGTTGCTGAATTTCTTAAATTCTTCTGATACCTTGGCGTGAGCGGCCTGCTTGCCGCCCCACACACGGGTCTGGAAATCGCGGGTGCATGGTGTTTCGCTTTGCCGGGTTTGAACTCGACCTGAGGCGCGCCGAGTTGCGCGGGCCGGATGGCGGCGTCGTCAAGCTGCGGCCGAAAACCTTCGAAATGCTGCGGCTGTTCGCCGCCAATGCCGGCCGCGTGGTCAGCAAGCAGGAACTGCTGGAAGCCATCTGGCCGAACGTCCACGTCGGCGAGGACAGCCTGTTTCAGTGCATCCGGGAAATCCGCACCGCGCTGGGCGACGACAAACGGCAACTGCTCAAGGTCATATCCGGCCGCGGCTATCTGTTCGATACCGAGGTCACGGGCGAACGCGATGGCGTGACCCTGCCCGCCGGCCCGCCAGCCGCCGATCCACCCGCGCCGGCCATTCCCGCGCCGGAGAAGCATTGGTTGCTGCACGGATTGCGCGCGCCGGCGGCGCTGGCGATCGTCGCCGTGCTCGGCACCATCGTCGGACTGGCGGTTGCCGCCCCGATCTTCGGGCCGGGACTGATAGCCAAACGCGCTCCCACCGTGATCGTCAGGCCATTCACCGACGCCAGCGGCGATCAGCATGGCGCCGGCATGGCGGCCGCCGTCACCGATGGCCTGATCGAAGGTCTCGCCAAAATCGAAAACATCCGGGTGGTGACGCAGCCCAAGTCGGCCGCACCGGCCCAGGTGGCGGCACGGCCCGAAGGCGCCGACTTCGTCGTGCAGGGCGAACTCGGCAAAGCGGGGACGTCCTGGACGCTGCAGACACGCCTGATCCGGCCCGACGGCGAGGTCGTGCAGGCGATCTCGCATACCGTCCCCACGCCGGATCTGGACGTGTCGTTTCAAAGGTCGCGGCTGGTGGCCGGCGTCGGCCACCCGCTCGCGGTGCGCCTCAACGCGCTCCTGGAAGCCGGCGCCCGGCCGCCCGCCAACGGCACCAATGGCTCGTTGAGCGGCGCCAAGGCGGCTATCGAGCAGGCCACCGCCTCGATCAACCAAACCACGCGCGAGCGCTTCGCGGCGTCGCAGACGATGCTCGAGCAGGCGCTGGCGGCCGAGCCCGACAGCATCGATATTGCGGTCGCGCTGGCCGCGCTCAAGCTGCGCGGTATCCAGATGGTCTGGTACAGCCCGGCCGAAAGCGCGGCGGCCGAGAGCACGGCCAAGGCCGCGCTGGAGCGCGCCCTGAAGGCGCGGCCCAATCACATCCCGGTGCTGGAGGCCTACTGCCGCTTCCTGAATGCCACCAATCATTTCGTCGAAAGCCTGGTCGCCTGTGCGCGGGCGCTGAGCTTCGATCCCTGGAACGGGCTGGCGCTGTACCACATCGGGCTCGCCAAAATTCAGCTCGGACGCTTCGAGGAAGCGCTGGAGACCTTCAAGGAAGCCGATCGCCATGACACGCCGCAGGTATCGCGCTGGACCTGGCTGCTGGGCGCCGGCTGGGCCAACCTGATGCTGAACCGCGGCGCCGATGCCGTGCCATGGATCGAGCGCTCGATCGCCATCACACCGGCCACCGGGCGCAGCCACTATCTCCTCGCCGCCGCGTATCAACTGTCGGGCCGGCCCGATGAAGCCAAGGCGGCCCTGGCCAAAGGCAACGCGCTGCGGCCCGGCACCAACGCGGTGAATATCCGCACGCCGACGAAAAATGTCAGCCCGGTGGCGCTCGCCGTTGGTGAGGAGATTGTCCGGACGCTGGTCGCAATCGGATTGCCGGAACGCTGACCCTGTTAACAGGCGGCCGGCTTAGCCCGCGCTAGTCGCGCCGCGTCTGCAGCCAGCGCTTGAGATAGACCAGCGCGACCGCGCGTTCGTCTTCGGTCGACTGCTGGTAGGCGCTGTCATACAGCTTGTTGATCCAGGTCTGATCGGGACGCGCGCTGTCCTTGGCCAGCGTCAGCCACATCAGCCCGCGTGCCGCCTGGCGCGGCACATGCTCGCCGGCAAACAGCATGGCGCCAAGCATCGCCTGCGCCTGGCTCTGGCCCTTCTGCGCCGACAGGCCGAACCAGCGCGCCGCGGTGCGCGGGTCCTGCGGCGCGCCGTTGCCGTCGAGGTAAAGCCGGGCGAGGAAATACTGTGCGTCGGGATCGCGGAAATACGACGCCGCATAGGCGAACATTTCGCGGGCCCGGTGCGGATCGGGCCGGATATTCGATTGCGGGATGCCATCGAGATAATAATGGCCGAGCGCCACGAAGGCGTTGGCGACGAAGCGCGATTGCGCGGTGTTCGGATTGTCGTCGGCGTGGCTGTCGGCGATGCGGCGGAAATATTCGAACGCCTTGAGGTCGTCGCGCTTGACGCCCTCGCCTTCGGCATACATGCGGCCGAGCTTCCACTGCGCCAGCGGGTGGCCGTTTTCGGCCGCATATTCGAGTGCGTTGACCGCCTTGGCGGCGTCACCCGCCTTCAGCGAGTTGGCGCCGGAGCGGAACGCCTCCATCGCCGTCATTGGCGGCGCCGCCGCCAGGACGTCACTGGATTTACTGCCGTCGAGCGCGAGCGCCGGCGCGGCCATCAGGCCGGCGCCGAACACCACTGCGCACAACAGGGACTCAAATGTCCGCATAGCACTCTTTCTCAGCCGCCCCGCCGGGATGGGTGACCGCGCCATTGACGGCCGGTCCCACCTGCTGGGCGTACTTCCACAAATAACCCGAGGTCGCGTCGCTCTCGCGCGGCTTCCACGTCTTCTTGCGGGCCGCCAGCTCGGCGTCCGTCAGCTTGACGTTGAGCGTGCCGGCCTCGGCATCGATCTCGATGATGTCGCCATCCTGGATCAGGCCGATCGGTCCGCCGAACGCCGCTTCCGGACCGACATGGCCAATGCAGAAGCCGCGGGTCGCGCCGGAGAACCGGCCGTCGGTGATAAGCGCCACCTTCTCGCCCTGACCCTGGCCGTACAGCGCCGCGGTGGTCGACAGCATCTCGCGCATACCGGGGCCGCCGCGCGGTCCCTCGTAACGGATGACCAGCACTTCGCCGGCCTTATAGGTGCGCTTCTTGACGGCCTCGAAACAGGCTTCCTCACCGTCGAAGCAGCGCGCCGGTCCGGTGAACTTCAGCGTGTGCATGCCGGCCACCTTCACGATGGCGCCTTCCGGGGCGAGGTTGCCCTTGAGGCCGACCACGCCACCCGTTGCGAGCAGCGGCTTGTCCGCCGCGCGCACCACGTCCTGGTCCGGATTCCACTTCACGCTCTTGAGGTTCTCGGCGATCGTGCGGCCGGTCACGGTCATGCAGTCACCGTGCAGGTAGCCGTGATCGAGCAGCGTCTTCATCAGATTTGGCACGCCGCCAGCTTCGAACATGTCCTTGGCGACATAACGGCCGCCCGGTTTCAAATCCGCGATATAAGGTGTCTTTTTGAAGATTTCGGCGACATCGAACAGCGTGAAGTCGATCCCGCATTCGTGCGCGATGGCCGGCAGGTGCAGCGCAGCATTGGTGGAACCGCCGGTGGCCGCAACCACGGCAGCGGCATTTTCCAGCGCCTTGCGGGTGACGATGTCGCGCGGGCGGATGTTCTTGACGATCAGGTCCATGATCATCTCGCCCGCCAGCGTGCAGAACTTGTCGCGCATCTCGTAGGGCGCGGGTGCGCCGGCCGAATAAGGCAGCGCCAGGCCGATGGCTTCCGACACCGTCGCCATGGTGTTGGCGGTGAACTGCGCGCCGCAGGCACCGGCCGACGGACAGGCATTTTCTTCCAGCGTCTGCAGATCCTCGTCCGACATCTCGCCGACCGAGTGCTTGCCGACCGCCTCGTAGACGTCCTGCACGGTGACTTCCTTGCCCTTGAAGGTGCCGGGCAGGATCGAGCCGCCATAGATGAAGATCGACGGCACGTTGAGGCGAACCATCGCCATCATCATGCCGGGCTGTGACTTGTCGCATCCGGCGACGCCGACCAGCGCGTCATAGGCGTGGCCGCGCATGGTCAGTTCGACCGAATCCGCGATCACCTCGCGCGACGGCAGCGACGCGCGCATGCCGGCATGGCCCATGGCGATGCCGTCGGTCACGGTGATGGTGCAGAATTCGCGCGGCGTGCCGCCCATCGAGGCGACGCCCTTTTTGACGGCCTGGGCCTGGCGCATCAGCGCGATATTGCAGGGCGCGGCCTCGTTCCAGCACGACGCGACGCCGACGAAGGGGGCGTGAATCTGCTCGGTGGTCAGGCCCATCGCGTAATAGAAGGCGCGATGCGGCGCCCGCTCCGCCCCCTCAGTGGCATGCCGGCTTGGAAGTCTGGCTTTCAGATTGGATGTTTTCGCGTCCATAACGTTAGTCTACGCCCCCTGCCCTTGTGACTGCCGACGGACTGCCCGTACGGCCTTTTCCGAAGGGCTTTCCGGTGAATAACCGGAAGTCCCGCAACGGTTTCTCGCCACCGCTGGACCGCCCTCGATTTCATGGAAGGGTATGGCCAAATCGCGGCGCGGCGGGGATCATGGCGGGGCAAACTTTAAATGTTCCTAAGGTGTGGCAAGCCGGACACAGAATGTGACCCTGTCAAAAACGGGCTGGCGCCCCCCGCCGGGCTTCGCCATGCATGACGCACAGCAACACGAAAGCCGCTGATGCCGCCTCGCCTGCGCCGCGCCTTTTTCGACCGATCGGTGCACGCGGTGGCGCCCGACCTGATCGGCGCGACGCTGATGGTCGGCGGCGCCGGCGGCGTCATTGTCGAGGTCGAGGCCTATCACCACACCGACCCGGCGGCGCACAGTTACCGGGGTGAGACGCCGCGCAACGCCGTGATGTTCGGCCCGCCCGGCATGGCCTATGTGTACCGTTCCTACGGCATCCACTGGTGCCTGAATGTCGTCTGCGAAGCGGAAGGCTCGGCCAGCGCCGTGCTGATCCGGGCGCTGGAGCCGGTCGAGGGTCTGGCGGCGATGCGGCGGCGGCGCGGCCTCGACGATGTGCGGGCGCTCTGCTCGGGCCCCGGCAAGCTCTGCGCGGCGCTGGGGGTCACGATCCGGCACAACGGCCTGCCGCTCGATCGTGCGCCGTTCGAGCTGCGCGCCCGCACCGCCGAGCCTGACATTGTCGTCGGCCCCCGCATCGGCATCAGCAAGGCGGTAGATGAGCCCTGGCGCTACGGGCTGAAGGGCTCGCGGTTTTTGAGCAGGGGGTTTCGCTGAGGTGTCATGGCCGGGCTTGTCCCGGCCATCCCGCTTGGGGGCGCAGTGCCGTCCTAAGCGGGGTCACCGGGACGAGCCCGGTGACGACAAGATTACGCCCCCTTCAGGCTCTCCAGCGCCTGAGCGATCTTGGTCTTGCGGCCTTCGGCCTCGGCGCGCTTTTCCTTCTCGCCCTCGATGATCTCTTCCGGCGCGTTGGCGACGAACTTCTCGTTCTTCAGCTTGGCGTCGACGCGCGCGATGTCGGCCTCGGCCTTGGTCAGCTCCTTGGCCAGCCGGGCGCGCTCGGCGGCGATGTCGATGACGCCGACCAGCGGCAGCGCCGCCACCTCGCCGCGCACCAGCAACTGCACCGAACCGGCCGGCGCCGCATCGGCCGCGGAAATTTCCGACACCCGCGCCAGCCGCTTGATGAATTCCGCCCAGCGCTGCGCCCTGGCCTGCGTTTCACGTGAAACACCCGCCAGCACAACCGGGATGACGGCCGTGATGTTCATTTCCGACTTGAGCGAGCGCACCGCGGTGATCAGGTCGATGACCCAGCCGATCTCGGCTTCGGCGGCATCGTCCTGAAGGCCTGCCAGATCGGGCCAGTCCGAGAGCGCCAGCAGCGCCGC
>LNFM01007342.1_pt1 | contig 17362 bp, 15 predicted proteins | sample 596031 | NCBI WGS metagenome assembly LNFM01 (sample SAMN04254537, study PRJNA301005) | activated carbon metagenome | isolation source: dual media filters at the Ann Arbor, Michigan drinking water treatment plant | place: USA: Ann Arbor | reverse complement strand
GCATGGTCGAGCGCCAGCACGCAGGCGAAGGCGGTGTTCGAATGCGTGCCGGTGCGCACCGGATGGCCGAGCTTCGGCAGGTAGTCGACCAGTGCCTGCGCGATGCGCAGGGACAGCGGCTCGAGCCGGTCGCGCCAGCATCGCGACCGGGCCTGCAGGTGCAGCGGCAGCGTGGCATCGGCCGCCAGCCGCTGCAGTTCCGCCTTCAGTTCCAGCAGCCAGCCCCAGCCGTACGGTCGCTCGAACGAACGGTAGCCCGGCCGGTCGAACAGCATCGCCTCGGTGGCGACCGCCTCGGCCGTGAACGACGCGTCGAAGCGGGCCGTGATCGCATCGACCTGGGCAGGTTCGAGCCGCTCGCGATGCAGCCGCAGCAGCCGCAGCAGGCTCCAGTGCATGTGCACGCAGGAATGCCAGTCGTAGCTGGTGTGGAACAGCGGGTGCCGTTCGCGCGGCAGCGTGAAATCGTCTTCCGATTGCAGGAAGACATCGGGACGATAGGGCCATTCGCGCGCGAGGCTGTCGAGCGCGACGCGGCACAGGGCATCGACCGGCAATGCGACCGCATCCATGCTCAGAACGTCCCCGCCAGCAGCAGCGCCACCCCGCCCACCACCATCCCGATGCCGCCCCACTCGCGCAGGCTGCTGCGCTGGGCGAACACCCGGCGCGAGATCAGCGCGGCGAACACCACCTCGACCAGGCCGACGGTGCGCACCGCCGCTGCCGTCTGCAGCGAGAACGCGAGGAACCAGAACTGCGAGGCGGTCGCGCCGAGGAAGCCGGCGAGCAGCGAAGGCTTCCATGCCCGCACCAGTCCGGTCAGCCGTCCGGGCTCGCGCAGCCGCAGGTAGAGCGACAGCAGCGCGGTCTGCAGCGCCAGCGCGAGCACCAGCGCCAGCGTGGCACGGCCATAGAACGGATCGTCGCCGAGCGCGAGCACCGCGCCACGGTAGCCGACCACCGACAGCGAGAACATGCTGCCGGTGGCGATGCCGAGCATCGCCGCGCGCCACATCGAGGCACGCGCATCCGCCGCCGGGGCGGCATCCGGCGGCAGCCGCTTCCACGACATCAGCACCACCCCGGCGGTGGCCACCAGCACGCCGGCGATCGCCTGCAGGCCGAGGCGGTCGCCGAGGAACACGAAGCCGTAGAGGGCGATCTGCACCGGCTCGGTCTTGATGTACGCGGTGCTGACGACGAACGAACGCTGCTGCATCAGCAGCAGCATCATCGCGGTGCCCAGCACCTGGGTCAGCGCGCCGAGCACGAGCCAGCCCCAGAATGCGAGGTCCATCTGCGGCGCCCGGATCGCCCCGGTCGAGGCGACCACGGCCAGGAACACGCAGGCGAACGGCAGGCCGTACAGGAAGCGCACATGGGTCGCGCCGACGGTGCCGACGGTGCCGATCAGGCTGTGCTGCATGGCGTTGCGCAGCGTCTGGCCGGCGGCGGCCGCCACCGTGCAGGCGACCCAGAGCGAACCCGGCACGATCATCGCACTGCGTTCAGTTGCCGGCGATGGTCATGTTGTCGATCAGGATCGAACCGGTGGTCTTCGAGCCGCGCTTGAGCACGTCGGTGCCGATCTCGACGATGCCGCGGAACATCTCCTTCAGGTTGCCCGCGATCGTGATCTCGTGCACCGGATAGGCGATCGCGCCATTTTCGACCCAGAAGCCGGCGGCACCCCGCGAATAGTCGCCGGTCACCGAGTTGATGCCGTGGCCGAGCAGTTCGGTCACCACCAGCCCGCGGCCCATCTTCCTGAGCAGGCCGTCGAAGTCGAGCGTGCCGCTGTCGAGCACCAGGTTGTGGCTGCCCCCGGCATTGCCGGTGCTTTCCATGCCCAGCTTGCGTGCCGAGTAGGTGCCGAGGAAGTAGCCCTGCACCACGCCGCCACTGACCACGTCGCGCGTCGCCGTCGCCACGCCCTCGTCGTCGAACGGCGCGCTGGACAGCCCGCGCAGCACGTGCGGCGCCTCGCGCAGGTTGACGTTCGGCGAGAACACCTGGGTGCCGAGGCTGTCGAGCAGGAAGGTCGACTTGCGGTACAGCGCGCCGCCCGAGACCGCGCCGACGAAATGGCCAATCAGCCCGCCGGCGAGCGTGGCATCGAACAGCACCGGTGCCTGCAGCGTGTCGAGCTTGCGTGCATCGAGGCGGCGCACCGTGCGCTCGGCCGCGCGGCGGCCGACGGCTTCGGCGGACTCGAGTTCGTCCTCGCGCCGCGCCGCCGTGTACCAGTCGTCGCGCTGCATGTCGTCGCCCTGCCCGCCGATCACGGAGCAGGACAGGCTGTAGCGCGACGTCGGATAGCCGCCGACGAAGCCGTTCGAGTTGGCATGCACGAAATGCCACTGCTGGGTGTAGATGTTCGAGCCTTCGGAATTGGTGATGCGCGGATCGAAGTCGAGCGCGGCCGCCTCGCAGCGGCTGGCGATCTCGATCGCCGTCTCGACCGGGACGTCCCACGGGTGGTACAGGTCGAGCTCCGGCAGGATCACCGGATGCCGATGCGCATCGGGCAGGCCGGCGCAGTCGTCGGCCCCGGTGTAGCGGGCGATGGTGAGCGCCGCCTCGACCGTGTCGCGGATCGCCTTCGGGGTGAAATCGGACGTGCTGGCCGAGCCGCGGTTCTGGCCGAGGTAGACCGTGATGCCGAGCGACTTGTCGCGGGTGTACTCGATGGTCTCGACCTCGCGCGAGCGCACGGTCACGCCCTGGCCGAAACCGTCGTTGACTTCGGCGTCGGCCGCGCTGGCGCCCAGCGCCTTCGCATGGGCGAGCGCGTCGGCCGCGATCTGCTTCAGGGTGTCTTCGGACAGGCTGAATCGGGCATTGCTCATCGTTCGGGGCTCACGCGGGGGTCACCATCTTGCGCAGGAAAGGCGATACTAATGATAACAGTGACCCGACAACCCACCCTGCGCACCTTCCGACGTCCGTCCCGGCGTCCGTCCACGACATGACCGAACCCGAAGACCTGGAACTGCCGCTGCCACCCAGCAAGACGCGCCTGAAGAAGGCCGCGCACGACCTGCAGGCGCTGGGCGCCCGGCTGGTCGAGCTCCCGAAGGAGCGGCTGCAGGGCCTCGGCCTGCCCGAAGCACTGTTCGACGCCGTGCGCGAGTGCCGCTCGATCACCCGCCACGAGGCGCGCCGGCGCCAGCTGCAGTACATCGGCCGCCTGATGCGCGACATCGACCCGGCGAACATCGAGGCGCAGTTCTCCATCTGGGATGGCACCTCGGCGGCCGAAGTCGCCCTGCAGCATTCGATCGAACGCTGGCGCGACCGCCTGATGGCGGAAGATGCGGCATTGACCGAACTGGCCGCGGCCCATCCCGGCTGCGACACGCAGCAGTTGCGCACGCTGGTGCGCAACGCGCGGCGCGAGTACGCACAGGACAAGCCGCCGCGCAGCCACCGGGAACTGTTCCGGGTGCTGCGCACGATCGTCACGCCGCGGGCCGCGGACGATTCGGTTGACGACGACTAGCCCGCGGCACGTTCCCGAGGGCGGGGGCATGGGCGGCGGGTCCGGGACGGGAACCGACGCTCCTGCGATCTCGCCCTTTCCGGTCGTCCTGTCGCAGCGGTCCCGCTACCTGCTCGTGCTGGCCACGCTGTGCGCCGCGACGGCGCTTCGCTTCGCCCTGTTCCCCGCCAGTGCTGGTTTCATCTACATCACGTACGCGCCCGGCGTCGTGCTGGTTGCGCTGCTCGCCGGGCTGCGGCCCGCCCTGGCGTACACCGGCGTCTCGGCGCTGGCGGGCATCGTGCTGTTCCATCCGCCGCATGCCACCCCCACGCACGTCGCCGACCTCATCCCGATGGCCCAGTTCTTCGGAAACGGCGCCGCGATCGCCTTTGCGATCCACTACTACCAGCGCTGGGTCGTGTCCCAGCACCGTGAGCTGCGCGCCTCCCTCGATGACCTGTCGCACACCCAGGCGCAACTGCGCCGCGCCTTCGACGAGACGCCGGTGGGCATCGCCCACACCACGCCGGACGGCCGCTGGCTGCGCTGCAATCCGCGGCTCCTGCACATGCTCGGTTACGACGAACGGGAACTGCTCGGCCGGCACTACGTCCATTTCACCCACCCCGACGACCTCCAGGACACCGTCCAGCGGCGCACGCGGCTGCTCGACGGCCTGGTGGATGGCTACCAGGTCGAGAAGCGCTATCGGCGCAAGGACGGCCGCTGGCTATGGGCGGCGGTGACGCTGTCCGTCGCCCGCGATCCCGGTGGCGCGCCTTCTTACTTGATCTCCACCGTCGAGGACATCGGCGAACGACGCGAAGCGCAGGAGAAGCTGCGCCAGAGCGAGGCACGCACCCTCGCCATCATCCGCAGCGCAAGCGACGGCATCGTGAGCACGGACGGCGAAGGCCGCGTCACCCTGTTCAATCCCGCGGCCGAACACCTGTTCGGGGTGGGCGCGGCCTCGATGCTCGGACGGCCACTCGACGCGTTGCTGCCGCCGGAAGCGCGCGCCATGCATCCCGGGATGATGAAACGCTTCGCCGGATCCGGCGTATCGCAGCGCGAAATGGGCGCCGGCCGCGTGGCGGCCGTGCATGCGGACGGCCGGCGGATGGAAATCGAGGCCTCGATCTCGCAGGTGACGATCGACGGCTCGGTGATCCTCACCGCGATGCTGCGCGACGTGACCGAGCGCACGCGCGCCGAGCGGCGCCTGGTGGCCTACCAGCTCGAACTCGCCGGGCTCAACCGCAGGCTGCTCGAGCAGGAGAAGGAGACCACCCGCCGCCTTGCCCAGACCCTGCACGATGAACTCGGGCAGACCCTGGCGGCACTGCGCATGCAGTTCGACGTGCTCAGGCAGCGCGGCCACGTCGCGGCCGTGGCAGCCACTGCCGCCGACGAGGGCCAGCCGACGGCCGGCCTCCAGCGCATCGGCATGCTGATCACCCAGGCCAACCGCCAGGTGCGCGATGCCCTGACCGAGCTGCGCCCGCCGCTGCTCGACGAACTCGGACTGGCGGCGGCGCTCGACAACGAATTGCGCAGGCAGTCCGACGCCGGCATCGGACCCGGGCTGTCGCTGGTCGTGGATCCGGGACTGCGCGACTGTCGCTGGCCGGGCGATGTCGAGTTCGCCGCCTTCATGGTGGCACGCGAGGCCATCTACAACGCGATCCGCCACGCCGGTGCAACCGCCGTCGAGGTCGTCCTGGAGGGCGACGCCGGAACGCTCGATGTGTGGGTCGACGACGACGGCATCGGCCTGCCCGAGGAACCCCTGCGCGCGCGGCCCGGCCATCTCGGACTGGTCGGCATGCGCGAACGCGCCGGATCCATCGGCGCGCAGCTCGAACTGGGTTCGACGCAGGCGCAAGGTACCCGGATACACCTCTCTTGGCACGCGAATTACGATCCTGCGCCGGGGGAACCGTGAGCCGCCTCTACCTGATCGACGACCATGTCCTGGTGCGCGAAGGCCTGCGCGCCCTGCTCGACGCCGCGGGCCATGCCGTGGTCGGCGAGTCGGCTGACCCGACGCGCGCGCTGGCGGAGATCGCGTCACTGGCGCCGGAGGTCGTGCTGCTCGACCTGAACCTCGGCACCCGGTCCGGATTCGAGGTGCTGGTCGGCATCGCCGAGCGCGGGCTGCCGGTGCGCGTGATCGTGCTGACCAGGTCGGCGCAGCCGCGCGACGTGGCCGAGGCGATGCGGCTGGGCGCCTGGGGATACGTGTTGAAGGGCTCGCCGAGCGACGACCTGCTCGAGGCCGTGCACCGGGTCGCCGCAGGCCAGCGCCACCTGGGTGCGGCGGAATCGGCGCTGGCGATGCGCGCCCTGGCCGGCGACGCAAGCCGGACCGGCGGCGCCAGCACCCTCTCGCCGCGCGAGCGGCAGGTGATCGTGATGGTCGCGCGAGGGGCGTCGAGCGCAACCATCGGCGAACAACTGCATCTTTCGCCGAAGACCGTGGACACCTACCGCAGCCGCCTGATGGCCAAGCTGGGCCTGGCCGACGTGCCGGCACTCGTGCGCTGGGCCGTGCGCGAGGGGCTGATCGACCTCGACGACTAAGCCGAGCGCCCGGCGCCTCGGCTCGGTGCACGGGCGCCGCGGGCGAGAACCCCCGACGGGTGCCGTCGAGAACTCCCGACAGCGCGCCAGGCGCCCACGGCGCACGATCGGCGCATGAAACCTCCAGCCGTGCTTCCCCGACTGACCTTGCTCGCCCCCGACCCCGTCCGGCGCGAATGGCTCGCCGGATGCTGCCGGGCGTCGCTGCCCGACGCCCGCATCGAACCCGTGCGCGACATGGTCGACCTGATGATCAGGGTCGCCGCGGGCGCCGCGGACGTCGTCGTGGTCGACGGCCGGACGGTCGGAGCGCTGCCCGAGGAAGGCGCGACCGTGCTCAAGGGCCTGCATGCACCGCTGCAGGTGGTGATCGTCGATCCGGCCCCGGGCGTGCCCGTGCCGCATCGCGTGGACAAGTTGCTGGACGGTGCACGGCTCGGTGAGTGGCTGCAACGACATTTCCAGGGAGGCGCGGCATGAACATGAACGACCTGTACCCTGGCTCGCCATCGCAGTCCGGGGATGGCATGGATTCCGCGGCGCCGCGTCCCGGCGCACCGCTCGACTTCGCACAGATCGCCGGCCGCTGCAGCATGCCGATCGCGGTGACGGATTCCGACGGTGCGATCGAATGGGTGAACACCGCGTTCGAACTGGCCTGTGGCGAAGACGCCGGCGCCCTGCGCGGCCGGTCCCTCGGCCAGGTGCAACGCCTGCCGCGCCGGGTCGGGCACATGGACGACCTGTGGACGGACCTCGAACGGCGCGGCCAGTGGTCGGGCGAGGTCCGCCTCCAGCACCGGGACGGTAGCCGCCTGCGCACCACGGTGGAGATGCGCGCGCTCGGCCGGCGCGACGATGCGAAGCCCGCACGTCGCTTCATCTGCACCTACGGCGCCGCGGAGACACTCCGCCCGGTGGCGGTCAGCGGCCGGGATCCGCTCACCGAGGTGATGGACCGGGCCGCCCTGATCGCCGCAGCGAACGTGCGCTGCGCACGCGGCATCGCGCTGATCGTGCTCACGGTGGACATCAAGGGATTCACCACGCTCAACCAGCAGGTGGGATGGTCCGAATGCGACCGGCTGCTGCAGGGCGTCGCCCATCGCTGCAGCCGCCTCGCCGAGTCGGTCCTGGCACCCGCACTGGTCGGACGCACCGGGGCGGACGAGTTCGCGATCGTGTTCGAGGTCGACGACGAACCTTCGCGCACGATCGCCGATGCACGCATCCGCGCGCTCCAGTGCGGACTGGAAGCACCGTTCGATTGCGCCCAGGGGCCGCTGCTGCTGGACTTCACCTTCGGACGCTGCGAGCTGCCGTCCGAGGCCGAGGACGCACAGGCGGCGCTGGTGCATGCAACCGCGGCACGTCTCGAGGGCCCCGTGGCCGGCGACAACGTGAGCCATTACGCGCAGTACCGGAGCGAATGCGACCTGCTGCTCGAACTGCGCCGCGCCGTCTCGGGAAACCTGCTTCGGATCGCCTGGCAACCGCAGGTGGACCTGCAGGGCGGGCAGCTCACCGGCGCCGAAGCGCTGGTGCGCTGGACACGCGAGGACGGCACTGAAGTGCCCCCCGGCCGGTTCCTCCCGGTGGCGGAACGCGACGGACTGATCACCCGCATCGACGACCAGGTGCTGGAGCTCGCGCTGCGCGATTTCGCCGCATGGCAGGCCGACGGCACGCCGGTGGCACGCATCGCGGTGAACATGTCCTCCGCGCAGTTCCAGCGCCCCGGCCTGGCGCAGCGGATCTCCGACGCCCTCGACCGGCACGGGCTGCAGGCGTCATGCCTGGACATCGAGATCACCGAGTCGGTGCTGCTGTGCCATGTACCGACGATCATCGCCGCGCTGCGCGACCTTCATGCGCTCGGCGCCACGCTGTCGATCGACGACTTCGGGACGGGATACTCTTCGCTGTCCTACCTGCGCGAACTGCCGATAGACCGGATCAAGATCGACCGCAGCTTCGTCGCCGACATCGGCGAGCACGCAACCAGCCGCGAGATCGTGCGCTCGGTCGTCGACCTCGCCGAGCGCATCGGGCTGCGGGTGATCGCCGAAGGGATAGAGACCGAAGGACAATTGAAGATGCTGGGGACGATGGGGTGCCTGGAAGGCCAGGGATTCCTGATGGCCCGGCCGATGGCGGCAGACGAATTCCGCCTTTGGGCGCGCGCACGATGATTGCGAGAGATGATGGAAGAGCGCGGCCGATCCTGTGGAGTACTGGCACGATGAACGTTGACGAGCCGAACGCACTTGAACCCGGCATGCAAAAGCCTCCGCCGCAGCGCGGCGAGCGGCAGCGCATCCTCGTGGTCGACGACAACCCGCTGAACGTGCAGGCGCTCTACCATACGTTCTGCAACGACTACCAGGTGTTCATGGCCACCAGCGGCGAGGCGGCACTCGACGTCTGCCGCGAGCGCCAGCCCGACCTGGTCCTGCTAGACGTGGTGATGCCCGGCCTGGACGGCTACCAGACCTGCGAACGGCTGAAGGCCGACCCGGCCACGCGCGACATCCCGGTGATCTTCGTCACCGGCCAGGACGACAGCGCCGCGGAAGTGCGCGGGCTGGGCGCGGGCGCGGTGGACTTCATCGTCAAGCCGTTCAACCCCGTGATCGTGCGCGCACGCGCAAAGGCCCACCTCACGCTCAAGCTGCAGTCGGACATGTTGCGCGAACTGGCCTACACCGATGCCCTGACCGGCGTGGCCAACCGCCGCTGCTTCGACCACCGGCTCAATTCGGAGTTCCTGCGCTCGCAACGCAGCGGTACTTCGCTCGCGCTGATCATGATCGATGTCGATCGCTTCAAGCAGTACAACGAAAGCTATGGCCACCAGGCCGGCGACGACTGCCTGCGCCTGATCGCGGCCGCCCTGCGCGCGCGCATGCGGCGCACCGGCGACACGCTGGCGCGCTATGGCGGCGACGAGTTCGCCTGCATCCTGCCCGACACCACGGCCGCCGGGGCGTTCGCCCTGGCCCAGGAACTCGAGCAACGGGTGCGCGACCTGAACATACCGCACGCAAGCTCGGGCATCGCCGGGGTCTGCACGATCAGCCTGGGCGTGGCTACGAGAAGCGGCACGATCGATTCCATCCAGGACCTGCTGGCACTGGCGGATGCAGAACTCTACCGCGCGAAGCTCAATGGCCACGGATGCGCGTCGTCCGCTGGCGAGGACGGCCCGCCGAGAGGGCTGCCGCACCCGCCGCCCGCCTCCGCTTCCACGATCTGCTGAGGAGCGCGGCGGACGGACACGGCGGTTGCATTGACGTGCCGCCCCCTTGTGCGTAACGTCCCGGGCGTTCGATGCACGAGGCGGCGGCACCGACCGCGGCCCGCACCCCGGAGGAGCACCCATGACACATCCCGCCCATGCGACCGGCACGGCGCTGCGGTTGACGACGGCGCTCCTGGCCTGCGCGCCGATGGTCGCCGCAGTCCCGGCCCTGGCGCAACCCTCGGCCAGCCCCGGCTGGCCGGTAAAACCGCTGCGCCTGGTGATTCCTTTCGCGCCGGGTGGCACCACCGACAACATCGGCCGGCTGGTGGCCCAGCGGCTGGCCGATCCGCTCGGGCATCCGGTGGTGGTGGACAACCGCCCCGGCGCTGGCGGCATGATAGGCGCCGACCTGGTGGCCAAGGCCCCGGCCGACGGCTACACGATGCTGATGATGACCATCGCCTTCCCGATCAATGCCGGGATGCGCAAGGACCTGCCGTTCGATCCGATCAAGAGCTTCGCGCCGGTGACCCAGCTGGTGTCGCTGCCGCTGATGCTGGTCGTCCATCCGTCGGTGCCGGTGAAATCGGTGAAGGAACTCGCGGCGCTGGCACGGGCTCGCCCGGGCCAGCTGACCTATGCCACCTCCGGCCACGGCACCTCGCCGCACATGGCTGCCGCGATGTTCACGTGGATGACGAAGACCGAGATGATCCACGTGCCCTACAAGGGCAATGCACCGACCCTGGTCGACCTGCTGGGCGGCCAGGTCTCGATGACCTTCGGCATCGCCCACCAGTTCCTGCCGCACGTGAAATCGGGCAAGCTGCGCGCGCTCGCAGTCACCACCGCGAAGCGGACCGGCTTCGCGCCGCAGTTGCCGACCATCGCCGAGAGCGGCCTGGACGGCTACGAAATCAGCGCCTGGCAGGGAATCCTCGCGCCGGCAGGCACGTCGAAGGAGATCACCGGCCGGCTCAGCAGCGAGATCGGACGCATCCTGCGCCAGCCTGACGTGGTGGAACGGCTGACCGCGGAAGGCGCGGAGCCGGTCGCAAGCGCACCCGAGGCGTTCGGCGAGTACCTGCGTGCCGAACTTGCGCGCTGGAGCCGGGTCGGGCGCGAAGCGGGCATCCGGATCGAATAGCAACGGCTGCAGGGCAGCACGCGCCGGCGAACCCGATTACGATCGGAGGTCCCGCCACCGCACCGTACATACCCATGGTTGAACCTGTCCCTGCAACGCCGCCGTCGGCCGCGCGCGAACTGCGCATCGGCCTGGTCTCGATCAGCGACCGGGCGTCGCGCGGCGTCTACGAAGACCTCGGCATCCCGGCGCTGAAGGACTGGTTCACCGCCGCCCTCGCCTCCCCCTGGACGATGGTGACCCGGCTGATCCCCGACGAACGTCCGTTGATCGAAGCCGCGCTGGTCGAACTGGTCGATGTCGAGCGCTGCGACCTGGTGCTGACCACCGGAGGCACCGGCCCGGCGAAACGCGACGTGACGCCGGAGGCGACGCTCGCGGTCGGCGACCGCGAGATGCCCGGCTTCGGCGAGCAGATGCGCCAGGTCAGCCTGAAGTTCGTCCCGACCGCGATCCTGTCGCGCCAGGTCGCGGTGATCCGCGGCGAGGCGCTGATCATCAACCTGCCAGGCCAGCCGAAGTCGATCCGCGAGACGCTCGAGGGCGTCAAGGATGCAGAAGGCAGGGCGGTGGTGCCGGGCATCTTCGCCGCGGTCCCCTACTGCGTCGACCTGATCGGCGGTCCGTACATCGAAACCCGCGAGGCGGTGGTGAAGGCCTTCCGCCCGAAGAAGAAATAGGAGCGGCAATGCCTGGAAGCACCGAACTGCTCGAAACGATCGAAGTGTCCACCGGCCCGAAGGGCTCGGTGCCGCAGGCCGCCGTGATCTGGCTGCACGGGCTGGGCGCCGATGGCCATGACTTCGAGGCGATCGTGCCGGAACTGCGCCTGCCGCCAGCGCTCGCAGTGCGCTTCGTCTTCCCCAATGCACCGATGCAGGCGGTGACGATCAACAACGGCCATGTGATGCGCGCCTGGTACGACGTTGCGTTCGGCGACCTCGAAGGTCGCTCGCGCAAGCCGGACGAAGCCGGGGTGCGGGCGTCGATCGCGCACATCGAGCGCCTCATCGCCCGCGAGGTGGAACGCGGCGTGCCGAGCGAACGCATCGCGATCGCAGGCTTTTCCCAGGGCGGCGCGATCGCGCTGGCCACCGGCCTGCGCCATGCGCACCGCCTGGCGGGCATCATGGCGCTGTCGACCTACCTTCCACTGGGCGATTCGCTGCCCTTGGAAGCGGCCGACGCGAACCGCCAGGTGCCGGTCTTCTTCGCGCACGGGTCGGCCGACCCGGTGATCCCGATCGAGATGGCGACCGCCTCCGTCGAGCGGCTGCAGGCGCTCGGCTACCCGGTGCAGTGGCAGGCGTACCGGATGCCGCACTCGGTGCATCCCCAGGAAGTGGTCGACATCCGGGATTGGCTGGTGAAGGTGCTGGCGGGCTGAGGCCACGGCCGCCGGACCCCGCGGCCGCATCAGACGACTTCGTACCTGCGCACCTTGAACCGCGCGAAGTCGAAGTCGTCCCCGGCCTCGACCAGCTGCGACGGCACGAGCAGGTAGGGTTTGCCGTTGATCTTGACCACGAAGCGGCCGCTGCTGGAGAACGCGCCGACCTCGAGCGCGATGTCGACCTCGCCGTTGTCGTCCGGCCGCGCGGAGAGCAGCAGCGCCCGGCGGGGTTCGGCCTGCAATTCGCGCCCCTGCTGCACGAGCGTCAGTTCCACCGGCAGCGCCGCGCGCGCGAGCAGCTGCACCCCGACATGGTGGTCGGTCTCGTTGTCTCGGTGGATCCTGCGCACCACGCCGATGCCCCAGTAGCGCGCCTGCTCCGCCTTGACGCCCACCAGCGCACCGAGCTTCACCCAGTCGCCGCGCAGGTGGCGGATGGTCGCGCCGTAGCCGCCCGGGCTCTCGTCCGTCGCCACCCAGGTCTCGATGTCGATCGGCCGCAGCGGCTCGTTCTTCTCGTGGCGCTGGATGGTATCGCGCACCTGCCGGTAACCGTGCGCCACCATCAGGCGCAGCACGCTCGTCTGGCGCTCGTGGCTGCGCGCCGGGGGCCGCACGCGCAGCTGCCGCAGCAGGTGCTCGAGCGTCGACACCACCAGCGGCACCGAATGCAGTTCGCCCAGCCGGACGGAATCCGGGATCAGTTCACGTTCCTTCACCACGCGCAGCAGCGACACGATCTCGGCGCGCGCCTTCGAGATGCCGAAGTAGCGGCGGTTCGGGCTGATCGCGACCGCCTTGCTCAGGCGCGCGGGCGGTCGCTGGGTCGCCAGGTCGACGTAATGCGTGGTCTCGTCGCTGCGGTCCATGCGCAGCACGAAGCTGCGCGAGAACCAGGCGATCGCCCGCTCGGCGAGTTCGACCTGCGCGGGGTGCATCGCATCGGTGGAGGCCGCGCCGAGCACCAGCACCTTCAGGTACTCCTGCTGGACCGTCGTGTCGCTGTGCGAGATTTCGTACACGCGCAAAGGCTCGAGCGCGACCCCGGCCGTCTCTGCCAGTGCGAATGCACTGGCCGCATTCGCCCACAGGTACTGCGGCACCGGGCCGTACCGCAAGGACATCCACTTCAGTTCGGCACCGAGCGCGCGCATCACGCGCGCGCAGCAGACCGGCATCAGCGCGGCGAAGGTGCGCGCCTCCTTGGGATCGGACTGGTACAGGTCGAGGCAACGCAGGTAGGCCTGGGCCAGCGCACGCCAGAAGTCGGCGGCGGATTTCCACAGACGGTTGTCCTGGTGGCGTGTCAGGCGCGAGGCACCGATGTAGTCGGCATTGATGCGGCGCTGGTGCGGTTTCGCGGCCTGGTCCAGCAGGTCGACGACTTCGTACAGGTAGCCGAGCCGGAAGCCGTCGACACGCAGCAGCGACTCGAGGTAGGCCGTGGCTTCGTCCAGCCGCGTGACGGGGTCGCCGCCGCGAAGTTCGTTGATGACCTGGCGCGCGGCCTTCGGGTCGGCCAGCGGGTGGTCTGGCTTGCCTGCAATCCATCCAAACATCGTCGGTTTCAATCCGCTCAGGCTGCTCCGGCGCCTCGCCGGAGGACAAGTCGGCGGACGTTAACATCAAGTCGAACCGTGTTCCAGTGCATATGTCGCCACCCGCCTGGCAAACTATTGGCACGATATGCGAACGTGCCCGCGGGAGGGGACCCGCCCGGTCAGGCCACGCCCTCCGGCGCGCCGGCCAGGGCCTGTGCCCGTCCGCGCGCTGCATCGACCGACCGCAGCACCGCCAGCCCGGCCAGGAAGAATGCACCGGTGATCAGCATCGCGAGCCGATGGTCGCCGCCCGAGACCCAGCTCACCACGCCGTAGCTGACCGGGCCCAGGATCGACGACAGCTTGACCGCGACGCCCCACAGGCCATAGAACTCGGCGCGGCGCGGCGCGGGGCTGAAATAGCCGACCAGCGCCCGGCCCGCGGACTGGCTGGCACCCAGGCATACGCCGACCACGTTGGCCGCGATCCAGAACATGCCCGGACCGGTGGATGCCCAGGCCAGGCCGATGGCGATCAGCCAGCCGACAAGGGTCAGGACGAGCGTGCGTACATGGCCCAGGCGGTCCTGCACCTGCCCGAAGGCGGCCGCGCCGATGGCCGCGGTGATGTTCACCAGGAGGATCAGGCGGATCGTGTCGGCGGTCTCGAACTTCAGCGCCTGCTCGGCGTAGATGGCCGCCAGCGCGACGACGGTCTGCACCCCCGCCTGGTACCAGACGATGCACCACAGGAAGCGGCGCAGGTCGGGGAAGGCGCGCAGCGAGCGCAGCGACGCCGCGAGCTGTGCGAACGCACCCATCCAGCGGATGGCGCCCGCGCCTGCCGGCGGCGGCGCGACCGTGCGTTCGCGCAGGAACAGGAAGGCAGGCAGCGAAGCGAGCGCGAAGATCGCAGCCGTGATCAGCATGGTGACCGGCACGAACGACGCGCTGGCCTGCCCTGCAGCCTGCGCATGGGACACCCAGGCCAGGCTGGCGCCGAGGCTGACCAGTCCGCCAAGATAGCCGACCGACCAGCCCCAGCCGGACAGCCGGCCCAGCGATTCCGGCCGGGCGATGTCCGGCAGGAATGCGCCGGCCAGGTTCTCGCCCAGGCTGAAGAACAGGTTCGACAGGGCGACCAGGACGATCGCCAGCCAGACGTCGCCGCTGCCGACGAGCGACAGCGCGGCGGTGAAGGTCACGCAGCCGATGGTCGTGAACACCAGCAGCCGCTTCTTCCGGCCGTAAAGGTCGGCATAGGTGCCGATGAGCGGGCCGAGCACGATGGTTGCCGCATACGAGACCGCGAGCGACATCGTCCACGCCAAGGTGGCCCATGTCGCGCCGGCCGCGACCACGCCCACGAAGTAGGCGTTGAACACCGCGGTCACGACGACCGTCGTGTAGCCGGAATTGGCGAAGTCGTACATCGCCCAGGACACCGCTTCGCGCGGACGTACGCCGGGGGCGAGCTGGTCGGACAGGAATTTCATCGGGACGGTCAGGGCCTGCGGTCGGTCGGAGGGAGCGCCGATGCCGGCAGGCGGCGCCGGCGCGCATCGCGCGCGATCACGCCCGCGCCGATCGCCAGCACCAGGCTGAGGGCGATCGCGAGCGGGGCAAGGCCGGCGACGCCGGCCAGCGCGCCGAAGCATACAGGGATGGTGACCTCGATCGACTTGTTGACGGTCTGGCGCATGCCGATCGCCTCGGCCGCACGGCCGTCCGGCGCCCGTGCATAGGTGAGGGCCATGGAAAGCGGCATGCCGCAGCCCAGCGAGAAGCCGAAGCCCGCCGACAGCGCGAGCAGCACCCACGGTTGCGTGGTCGAGATCATCAGCATGCCCACCACTGCGGCGCATCCCAGCGCACCGCACAGCACGCCTTCCTCGCCGAAGCGGCCGACCAGCCTCGGAAGCGCGATGCGCACCAGGAAGGTCGCCGCCGCATACGTGGCGAGCAGCATGCCGATGAACGTCGCGGAGAGGCCGAGCGACGAGCAGTACAGCGGGATGAACAGCGCGAACAGTTCGTTGCCCGACTCGACGATCGCCGCCGCGATCAGCGCACGGCGCAGCGCCGGGATCTTCCACAGGTCGCGCGCAGAGGCGCGGGCGGGCCGCTCAGACGCGGACTTCGCGACCGGCGTGCGCGAACGCAGCCACCAGGCCAGCCCGAGCGCGATCAGCGGACCGATCGCGAGCAGCAGCGCCGTGCCCCGGTGTCCGACCAGGTCGATCGAGGCGCCGGTGCCGGCACGCCCGACCACGCCGGCCAGCGCGACCGCCAGCGAGTAGTAGCTGAAGTTGCGGGTGCGGTCGCTGGTCTCGCCGAGGCTGCCGACCAGGCTCTGCCCCGCGACCGCATAGACCATGAAGAACACGCCGATCAGCGCGGCGCATGGATAGAGGGCCCACAGTCCCGGCGCGAGGAACACCACGGTGATGGCGAGGCCGGCACCGCCGCAGCCGATCAGCAGCGGCGCGCGCACGCCGATGCGGTCGACCCAGCGCCCGGCGCTGATCGCGAAGATCGCCGGGAGCAGGGAGAACAACGCGAACGCCAATCCGACCTGCACCGGCGACGCGCCGAGGTCGATCGCGAACAGCGCAAGCAGCAGCTTGGCGCCGATCACGCCCAGGTGGGTGAGCATCACGATCAGCGCCACGTGGACGATGGTCAACGACGACGCTCCAGGATGGATCCGGCCGCCGCGCTGCCGACCAGCAACGCGCCCTTGGCCCAGAAGACGAACAGCAGGCCGAGCGCCGCGCCCATGGATCCGAACAGCACGGGGATGGCCATGTGCGTCATGTTGACGATGGTGAACCGCACACCGAGGGCTTCGCCCGAACGCCCGGGCGGGGCGCGGTTGTAGCACATCATCATGGTGAGCGGCTGGCCGCAGCCGACCCCCAGCCCGAGCACGAACGACAGCAGCGCGAGCAGCCAGACGCTGGTGACGAACGGGAACATCAGGTAGGCGATGCCCGACAGCAGCAGCGATCGCACCAGCAGCCCTGCCTCGCCCAGGCGCTTGATCAGCCAGGGCATGATCGCGCGGATCACGAAGGCCGCCGCCGCGAACGTGCCCAGCACCAGGCCGATCTGCGACGCCGACAGGCCGACCGAGTGGCCGTAGATCGGCAGGAAGAAAGAATACAGGTCGAAGCTGGCGACCGCGATCGCGCTGGTGATGAAGATCGTGCGCAGCGAACGGTTCGACAGCATGCCCAGCAGGTCGGGCTTCTCGACCGGCCCTTCCGAGCCGGGCTTGGGCGGAAGCGCATGGCGCATCCGATAGAGCATCGCCAGCGTCCCGAGCGGCAGCACCGCCAGCACGAGGTAGGAGAAGCGATGCCCGATCAGGTCGATCAGGAGCCCGGCCAGCACCGGCCCGACCAGTTGGCCGATGGAGACGGCCAGGCTGAAGTTGGCGACGTTGCGTGCGCGCTCGGCCCCGGTCGCGATCCGGTTCACCAGGCTCTGCATCGGCACGATGAAGTAGACGTTCGACAGCCCCAGCAGCGCAGCCGAGATGGCCAGGCCGATCATGTTCGGCAGCAGCACCGGCACCAGCAGCCCGCCGATCACGCCCAGCGTGCCCCAGGCAATCGGCGGCAGGTAGCCGACCCGGTCGAGCAGGCGGCCCGAGGCCACCGAGAGCAGCGTCGGGAACAGCGCATAGAGGCCGATCAGGATGCCGATCGTCGCCGACCCCGCGCCGAGCTCGAGCGCGTAAAGGGAAACCACTACTGTGCTGCCCTTGAGCGCAATGATGCACAGCACGGGCAAGCCGATCGTCAGGTACAACACCATCCGGGTCGATGCCTCCCTGGCATCGAAACTTCAGCTGCGCGCTTCCCGCTCGCGTCTTTTCAGGGGCCGAGTTTAACCGATCGGACCCGCGCCGCGAAGGCGCGCAGGGACGGGGTCACTTCCTTGGCGCCGTCGGCGCCGGCAC
>LNFM01007341.1_pt1 | contig 17363 bp, 18 predicted proteins | sample 596031 | NCBI WGS metagenome assembly LNFM01 (sample SAMN04254537, study PRJNA301005) | activated carbon metagenome | isolation source: dual media filters at the Ann Arbor, Michigan drinking water treatment plant | place: USA: Ann Arbor | reverse complement strand
GCTCCGGCGGCAGGTCCATGAAGGCGTCGTCGATGCGGCCCAGCAGCGGCACCGGCCATTCGACCAGCCCGGCCACCTCCTCCAGCAGCCCCCGATCCGGCACCACGGCGACGCCCTGCGCGGCAGCAAGCTTGGCCAGGCCCTGCTCGATCACCGCCATGCGCGCGGCCGCATCGGGCTCCACGAAGCGGGCGCGCAGGCCGGCTTCGTAATCGGCGAGGCTGGTCACCGCAAAAACGCGATCCGCCGCCGCCATGATGCGGTGGCCTTCCGTCAGGTTGCCGCTGGCCATGCCCGGCAGCGCTTCGATGGCGAAGGGCACCACCTGTCCGTCCAGCAGGCACAGGATGCGATGCAGCGGGCGGACCCAGGTGAAGGGGCCGTTCCAGCGCATGGATTTCGGCCAGCCGAAATTCTGGACCAGCCCGGGCAGCACCTGCGCCAGCAGCGCGGCAGCGGCAATGGTCTCGCCCGGCTTTTGCAGCACCCAGAAGCCGCCCTGCTCCACCAGTTGTTCCCGCGTGGCGCCATGCTTGCGCAAAAAGCCGTCCAGCGCGGCCGGCGGCGCGGCGGTGCGCGGGCCGCGTTCTTCCTTGCCCTCGGTCGTCACCTCGGCCCGCAGCGTGGCGGACAGGCCGATGCGGCGCGGCCCGTAGAACGGCTTTGGTGCGCCTTCCAGCAGCGGCGCCGCGGCGGTGGCGAAAACCCGGGAAAGATCTTCCGCACCGCGCGCCTGCATCCGCGCCGGAATTTCCTCGGAAAACAGTTCGAGCAGAAACTCCGGCATCAGATCGCGGCCTTCACATCGGTCTCGGAAAAATCAGCGCCCTTGAACAGCAGCGGCGCATTGCGCTCCCGCGCCAGGGCATAGGCGAAGCAGTCGCCAAAATTCAGCGCGGCCTTGTGGCGGCCCTTGCCGAAGCGGCGATGCGCCTCCCGCGCCAGGCGCATCTGGTCGAGTGTCACCGGCACCACTTCCGGGGCAATCCAGTCCAGCGTCTCATCCAGCCCCTGCGGCGTCAGGCCAGCGCGATTCTCGGCGACGATCGCCGCCTCAAGCCAGGAGGCCGCGGACATGGCCACGGGCGCCCCGGTCTGCAGCGCCGCCACGAAGACCGGCGCGTCCGGCTCGCCCAGGACGATCGACATCAGCGCCGAGGTGTCCAGGATCACTTCGGGAGGCCGTTTTCGTCGTACAGGTACGAATGGTCGCTGCTGAAATCGGTGCCCGGCGGCAGGCTTTCGCGCACGCGACGGCCGATTTCCATCAGCGCCTCATATTTCTGGCGGGCCTTGTCGTCCCGCACGGCGCGCTCGCTCGCCAGGCGCCCCTGAACGGCTTCCCGCAGCGCGGCGGTGGTGCTGGTGCCCAACAGCTCCGCCAGCGCCTTCGCATCGGCGATCAGCGCATCATCCTTGATGTTCAACTGGCCCATGGCGCCCTCATGGTAGAAAGGGGCACATCATGGTAGAAAAACCGCGCAGAGTCACGCGGTCTCGCCCGCGACCCAGGCCTCGCAGCAGCCTTTGGCCAATGCCCGGACGCGGCCGATATAGGCGGCGCGTTCCGTCACGCTGATGGCGCCGCGGGCGTCCAGCAGGTTGAAGCGGTGGGACGCCTTGATGCATTGGTCATAGGCCGGCAGGGCCAGCGGCGGGTCATAGGCCAGCAGCGACAGGCATTCCTTTTCCGCATCCGCAAAATGCTGGAACAGCATCGCGGTGTCGGCGCCCGTGAAATTATGATGGCTGTATTCGACCTCGGCGCGGCGAAACACCTCGCCGTACTTCACGCCGCGGCCGTTGAAGTCGAGTTCGTACACATCGTCCACGTCCTGGATGAACATCGCCAGGCGTTCCAGCCCGTAGGTCATCTCGAAGGACGGCACCTCGCAGGTGATGCCGCCGACCTGCTGGAAATAGGTGAACTGGCCGACCTCCATCCCGTCGCACCAGATCTCCCAGCCCAGGCCCCAGGCGCCGAGCGTCGGGCTTTCCCAGTCATCCTCGACGAAGCGGAAATCATGCTTCATCGGGTCCAGGCCGAGGTCGCGGTAGCTGGCCAGCAGCAAATCCTGCGCGTCCGCCGGGCTCGGCTTCATGATGACCTGGTACTGGTAGTAGTGCTGCAGCCGGTTCGGATTCTCGCCGTAGCGGCCATCGGAGGGCCGGCGGGAGGGCTGCACATAGGCGGCCGACCAGGGCTTGGACCCCAGCGCGCGCAGCGTGGTCGCCGGGTGGAAGGTGCCGGCGCCGACTTCCATGTCGTAGGGCTGCAGGATGAGGCAGCCCTGCGCGCTCCAGAACTTATGGAGGCGCAGGATGATGTCCTGGAAGGAAGGGGGTTTTGCGGACATGCCTGGTGCGGGTCTTGCCGGGAAGGTTTCGGCTGTTTCAATACCCCCCTGCCGCCTCCCCCGGCAAGCAAGGGACCCCGTGATGACCGATGCCGAGCGCCTGATCCGCGCCTATTACGCCGCCTTCAACGCCGGCGACCGCGCCGCCATGCTGGCCCTGCTGACCGATGACGTGATCCACGACCCGAACCAGGGCGCCCGCCGCAGCGGCAAGCCGGCCTTCACCGCATTCCTCGCCGGCATGGACGCCGCCTATGCCGAGCGCCTCGAAGACCTGGTGGTGATGGTCGATGCCACCGGCACCCGCGCCGCCGCGGAATTCACCGTCCATGGCCAGTATCTGCGGACGGAGGACGGCCTGCCGGAGGCGCGCGGCCAGCGCTACACCCTGCCCGCCGGCGCCTTCCTGACCATCCGGGACGGGCGCATCGCCCGCGTCGCCACCCAGTACAACCTGCCGGACTGGATCCGTCAGGTCTCCGCCTGAGGAACGAAATCCAGGATCAGCCGGGCGAGTTCCTCGGGCGCCTCGATCGGCATCATATGGCCGCTGCCCTCGATGACATGCAGCCGGGCGCCCGGGATGCCGGTGGCGAGTTCCTCGGATTCCGCCACGCTGCGCAGCGCATCCTGCGCCGCGGCCACCACCAGGGTCGGGCAGGTGATCTCGCCCAGGCGGTCATCGAAGGGCGGGCGCGGCAGCAGGGATTGGCGCAGGAACACCGCGCCGCCCAGCCGGTCCCCCATGCCCCGCAGCCGGTCCACCAGCGCCAGGTCGCCGGCGCGGTCCGGATGCAGGCCGCGGGCGATGGCGCTGCGGCTCATCCCCCGGAAGGCCTGCCCGGCCGTGCGTCCCTCGATGGCCTGGCGGCGGGCCTGCTGGGATGCGCTGTCACCCCGGGCGGAGGTGCCGACCAGCACCAGCGCCCGCACCCTGCCGGGCGCCATCCGCGCCACCTCCCGCGCCACGAAGCCGCCCATGGAAAAGCCGATGAGCACGAAGCGCTCCGGCGCATTCGCCAGCACGCGCGCCGCCATGGCAGGCAGCGTGCCGTCCTGGAACAGGTCGCCGTGATGGATCGGGCCGAGCGGGGCGAGCAGCGGCGCCAATTCGTCCCAAAGCCCGGCATCCAGCATGAAGCCGGGCAGCAGCACCACGCCCACGTCCAGGCTCACGCCTACAGCCCCAACCGCGCCCAGGCCAGCCGGCTTTCCACCGCCGCCATGGCACCCTCGGCCAGCGCCGCGCCGGAGAACAGCCGCAGCGGCCAGGGCGGCCGGCGCGCGCCGATCGGCACGATCTGTGCCTTGTCGCCATGCCGCGCGCGAAGCTCCGCCGTCACCTCCCCCAGCCGATCGGCCAGGCCGAGTTCCACGGCGCGCCGGCCGATCCAGAAGCGGCCGCTGAACAGCTCGGCCTCCGGCGCCGTCAGCTTCGCGCCGCGGCGGCTGCGGACCCAGTCGCGGAACACCTCATGCAGCTCGGCCAGCAGCGCCTCCAGCCGCGCCACATCCTCCGGCCGTTCGGGGGCGAAGGGGTCGAGGAAGCTTTTCTCGGTGCCGGCGGTGTGCATCCGCCGCTGCACGCCGAAGCGGCCGATCGCCTCCTCCAGCCCGAAGCCGGCGCTGATCACGCCGATGGAGCCCAGGATGCTGGCCGGATCGGCCACGATCTCATCCGCCGCGCAGGCCAGCCAATAGCCGCCGGAGGCCGCGGCATCCTCGACATAGGCGGTGATCTTCACCTTCTTCTTGTCCGCCAGCCGGCGGATGCGCTGCGCCACCAGGCTGGATTGCACCGGCGACCCGCCGGGGGAATTGATCACCAGCGCCACCTCCGCCAGGCGGTTCAGGCCGAAGGCGCGGTCGATCAGCGGGCCGCTGGCCTGGGCGCTGATGCCAGGGCTGGCGAAGGGGCTGGCGCCGCGGTCGGCGATGGGCCCCGACAGGCGGAGCAGGGCGATGCGGGGTGGCTTGGACAGGAAGGGCAGCTTCATCCCAGATAGATGCACCGCCGCGACATCCGCACAAGCGCCCCCCTTCCGCGGCCGGCGCGCGCGCGCCATTGTCCGGCGGATACCAGCGAGAGATACATGGCCAAGCCCCTTCCCGTTCTGATTGCCGGTGCCGGCCCGGTCGGCATGGTTGCCGCCGCCTATCTCGCCGGGGAGGGTATTCCCGTCACCGTGGTGGAACAGGCGCGCGAACTGCCGAGCGACCTGCGCGCCTCGACCTTCCATCCGCCGACGCTCGACATGCTGGGGCAATTCGGCGTGGTGGACAGCCTGATCGAACAGGGCCTGGTCTGCCCGCAATGGCAGTTCCGCGACCGTGCCACCGGCCCGATCGCCACCTTCGACATGGGCATGCTTTCGGCCGATACGAACCACCCCTATCGGCTGCAATGCGAGCAGTGGCGGCTGACGCAGATGCTGCGGGACCGCATGGCAGCGAACCCGGATGTCACCTTCATCTACGACGCCCGCGCGGCTGATGTGACGCAGGATGCGGACAGCGTGACGCTGGTGATCGAGCGCGCCGATGGCAGCACGGAGAAGCTGGCCGGGTCCTACCTGATCGGCGCCGATGGCGCGCGCAGCGCGGTGCGCCGCGCGGTGGGCACGGAATTCCGCGGCCAGACGATCCCCGAGATTTTCCTGTCGCTGTCCACCACCTTCCCCTTCCATGAGGCGATCCCGGACCTCGCCGACATCTCCTACATCTCCGACCCTGAGGAATGGTTCGTGCTGCTGCGCACCGCATCCCTGTGGCGCGTGCTGTTCCCGACCGATCCGAATGAGAGCGAGGCGGAGATGACGGCGCCGGCGCGGATGAATGCGCGGCTGCAGGCGGTGGTCCCGAACCCGGCGGGGTATGAGGTGGTGCACCGCACCGGCTACCGGGTGCATGAGCGGGTGGTGGATGACTACGTGCATGGCCGCGTCTTCCTGGCCGGCGATGCGGCGCATATCAACAATCCGCTTGGCGGCATGGGGATGAATGGCGGCATCCACGATGCCTTCAACCTGGCGCAGAAGCTGGCCGAGGTTTGGCGCGGTGCCGATCTGGCGACCATGGGCCGCTACCAGCGCCAGCGCCGCAAGGTGGCGCTCGACGTCGTGCAGCAGCAGGCGCTGCGCAACCGGCAGATCCTGAACCAGCGCGACCCCGCGGCGCGCCGCGCCTATCACGAGGAACTGCGCGCCACCGTCGCCGACCCCGCGAAGCACCGCGCCTATCTGCTGCGTTCCTCCATGATCCAATCGCTGCGAGACCTGGAGGAAGTGGCATGAGCGGACACCCCGAGGCCGATATCTACCACCGCCAGGGCATGGGCCAGACCGCCGGCATGGGCCAGCGGCCGGCACTCGTCATCGTCGATTTCGTGGTGGGCTTCGCCGATCCCGCGCATTTCGGCGGCGGCAATATCGCGCCCGCCATCGTGGAAACCGTGCAGCTGCTCGCCTTCGCCCGCGCCCACAAATGGCCGGTGGCGCATACCCGCGTGGTCTATGCGGAGGATGGCTCGGATGCCGGCGTCTTCACGCTGAAGGCGCCGTCTTTGCTGAAGCTGACGGAGACATCGCCGCTGTCGCAGATCGTGCCGGAACTGAGCCCGCTTCCCGGTGAGCATATCGTCCGCAAGCAGGGCGCCAGCGGCTTCTTCGATACGAACCTGGCCAGCTGGCTGCGCTTCCAGGGCGCGGATACCGTGGTGGTCACGGGCTGCACGACCAGCGGCTGCGTGCGCGCGACGGTGGTGGACAGCCTGCAGCACAATTTCCGGACCATCGTCGCGACCGATTGCGTCGGCGACCGCGCCATCGGGCCGCATGAGGCCAATCTGTTCGACATGGGCCAGAAATACGCGGATCTGAAAACGCGGGCGGAGATCGAGGCGGCGGCTACAGCGCGCGGCTGAACAGGTCGCGATTCGCCTCCGTGAAGCGCATCTCGCGTTCCGACCAGTCGATCACCTCCTGGATCTTGGCAACCGGCGTCGGCGGCCCGTCGAACTGCGTCAGGCGGCCCTGCCACAGCGCCGTGTTCGCCGCCTGCCGCCGGATGATGGCCGCGACCAGCGCCTGGCGCCCCGACGCATCCAGCCCATAGGCATCGACCAACACCCGCAGCTGCGCCGCCTGGATTTCGGGCGGGCCGCGATCGGGGCGGGAGGAGAGGCACCAGCTCCAGCCCATATAGGCCAGGTCCACCAGCGCCTCGCCGGGCGCGGCATAGTCGAAATCGATGAACGCCACCGGCTGGCCGGATTGGAACACCGTGTTGTTCGGCCCGGCATCATGGTGGCAGACCACCGCGCCGGCGCCGGCCAATGTGCTGCCGCGCGTTGCCTCATGAAACCGGCGCAGCAGCCGCGCCGCCGCCGCCACCTGCCCATCCGCGAAATGGCGGAATTTCGCGGGCACCTCCCCGGGGATGAAGCTGAACACCTCCCGCCCCGCCGCATCCTGCCCCAGATGGCGGGGCACGCCGGCGAAGCCCGCCCGCTCCAGGTGGTGCAGCAAATCGCGTACAAAGCCGGAGGAGGTTTTGTGCGGCCGCCGGACGGTGGCGCCCACCCGCACCACGCCGCGCGTGTCGCGGCCGCCCGAAAGCGGTTCCTCCTCCGCCGTCACTCCGCCGCGGCGGTGGCCGGCAGGTTCATCCAGCCCGGCACGCGCGGCGTCAGCACCGCGCCACCGGCGGACAGCGTGCCGCCGCTGGCCAGCACATCCAGCCGCAGCAGCGCCAGGCCATGGCCATCGCGGGCGGAGCGCATCTCCCCCACCTCCACGCCATCCCGCAGCACGGGGGTGCCGCGCGGCGGCAGGCCGCCTTCCACCACCACCGGGACAATCCGGCGCTTCAGCAGGCCGCGATACTTGGTCCGCGCCGTCAGCTCCTGGCCCATGTAGCAGCCCTTGGTCCAGGACACGCCGCCGAGCTCATCGAAGCCACCCTCCAGCAGCACGGATTTCTCCGGCTCCAGGTCGCGCGAGCCATCGGGCAGGCCGAGGCGCAGGCGATGCAGGTCGTAATCGGCCTCGCTCGCATCCGCCGCCACCTGCTGTGCCACCAGGGCGCGCCAGCCGGCCTCCGGCAGGCGCGGGTCGGGGGCGGACAGGGTGGCGGGCGGCGGCACCGCCCCGCCCCAGCCCGCCAGCACGCTGAAATCGGCGGAGGCATCGCGCAGCGTGACCTGGGCGCGCAGCCGGAAGCGCGACAGGCGCTGCACCAGCAGCGGCACGTGATCCGCCTCCGCATCCAGCAGCAGGCGGTCGTCCTCGGCCAGGATGAAGAAATCCGCCAGCCACTTGCCCTGCGGCGTCAGCAGGGCAGCCCAGACCGCGCGGTTCGGGCCGGCGGCAGTGACATCATTGGACACAAGGCCTTGCAGGAAGCCGACCCGATCCGGGCCAGCCACTTCCACAACGCCGCGTCCGGTCAGGAGAGTGATCGGCATGGCGGTCCACATGGGCAAGATGCGATCCGGTTGCAACCAGCGCCCGGGCGCAGCTGCCCCCCGCTTGGGGCGATTCCGGCAGCCATGCTAGGCAGGCGCGGCATGCGCATTCTTTTCGTCACCGCCACCCGGATCGGCGATGCGGTCCTGTCCACCGGGCTGCTCGACCATCTGCTGCGCGCCCATCCCGGCGCCCGCATCACCGTGGCCTGCGGGCCGGCGGCGGCCGGGGTCTTCGCCCGGATGCCGGGGCTGGAACGGCTGATCGTGGTGGCGAAGAAGCGGCTTTCCGCGCATTGGCTGGATCTGTGGTGGCAGGTGGCGCGCACCCGCTGGGACCTGGTGGTGGATCTGCGGGCCTCCGCGCTGGGCTGGATGGTGCCGGCACGGCGGCGGCTGACCGGCAAGGGCGGCCGGCGGCCGGGGCACCGGCTGACCCATCTCGGCGCGCTGATGGGGCTGGCGCCGCCGCCGCTGCCCGTCGCCTGGACCGCGCCAGCCGATGAGGCGCGCGCCGCCGCCCTGTTGCCGGGCGGACCCTGGCTGGTGCTGGGGCCGACCGCCAACTGGTCCGAGAAAGTCTGGCCGGCCGCGCGCTTCATCGCGGTGGCGCAGGCACTGACCGCGCCCGGCGGCGCGCTGGCCGGCGCGCGGATTGCCATTCTCGGCGGGCCGGGTCCGGGGGAACGCGCCATGGCCGCGCCGGTGCTGGATGCCTTTCCGGATGCGGTGGACCTGGTGGGCAACCTGGCCTTGCCGGAGGTGGCGGCAGTGCTGCGCCGCGCGGCGCTGTTCCTCGGCAATGATTCCGGCCTGATGCACCTGGCAGCCGCCACCGGGGCGCCGACCATCGGGTTGTTCGGCCGCAGCAGCGCCGCCGAATACGGCCCCTGCGGCCCCCGCGCCGTGGCGGTGGAGGCCGATGGCCCGCCCTTCGAGGCCCCGATGACCGCCCTGCCCGAATCCCGCGTCCTGGCGGCCGCCGAACGCCTGCTGGCCCAGACGGTGGCCGCGTGAGGGTCGCGCATGTCATGGCCGGTGCCGCGCAGGGCGGGGCGGAGGCCTTCTTCGAACGCCTGGTGCTCGCCCAGCATCGGGCCGGGCTGGATGTGCTGGCGGTGATCCGGCGGGAGCCAGGCCGCGCCGCCAGGCTGATGGCGGGCGGGCTGGCGCCGGTGCAGCTCGGCTTTGGCGGGCCGCTCGATTGGTTCACGGCCGGGCGGCTGCGCGCCACGCTGCGCGGCTTCCGGCCGCAGGTGGTGGTGGCCTGGATGAACCGCGCCGCCGGCTTCGCCCGCGCCGCCACCAGCCGGGACGATGGCTGGGCCATGGCCGGGCGATTGGGCGGCGCCTATGCGCTGAAGCATTATCGCGGCTGCGACCTGCTGGCCGCCAACACCCAGGGGCTGTGCGACTGGATCGCGGGGCAGGGCTGGCCGGCGGGGCGCGTGCGGCTGGTGCCGAACTTCGCCGCCGACCTGGCCGGCACGCCCCCCGCCGCCCTGCCCTTCCCGCCCGGCGCGGTGCCGCTGCTGGCCATGGGGCGGCTGCACCCGAACAAGGATTTTTCCACCTTGCTGCGCGCCATGGCCCTGCTGCCGGCGCAGGTCCATCTGGCACTCGCCGGGGAGGGGCCGGAACGGGGCGCGCTGGAGGCGCTGGTGCGTGAGCTGGGCCTTGGCGGCCGCGTGGCCTTCCTCGGCTGGCGCCAGGATGTCGGCGCGCTGCTCGCCGCCAGCCGCCTGCTGGTCGTGCCGTCCTGCATCGAGCCGCTGGGCAATGTGGTGCTGGAGGGATTCTCGGCCGCCCGCCCGGTGGTGGCGACCGCGGCCGATGGACCGCGGGAGGTGATCCGCCCCGGCGCGACCGGCCTGCTGGTGCCGATCGGCGACCCCGCCGCCCTGGCCGCCGCCATCGCGCAGGTGCTGGACAACCCCGCCCAGGCCGAGGCGCTGGCCCTGGCCGGCCGCGCCGACTTCCTGGCGCGGCATGCGGAAGCCCCGGTGCTGGAAGCCTGGGACCGGTTCCTGGATGATGCCGCCGCGCGAAAGGGCCAGGCCTGATGTGCGGCATTGCCGGCCTGGCGCTGAAACAGGGCCTGACGCCTGATCCGAAAATCCTGCACGCCATGCTCGGCGCGCTGGCGCATCGCGGGCCGGATGGGCAGGGCGTGCACATCGCCGACAATGTCGGCCTGGCGCATAACCGCCTGGCGATCATCGACCTGGCCACCGGCGACCAGCCGCTTTTCGCCGGCCCCGCCACGCTGGTGGCGAATGGGGAGGTCTACAACTACCTGGAGCTGCGGGAGGCGCATGCGCTGGTCTGCGCCACCGGATCGGATTGCGAACCGCCGCTGCACCTGTATCGCCGCGATGGCGCCGCGGCGATGGCGCAGGCGCTGCGCGGCATGTACGCCATGGCGCTGCATGACCGCGCAACGCGCCGCCTGGTGCTGACGCGCGATCCCTTCGGCATCAAGCCGATGTACATCGCCGAGGTTGCGGGTGGCATCGCCTTCGCCTCCGAACCCCAGGCGCTGCTGGCGGCCGGCCTGGTGCAGCCGGTGGTGCGGGCGGAGGCGCGGGACGAACTGCTGCAGCTGCAATTCACCACCGGCGCCGAGACCATCTTTGCGGGAATTACCCGAATTCTTCCCGGCGAAACCGTGGTGATCGCCGATGGCGCCATCGTGGAACGCCATCGCCGCGCCGCGCTGCCGGAGGGCGGGCCGGTGGCGGTGTCGGAGGAGGAGGCGCTGGCCCGGCTGGATGCCGCCTTCGAGGACAGCCTGCGCCTGCACCAGCGGGCCGATGTGCCCTACGGCCTGTTCCTGTCGGGCGGCATCGATTCGGGTGCCGTGCTGGCGATGATGGCGCGGCTGAACAGCCAGCCCGTGCGCGCCTTCACCGCGAGCTTCGACGTGCCCGGCGCGGCGGACGAACGCGCCGCCGCGGAAGCCGCTGCCAAGGCGCATGGCGCGCGGCACACCACCATCACCGTGACCGAGGCCGAGGTCTGGCGCGAATTGCCGAAAATCGTCGCGGCGATGGACGACCCGGCGGCGGACTACGCCATCATCCCCACCTGGTTTCTCGCGCGGCGCGCGCGGCAGGATGTGAAGGTGGTGCTCTCCGGCGAGGGCGGCGACGAGCTGTTTGGCGGCTACGGTCGCTACCGCAGCGCCATGCGCCCCTGGTGGCTCTGGGGCCGCCGGCCGCGTGCCACGGGGGCCTTCGACCATGTGAAGGACGTGCTGCGGGAAGCGCCGCGTACCTGGCGGGACGGCATCGCGGCTGCCGAGGCGGCGACCGCCCTGCCCGGCCGCAGCCGGCTGCAGGCCGCCCAGGCCGCCGATATCGCCGACTGGCTGCCGAACGACCTGCTGGCCAAGCTGGACCGCTGCCTGATGGCGCATGCGCTGGAAGGCCGCACCCCCTTCCTGGACCCGGAAGTGGCCGCCTGCGCCTTCCGCCTGCCGGACAGCCTGAAGGTGCGCCGCCGCACCGGCAAATGGCTTTTGCGCGCCTGGACCGCCCGGCATGTGCCGGGGGCGCAACCCTTCGCCGCCAAGCAGGGTTTCACGGTGCCGGTCGCGGCCTGGATCGGCGGCGTGGGGGACCGCCTCGGCCCGCTGGTCGCGGCGCAGCCGGGGGTGGCGGAGGTGGCGAAGCCGGATCGCGTGGCTGCGCTGTTCCGCCACGCCGCCGGCGACAAGCACCGCGGCTTCGCGGCCTGGCACCTGCTGTTCTACGCGCTGTGGCACCGGGCGCATGTGGAGCGGCGGGATGTTTCGGGGGATGTGTGGCAGGTGCTGGGGGGGTGAGTGGGTGTCGAGTGGGGCGCGGGACGCCTCCGCCCGCGCCTTTGCAGACTCCTCATGCCGGATCATCCTCGATCTCGGCAGCGCTGATGGGCATCCATGCGGAACATCGTGATTGCTTTGCTTTTGAGGCACGAGCAGATCCTGTTGGCCCGCCGCAGTCCTGAGCGAAGGGCGTATCCCGATTGCTGGAGCTTCCCCGGAGGCCACGTCGAAAGGGGGGAAGCGCTCGATCAAGCCCTGATTCGAGAAACGGGGGAGGAGATCGGCGTAACACCGCTCGCCTACCGCATCGTGTCCCGGATCCCGGACCCTTCCGCCAAGGTGGAGCCTGTCATGTACCACCTCTACGCAGTGTGGGAGTGGAGCGGCCAGCCTGCCTTGATGGACAAGGAACACACAGAGCTGCGATGGTTCTCCTTCGAAGCCGCCGCGTCGCTGCCCGACTTAGCATTGGAAGAATTTCGGCCGCTTCTGGGCGAACTCGGCCGGAGCACGACCAGCCTATTGTAGGTCTGGGATTCCGCGCATTTCCGCCGCCTCGCCATCACGCCCGGGCAGCCCCGGAGTGGCTGTGCCGCGCGCCCCAGGCCGCTTATAGAAACCCCAACAGCAGAGGACCCCGCCGCCATGACCCAGACCTATGACCTCGTCCTGCGCGGCGGCACCGTGGTCCTGCCCTGGGGGATGGAGGCCACCGATGTCGGCGTCCGCGCCGGCCGCATCGCCGCGATCGGCGACCTGCGCACCGCCGCCACGGCGGAGACCATCGACTGCACCGGCCTGCATGTCCTGCCCGGCCTCATCGACAGCCACGTCCATCTGCGCGAGCCCGGCGATGCGGCGGTGGAGACTATCGCGACGGGCACCAAGGCCGCGGTGCTCGGCGGCCTGACCACGGTGTTCGACATGCCGAACACCAATCCCTCCATCACGACGCGGGAGAAGCTGGACTGGAAGCGGGATTTCATCGCCGGCCGCGCATGGTGCGACATGGGCTTCTATGTCGGCGCCGCGAAGTCCAACATCGCCGAGCTCGCCGCGCTGGAAGCGGGGCCGAGTGTCTGCGGCGTGAAGGTGTTTGCCGGCAGCTCCACCGGCGACCTGCTGGTGGAGGATGATGCCAGCCTGGAGGCCGCCATGCGCAGCGGCCGCCGCCGCATCAGCTACCATTCGGAGGATGAGTTCCGCCTGCAGGCCCGCAAGCCCGCCTATACCAGCGGCATGCCGCACCGCATGCACGCCGAATGGCGCGATGTGGAATGCGCCTTCCTCGGCACGCGGCGGCTGATGGCGCTCGCCCGCAAGACGGGCCGGCCGGCGCATATCCTGCACGTCTCGACCGCGGAGGAGCTGACCTACCTCAAGGATTTCCGCGACGTCTGCACGGTGGAGGTGCTGCTGAACCACCTGACCCAGACGGATGAGGCCTATGACCGGCTCGGCGGCTATGCCGTGATGAACCCGCCGATCCGCGACGCCCGCCACATGGAAGCGGCGTGGGAGGCGGTGGCGAATGGCACGGTGGACACGGTCGGCTCCGACCACGCCCCGCACAGCCGCGCGGCGAAGGAACGGCCCTGGCCGGATTGCGCCGCGGGGCTGACCGGGGTGCAGACGCTGGTGCCGCTGATGCTGGACCATGTGAATGCCGGCCGCCTGTCCCTGCCCCGCCTGGTGGACCTGCTGAATGCCGGCCCGGCGCGGGTCTTCGGCCTGGTCGGCAAGGGCCGCATGGCCGCCGGCTACGATGCCGACTTCACCGTGGTGGACATGAAGAAGACCCGCACCATCGAGGAAAGCTGGATCGCCTCCCCCTGCGGCTGGACCCCCTTCGCCGGGCATCGCTGCACCGGCTGGCCGGTGATGACCATCATCCGCGGCCAGGCGGTGATGCGGGAGGATGCGGTGCTGGGCGAGCCGGCCGGCACCCCGGCCCGCTTCGCGCCGTGAGGCGCGCGGCCTCCATCAAAGGTTGAGACGGCCCGGCGCGGCTGGTAGAGCCGACCCAGGGGTCGGGGAGGTGGTGATGGCGCAGCAGGACCAAAGTGTCGTGGATTGGGCGGCCCGGCTCCGCGCCTCGCTGGCGCCGCGGCCTGCGGACCATGAGGCGAAGGCGGCCCCCCAGCCCATGGCCGAGCCTGTGGCCCCCGATGTTTTTGTTCCCGATATTTTTGTCCCCGAGGTTTTTGTTCCCGAGGTTTTTGTTCCCGAACCGGCTGTCTCCCCCCAGCCGGCCCTCGCCGAGCCGGCCGTTGCCGAGATTGCCATTGCCGACCCCGGCATTGCCGACCCTGGCATTGCCGACCCTGGCATCGCCGATCCGGCTTTGGCCGGGCTCGGCCCGCTGGCCGCGCTGCTGACGGTGGCGCCGCCCCCCGGCGAGGTACGGCCGCTGCTGCTGGTTCCACCTCCCGCCCCGGCCCTTCCACCGCCCGAGGCCGCCGCACCGGCGCCCGCTGGATTGCTCGCCTTCCTGGCCACGAGCGCACCGCCCAAGCCGGCCGCACCGGCCTGGGCCAGCCCGCTGCTGACCGCGCTTGGCAGCCGCGGAGCGCCGAACCCTCCTCCCGCCACGCAGCCGGCACTGTTGGAACAACCCGCCATCGCGGCACCCGCCCTGAGAAGCCCTGCGGCTGCCGCGCCGGAGACCATCCTGGCCCGCCAGCCGGTGCTGAAGGCTGCACCATCCCAGGGCGGAGCCGCCGCACCGATCGCGCCGCAACCGACCCCGGCACCCACGGCGCCGGCAGCCGAGGCGCCCGCGCCCCAGCCTGCTGAGGCCCAGCCTCCCGAGGCCCAGGCTCCCGAGGCCCAGCCTGCTGAAGCCCAGCCTCCCGAGGCCCAGTCTCCCGAGGCCCAGTCTCCCGAGGCCCAGCCTGCTGAAGCCCAGCCTCCCGAGGCCCAGCCTGCTGAAGCCCAGCCTGCTGAAGCCCAGCCTGCTGAAGCCCAGTCCCCTGAGGCCCCACCCGCCGCACCCCGTCCTGCCGCGCCGATGAAAGCCGCGGCCCAGCCCGCCAAGGCGGCCAGGGCGACGGATCCGCTGGGCGCAGCCGCGGTCGCGGCGGCCTACAACACCGTGCTTGGCGCGCCCATGCCGGCCCAGCCGGCCGGCGACGGTGCCGAATGGGTCGGCCTCGCCCATAGTCTGGAAGGGGCGCAGGGAAGCTGGCGGGCGCTCTTCCTGGGCGTCCAGCAGCCCGATTTGCCGCTGGCCGCCGCGCTGGCTTGCGGCCGGCTTGGGCTGGCCCCCGTGCTGCATGCCACGGAAGCAGATCCGGGCCGCTTCGGCGGGCTGCTGGCAGCGTTGCAGGCGAAAGGGCTGGAACCGGGCGAATCACGGCTGCTGCAGGCCGCGGTCGGCGCGGATCCGGACAAGCTGCCGCCGCGCGGCGCCCTGTTGCAGGACCTGCTGGAGCGGGAGGAAAGCTGGGATTATCTCCGCGTGACCGCGCCGCGCCTGCTGGTCGGGCTGATAACGCGCGCCTTGCCGCTGCTGACCGCAAGGGTGCGCTGGCTGATGCTGGCCCCGGCGGGACGGGGCGAAGAAGGGGCCGCCGTCAGGATGCTGCGCGACGATTGGCAGCTGGTGGCGGAACGCCCGGCCCTGCTGAACCTGGCCAACCTCAGGACCGTGGAGCGTCCTGGCGTGCAGCTCTGGCGCGGCCCGCTGGCCTGAGGCACCGGCTTGGCCCGGTTCAGGGCGCCGGCGGGTCCGCCACCTGGCGGCCGGCATCGAAGGGCCGCGTGGTCCAGCAATCCGCGCTGCCGAGGGAGCGGGTGCAGAAGGGCGTGGGCGGCGGGGGTGCCGGCAGCGGGGCGCACCAGCTCTCCCGCCGTTCCACCCGCACCAGGGAACAGTCCCGGCCGGTGGCCAGGCTGGCCACATGATCCACCGGCGTCCGCCCTGTCAGAACAAGGGAGGCCCCGGTGACCACCAGCGCCGGCCCCGCCGTGGCCGCCACCGTCGGCCCGATCTGGCAGCCGCCCAGCAGCAGCAGGACGGGGCCCAGCAGGACCATGGTGCGGCGCGGGAAACGCGGCCGGGGCACGGTTTCGGGGCGGGGTGAAGGGGACATGGGCGGGAAGCTACGGTCCCGGGCTTAACGTGACCTGTACGGACCGCTATGGTCCGGCCCCTTGCGGACCGAAGGATTGCCCGTGCCCGATATCTTCGACGAGATCGAAGAGGATCTCCGCGCCGATCGCGCCCGCCGCCTGGCCCTGCGCTGGGGCGGGCTGGCGCTTGGCGTGGTGCTGCTGGCGCTGGCCGGGGCCGGTGGCCTGCAGGCCTGGCGCTGGAATGATCAGCGGCAGGCGGCCACCGCCGCCAACACCTATCTGGCCCTGCACCGCACCGCGGAAGCGCCGGGGGCGGATCTGCCCGCCCTGGCGGATGGCTTCAGCGCCCTGGCGCGGGAGGCCCCGGAGGGCTACCGCACCCTGGCCCGGCTGCGCGCCGCCGCGCTGAAGGCGGAAACCGGGGATACGGCCGCCGCACTGGCGCTGTGGGACCAGGTGGCCAGCGATACGACGGCGGAGGCGCTGTACCGCGACCTCGCCACGCTGCTCTATGTGGGCCATGGACTTGAGACGGCGGATGCAGCGCAGCTCGCCGCCCGGATCACACCGCTGACCCAACCGGGCAATGCCTGGCAGGCCCCGGCGCGTGAAATGGCGGCACTGGTCGCGATTCGCCGCGGCGATACGGCGGGCGCGCGGCAGCAATTGCAGGCGCTGGCCGCGGATGCGGCGGCAACACCCGGGCTGCGCGAACGCGCGCAGCGACTGGCGGCGGGGCTCGGCACATGATGAAGACCAATTTTTCCCGTCGCACCGGCCTGCTCGGGGCGGCTGCGCTGCTTTCGGGCTGCTCCGGCCTGGATAACATCTGGGGCAGCCGCAAGGTGCCGCTGCCGGGCGAACGCCGCAGCGTGTTGAGCGCCGACCCGCCGCTGGCCGTGGATTCGAGCGCGGGCGGTGCCGTGGCGCTGCCGGCGCCCTCGACCTTGGCGGATTGGCCGCAGGCCGGCGGCCCGCCCAGCCACGCGCCGGGCCACGCCGCCTTCACGTCGGAGCCGCGCCAGGCCTGGCGGGCCTCCATCGGCGGCGGCTCCGGCTACCGGTCCCGGCTGACCGCAGGGCCGATCATCGTGGGCGAGACGGTCTATGCCGTCGACGCCTCCGGCCAGGTTTCCGCCTTCGCACTGGCCGATGGCGGCCGGCGCTGGCGGGTGGAGACGACGCCGGAGGATGAAAGCGCCGGCACCGTCGGCGGCGGCGCCGCCTTCGCCGATGGCGTGCTGTATGTGGCCACCGGCATGGCCGAGGTGCTGGCCCTGTCGCCGGAGGATGGCGCGGTGCGCTGGCGTGTCCGCACCCCCTCCCCCACCCGTGGGGCGCCGACCGTGGCGGGCGGGCGCATCTTCGTGGTGACGCTGGAGAACCACCTGATCGCCCTGTCCACCGAGGATGGGCGCCGGCTGTGGACGCATCGCGCCGGGGCGGCCAACACCCTGCCGCTCGGCCTGCCCGCCCCGGCGGTGGAGGGTGAGACGGTGGTGGCCGGCTTCGGTACCGGCGAATTGACCGCGCTGCGCGCCGCCGATGGGCGGCTGCTGTGGTCCGAGGGGCTGGGCACGACCGGGGCGACCAGCCTGGCCGATATCGTCGGCATCACCGGCCTGCCGGTGATCGACCGCGGCCGGGTGCTGGCCGC
>LNFM01007340.1_pt1 | contig 17363 bp, 16 predicted proteins | sample 596031 | NCBI WGS metagenome assembly LNFM01 (sample SAMN04254537, study PRJNA301005) | activated carbon metagenome | isolation source: dual media filters at the Ann Arbor, Michigan drinking water treatment plant | place: USA: Ann Arbor | reverse complement strand
GCGGGCGGCGCCGAGCAGCGCGAGATGCTGCGCGTCGACCGTCGGGCCCGCCGACGGCGACGGCATCGCCGTCGCACCCACGGCGCGCACCCGTTCCCGCAGATGCGCCGGCAGCACCTGCTCCAGCTTCACCAGGGCCCGCAGGGACGTCTCCTCGATGCCGCCGACCGCCGACCACGCCGCCGTGCGCAGGCCGACGGCGATCGCGACGGCCTCGTCCTCGTCGAGCAGCAACGGCGGCATCGCCGCGCCCGCGGCCAGCCGGTACCGACCGGCGGGCCCCGTCGTCGACTCCACCGGGTAGCCGAGCCGGCGCAGCCGGTCGACGTCGCGTCGCACGGTGCGCTCCGACACGGCGAGCCGGCGCGCCAGCTCCGGCCCCGGCCAGTCGCGGCGCGCCTGCATCAGCGACAGCAGCTCGAGCAGGCGGCTGGCGGTCCCGGTCACGGATCCATCATCGCCGATGACGCGGACACTTCCTGACCGGAATGGCTCCTAGGGTCGATCCCGAGGCCACACGAGAGAGGGAGCGGACATGAGGGATCGCGACGGGTACCCGGCGGGCGTGCCGTGCTGGGTGGACATCGCCCAGGACGACCCGGAGGCCGCGGCGGCGTTCTACGCGGGGCTGTTCGGCTGGGACGTCGAGGACGGCATGCCGCCCGGCCACTACTTCACCGCCACCATCGGCGGCCGACTCGTCGCCGGCATCGGGTCACGTGAGGAGGCGATGCCCGCCGACGCCGGCTGGACGACCTACATGTGGGTCGACGACGCCGACGCGGCGGTCGCGCGGGCCGTCGAGCTCGGCGGGTCCGTCGTGATGCCGGCCACCGACATCGTCGACGCGGGGCGCAGCGCCGTCCTCGCCGACCCCGAGGGCGCGATCTTCGCCGTCTGGCAGGCGAAGCGGCACAAGGGCGCCCAGGCGGTGAACGAACCCGGCACCTGGAACTTCAGCGGCGTCCACGCGCGCGACCCGGAGGCGGCGCTCGCGTTCTACTCCGGCCTGTTCGGCTGGGAGGCCAACCCGCCCGACCCCGCCATGGGCGGCACGATGCTCCTGCGCCGGCCGGGGTACGGCGAGCACCTCGAGACCCTGCAGCCCGGGATCATCCAGGGCGCCGCCGACATGGGCGCCCCCGAGGGCTTCGCGGACGCGGTCGCGTGGATCTCGCCGCTCGTCGACGGCGACACCCCGCGCTGGGACGTCACCTTCGCCGTGGACGACGCCGACGCCGCCGCCGAACGCGCGGAGTCGCTCGGCGGCACGGTGCTGGTGCCCCCGACGGACATGCCGTGGATCCGCACGACGGTCATCCGGGACCCGCAGGGCGCCGTCGTGACGGCGAGCAGATTCGTGCCCCCGGACCCCGCCTGACCCGGGTCTGACAGCCTGGGGCATGGCCGAGATCGCACTGACGCGCGTGCCGGGTGACCGCCGCCTCCACGTCCTCGAGGGCGTCGGCACCCTGCGCGTGCGCGGGTGGCTCACGCGGACCGCGGTCGCCGCGGCCGGCGACCGCCGCTGGGACCTGGTGAGCCGCGGCATCCTGCGCCGCGAGGTCACCGCGACCGAGCACGGCGGGGTGCCGGCGGGCCGGTTCCGCGCCGCCACGTGGAGCCGCGGCGGGGAGATGACCTGGGGCGGGCGCCGCCTGCGCCTGCGGGCCGACAGCATGTGGCGGTCGCGGTACGCGCTGCAGGACGGCGACGTCGTGCTCGCCACCGTCGAGGGCAAGGGGTGGGGACGGCGCCCCGTCCGGGTCGTCGTGGACGACCCGGGGGCGCTCGACCCCGGACTGCTGCTCGCCGTCTGCTTCGTCGTGCACGGGCTCACCGGCGACGAGTCCGCCTCCGCGGCGGCCGCCTCCGGCTGAGGGTCCCCGGCCGGCGATCAGCCGCCGCGCCGGCCCGAGGCCGACTCGCACGAGATCTCCGAGACGCGCGTGAGGCGCAGGCACCCGGCGGAGAGGGTGTTCGACTCCTGGACGACGACCATCCACCAGGCCTCCCCGCCGCGGTGCACGGCGTAGATCGCCTCGCCGTGCAGCCGCACGTGGCGGTCGCCCTCCCACACCTCGGCGCTCACGGGGACACGCGGCAACGGCATCAGCGCCGGCGCCGCCATCTCGTCCAGGATGTGACGGGCGCGCTCGGCGCCCATGTCCATGACGCGCTGCAGGTCCATCACAGGCTCCTTCGGTCTCCGGGCCGTGTGCCGGTGATACCCCATCCCGCGGCGCGGGGGAAGCCCGCGTCCGCCCCCGCGGGTCAGGCGCGCAGGGCGCGGAGGGCGTTGAGGATCACGGCGACGTCGATCGCCTCCTGCAGCACCGCGCCGGCGACGGGTGGGATGTGCCCGAGGGCGGCGGCGACCATCGCGACGATGCTCAGGCCCATCCCCGCGACGACGCTCTGGCGGGCGATGGCGAGGGAGCGGCGGCCGATCTCGACCGCGTCGACGACCCGGTCGAGGCGGTCGATGGCGATGACGACGTCGGCCGCCTCCGACGAGACGGTCGCCCCGCCCGCGGCCATCGCCACCCCGACGTCCGCCGCGGCGAGCGCGGGGGCGTCGTTGATGCCGTCCCCCACCATGACGACGGTCCCCCCGTCGGCGGTCCGCTGCGCCGCACGCACGACATCGACCTTCCCCTGCGGGGTGAGGTCGGCGTGGACGCGGTCGATGCCGAGCTCCCGCGCGACCGCGTCGGCGCCTCCGACGGAGTCGCCGGTGACCATCGCGACCGTCGCGACGCCAGCGGCGCGCAGCCGGGTGATGGACGCCGCGGCGTCGAGGCGGACGGTGTCGTGCAGCACGATCCGCCCCGCGAGGCGCCCGTCGACGCCGACGAGCACGAGCCCGCCCGCCGGGACCCCGCCGCCGCCGTCGGCGGTGATGCCGCGGCGGGCCAGCCACCGTGGGTTGCCGGCGCTCACCAGCCGGCCGTCGACGCGGCCCTCGATGCCCATCCCGGCGCCCTCGACGACGTCGGCCGGCTCGGTCAGCGCCAGCCCACGCGCCCGGGCCTCGTGCACGATGGCCCGCCCCACGACGTTCGGTGACAGCTGCTCCAGGGACGCGACGAGGCGGAGCATCTCGTCGGTGGCGAGCCCGTCGCACGTCGCCACCTCGGCGATGCCGGGAGCGCCGAGGGTCAGGGTCCCCGTCTTGTCGAGCAGCACCGTCCGGGCCCGGCCGAGCTGCTCGATCGGCCCCGAGCCCTTCGTGATGACACCCCGGCGGGCGGCGCGCGACACGCCGGACAGCAGGGCGACGGGCGCGGCGAGGATGAGCGGGCACGGCGTCGCCACCACGAGCACCGCGAGGGCGCGGACCGGGTCGCCGGACAGCAGCCACGCGCCGATCGCAAGGGCGAGGGTCAGCGGCAGGAAGTACGCCGCGTACCGGTCGGCGAGGCGCACCAGCGGCGCCTGCTCGGCCTCGGCCTGGCGGACGAGGCGCACGAGGGCCGCGTAGGCGCCCTCCGACGCCGGCCGGGTGGCGCGCACGTCGATCGCCGGGCCGGCGTTCGCGGTGCCGCTGCGGACGGTGTCGCCACGCGGGTGGACGACCGGGAGGGGCTCACCCGTCAGCGCCGACTCGTCGAGCACCGCCTCGGCGTCCTCCACCGTGCCGTCGACCGGCAGCACCTCCCCGGCGCGCACCATGACGACGTCCCCGACGCCGACGTCACCGACAGGGACGTCGACGATGTCCCCGTCGCGCCTCAGGTGCGCGGTGACGGGGGCGCGCGCCACCAGGGCCGCGAGCTCACGCCGCGCGCGTCCCCCGGCGGCGTCCTCGAGGGCGGTGCCCCCCGCCAGCATCAGCGCGACGATCGCGCCCGCGAGGTACTCGCCGAGGGCGAGGGCCGCGGCGATCGCGAGCAGCGCGATCAGGTCGACCCCGAGCCGCCTCGCCGCGAGCGTCCGTGCGGCGGAGACCGTCAGCGGGACGAGCGCGACCGCCGACGAGATCGCCCACGTCGCATCACCCGCCGCGTCCGCCCCGGCGGCGTGCAGCAGCGCGCCGGCCGCGAGCGCGCCCGCCTGCGCCGCCGCCAGGGCCGCGGCGCGCGTCAGCGCGTCGTCTCCTGGTCGGGCCACGGCATGGACCGATCATGCGCGCCCCCGGGGTGACCGGCAGCGGTGACCCCACGGACCCGGGTGCGGGAACGCCGCAGCGGCGGCGGGCGCGTCGCGGACGCCGCGTGCCCCCGATCGTGGTCGAGTGCCCGGGACCGAGGGGAGGCGTGAGTGGCGGCGACGACGACGCAGGACGGCGGGACCCGGCGCATCGCGGCACGTGCCGAGGGGGCGACCCGGATCTACGGTGAGGGCGACGCGCAGGTCCGCGCGATCGACGGGATCGACGTGGAGTTCCCCGCGGGCGACTTCACGGCGATCATGGGGCCCTCGGGATCCGGCAAGTCGACGTTGATGCAGTGCATGGCGGGGCTCGACCGCCTGACGTCGGGCCGCTCGTGGATCGGCGACGTCGAGCTGACCGGCCTCTCCGAGAAGCGCATCACGCAGGTGCGCCGCGACCGCGTCGGCTTCATCTTCCAGGCGTTCAACCTGGTCCCGACCCTGACCGCGCTGGAGAACATCCGGCTCCCCCTCGACATCGCGGGGCGCGAGCCCGAGGGCGCCTGGCTCGACGAGGTGATCGCGTCGCTCAACCTGCGGGCACGGCTGGGGCACCGCCCCTCGGAGCTGTCGGGAGGGCAGCAGCAGCGGGTCGCGGCGGCGCGGGCGCTGGTGTCGCGCCCCGACATCGTGTTCGCGGACGAACCGACGGGGCAGCTCGACTCCCAGTCGTCGGGTGAGCTCCTCGACGTGATGCGCCACGCGGCCGACGACTTCGGCCAGACCATCGTGATGGTCACCCACGAGCCGACGGCGGCGAGCCGGGCCGACCGCGTCATCTTCCTCGCGGACGGGCGCATCGTCGACCGGATGGAGGCGCCGACGGCGGACTCCATCCTCGACCACATGAAGACCCTGGGGTCGGGCGCGCGCACGTGATCGTCCGCAGCGCCGTCCGCAACCTCCTGGCGAGCCCGCTGCGGCTGTTGCTGACCTCGCTCGCGATCGTGCTGGGGGTGGGTTTCGTCGTCGGCGCGTTCGTCCTCGGGGACACCATCAACCGGGCGTTCGACGACGTCTTCGACACGGCCAACCGCGGCGTCGCCGTGGAGGTCCGCGGCGTCGAGACGGTCTCCGAGGCCGACCGGCAGCCGGTGCCCGCCACCCTCGTGCCGGCCATCCGGGCCGTCGAGGGCGTACGCACCGCGGAGGGGACCGTCTTCGGCACGGCCCAGATCATCGGCGCGGACGGGGAGCCCGCCGGGCTGCAGGGGCCGCCGGCGCTCGGGTTCGGCTGGTCGGACGACCCCGACCTCAACCCCCTGCGCGTCACCGCGGGAGCGCCGCCGCGCGCCCACGGCGACGTGGTGATCGACCGCACCACCGCCGAGTCCGAGGACTTCGCCATCGGGGACCGGATCCGCATCGTGACGACATCCGGGTCGGCCACCTACCGGCTGGTGGGGATCGTCGCGTTCGGCGCGGAGAACAACCTGGCGGGGGCGACGCTGGCGGCGTTCACGCGTGCGACGGCGCAGCGGACACTCGACAGCGAGGGCCGGTTCACCACGGTCGGCGTCACCGCCGACCCCGGCGTCGGCGACGCGGAGCTGGCGCGCCGCGTCGGCGCCGTGCTGCCGCGCGGCTACGAGGCGATCACCGGTGAGACCGCCGCGCAGGAGGCGAGCGACCAGTTCAAGCAGTTCGTCGACATCTTCCGCAACTTCCTGCTGGCCTTCGCCGTCGTCGCCCTGTTCGTCGGCGCGTTCATCATCTTCAACGCGTTCACGATCACCGTCGCGCAGCGCACGCGGCAGATCGGCCTGCTGCGTGCGATCGGGGCGTCGGGCAGCCAGATCGTCCGGTCGGTCCTGCTCGAGGCGCTCGCCATCGGCGTCGTGGCCTCCGTCATCGGGATCGTGTTCGGGATCGTGTTCGCCTGGCTCCTGCGGGCCGGCTTCAACGCCGTCGGCGCGTCGCTGCCGGCCACCTCCCTCCAGGTCGCGCCCCGGTCGATCGTCGCGGGGCTGCTGGTCGGCCTCGTCGTGACGGTCGCGTCGGCGATCCTGCCGGCCTGGCGGTCGAGCCGCGTCCCGCCGATGGCCGCCATGCGGGACGTGCGCGTCGCCGGCTCGCCGCGCGCCCGCCTGGTCGTCTCGATCGTCCTGACGGCGCTGGGCGTCGTGCTCGTGATGGCCGGGCTGCTGCTGCCGCTCGACGGCCTCGCCCAGCGGTTCACGTTCATCGGCGCCGGCGCCGTGGTCCTGTTCCTCGGTGTCGCGATGCTGACGCGGTACGTCGCGCACCCGATGGCGCGGGTCATCGGCGCGCCCATGGCCCGCACGGGGCTCGCGGGGCGCCTCGGCCAGGAGAACGCGATGCGCAACCCGGCGCGGACGGCGCAGACGGCGGCCGCGCTGACGATCGGCGTCGCCCTCGTCACCGGTGTCACGGTGATCGCCGCGTCCCTGAGCGCGACGTTCCTCGGCACGATCGACCGCAGCGTCCGCGCGGACGTGCTGATCCTCGCCTCGAACCAGCTCCCGTTCAGCCCGGCGGCCACCCAGGAGCTGGAGGGGGTGCCGGAGATCACGGGCGTCACCGCCTGGCGCGACGGCGCGTTCAAGGACGCCGCCGGCACGGTCCAGGGCCTCGGCGCCGTCGACCCGGCCGCCCTCGACGCGGTCTACGACCCGGACGTCCGCGACGGCGCCATGGCGGACCTCGCCGCACCCGGCACGATCGCGGTGCAGGAGGACTACGCCCGCGACGAGGGGCTGCGGGTGGGGTCCACGATGCGGGTCCTCTTCGCCCGGACCGGCGGGAGCCCGCTGCGCGTCGTCGCGGTCTTCCGCGACGCGGGCTTCGACCGCTTCTACATCTCGCTCGCCGAGTACGAGCGCCGGTTCGCCGTCCAGCAGGACACGATCATCCTCGCCCGCGCCGCGCCCGGGGTCTCGCCCGACGACGCCGCCGCCGCCGCGGCCGCCGCCCTCGGCCCGGGCTTCCCCAACCTCGACGTCCGGACCCGCGCCGGGTACCGGGAGTGGGTGAGCGGCCAGATCGACACCTTCCTGCGGCTCTTCTACCTCCTGCTCGCGATGGCCGTCGTGATCGCGGTGGTCGGGATCGTGCTGACCCTCGCCCTCTCGGTCTACGAGAGGACCCGCGAGATCGGGCTGCTGCGGGCGGTGGGGCTGTCCCGGCGCGGCGTCCGGGCGATGATCCGCTGGGAGGCCGTCATCGTGGCGCTGATCGGCGCGCTCGTCGGCCTGGTCGTCGGCGTCTTCCTCGGCGTGGTGAGCGTCTCGGCGATCCCGGAGTTCACCGCCGTCGCGGTCCCCTGGATGCCGATGGTCGTCTTCCTGGTGGTGGCGGGCGCCTTCGGGGTGCTCGCCGCGATCCTGCCCGCCCGCCGCGCCGCGCGGCTCGACGTCCTCGACGCCGTCCAGGGCGAGTAGGGCTCAGGGCGGGATCCCCCCTCGCCGCCGCAGCAGGTGCTCCGCTCCGGGCAGCTCCGGCCAGGCGCAGAGGGTGGTCGGTGCCGGGCCGCCGGTGCGGCGGACGGGGGGATCGTCCCCCGGCGAGGGCTCCCACGCGACGGGGTCGTCGACGCCGAGCACGGTGTCGAGGGCGAACAGGCGGGGGAGCCGGTCGGCGTTCCGCGCGTCGATGTCCTCGAGACGGCAGGCCAGGTACCAGGTGCGCCGCAGCCCGTCGCCGCGCACCGCCGCGTCGACCGCCGCCAGGCGGCCCGGCCGGAGCGCCTCCCCGTAGGCGTGGCGACACGCGTCGTCGTACCCGGGTTCGGCGGCGAGCGCCCGCCAGATCGCCGCGAGGCCCTCCGAGGGGCAGGTGACGAACGACGACAGCTCCCCCGCGTGGCAGACCGCGAACCAGTCGCGCAGTCCCTGGACGGCGTCCATCCCGTGCCGCCCGGCGAGGAGGCGCTCGGGCAGCGCGACCCGGGCGTGCTCGCGTCCGCGCCGCCGCAGGGCCGTGATGACACCGGAGAACACGGGGCCCATCGTCCCACGCGGGGGTGACCACGACGCGGCGGGACGGGCGGGATGGCGGCCACCGGGCGGGGGAGGTAGCGTGCGTGGGTCCGTCGCGCCGCCCACGCCCCGCGCCCAGGGATCCGCATGCCTCCGACGTCCGACCCCGGCTTCTCTCCACGCCGCGCCCTCGAGAACGAGCAGTTCCTCGAGTCCATCAACGAGCGCCTCAAGGCCTCCCTGCTGGAGGTCCGTGAGGAGGCCGGCGAGGACCCGGACGCCCACTTCCGGTTCTTCTGCGAGTGCTCCGACCTCACGTGCCGGGAACGCATGCACGTGCGTCCGTCGCGGCTGACGGCGATCCACGAGGACCCCGACAAGTTCCTGCTGATCCCCGGTCACGAGATCCTCGAGGTCGAGCGCGTCGTCGACCAGGAGGAGGACTACCTGATCGTGCGCAAGATCGTCTGAGGGGCCGGGGCGCCCCCGCGCGGTCAGGCGGGGATGCGCTCCAGCAGGGTGGCGTTGGCCATGCCGCCGCCCTCGCACATCGTCTGCAGGCCGTACCGCGTCCCCGTGCGCTCCATCTCGTGCACGAGCGAGACCATCAGCCGGGCGCCGGTCGCGCCGAGCGGGTGGCCGAGCGCGATCGCGCCGCCGTTGACGTTGACCCGGTCCATGTCGGCGCCGAGCTCCCGCGCCCACGCCAGCGGGATCGACGCGAAGGCCTCGTTGACCTCGAACAACCCGACGTCGTCGAGCGCGACGCCGGCGCGCTCCAGCAGCCGGCGGGTGGCGGGGATCGGGCCGGTGAGCATCTCGACCGGGTCGACCCCCGCGAGGGCGAAGGAGTGGAACCGGGCCCGCGGGCGCAGCCCGAGGCGCGCCGCGGCTCCCTCCGATGCGATCAGCACCGCCGCCGCGCCGTCGCTGATCTGCGACGAGCTGCCGGCGGTGAGGCGGCCGTCGGCCCGGAAGACGGGGCGCAGGCCGGCGAGCGCCTCCGCGGTGGTGGCGTCGCGGATGCCCTCGTCGGCGGTGACGACCGACTCCCCGCCGTCGCGGACGACCCGGATCGGGACGATCTCGTCGTCGAACCGGCCGGCGTCGCGGGCGGCGGCGGCGCGGCGGTGCGACCGCAGGGCGAACGCGTCGAGCTCCTCCCGCGTCAGCCCCCAGCGGTCCGCGACGATCTCGCCCGACTCCCCCTGCTCGATGAACCCGTCGTCGTCGAGCCCGTAGCGGGCGCGCATGCGCGTGCCGTACGCCGCGGACCGGTCGGGCACGTTCGACCACATCGGCACCCGGGTCATCGACTCGACACCCGCCGCGACCACCAGGTCGTAGGCGCCGGCCATCACCCCCTGGGCCGCGAAGTGGGCGGCCTGCTGCGAGCTGCCGCACTGGCGGTCGATGGTCGTGGCGGGGACGGTGTCGGGGAAGCCCGCGGCGAGCACCGCGCTGCGGCCGACGTTGACGCCCTGCTCGCCGACCTGGTCGACGCATCCCACGATGACGTCGTCGATCAGGGCGGGGTCGATGCCCGCGCGGCCGGCGAGCGCCGCCAGCACCTCGCCGAGCAGGTCCGCGGGGTGGCGGCCCGCGAGCGCCCCGCCGCGCCGCCCGACGGGGCTGCGGACCGCGCCGACGACGAGGGCGTCGCCCATCACATGCCCGAGAAGTCGGGCGTGCGCTTCTCGAAGAAGGCGGTCATCCCCTCGCGCTGCTCCGGTGTCGTGAACGCGAGGGCGAAGGCGTCGATCTCGCGGGCGAGGTGGCCCTTCAGGTCGCCGTCGAGGGCGAGGTTGCAGAGGGCCTTCGCCGACGCGATCGTCCACGGCGGCTTCGCCGCGATCTGCTCCCCCATCGCGACGGCCCGGTCGATCAGCTCGTCGGCGGGGTGGACGTGGTTCACGAGGCCCACCCGCAACGCCTCCGCGGCGTCGACGGGGCGGCCCGTCAGGATCATCTCCTTCGCGAAGCCGGGGGAGGTGAGCCGCGCGAGGCGCTGTGTGCCGCCCCAGCCGGGGACGATGCCGAGGTTGACCTCCGGCTGACCGAAGCGCGCGCCCTCCGCCGCGAGCCGGATGTCGCAGGCCAACGCCAGCTCGCACCCCCCGCCGAGCGCGTAGCCGTTGACCGCCGCGATCACGGGCTTCGGGAACTCCTCGATGCGCCCCGTGAGGTCGTGGCCGCGGCGGGCGTACGACCGCGCCTCGAGCGCGCTCGCCGTCTGCATGTGCCCGATGTCCGCGCCCGCGCTGAACGCCTTCCCGCCGGCGCCGGTGAGCACCACCACCTGGGTGTCGGTGCCCCGCTCGATTGCGTCGAGCCGCTCCTCGAGCTCGTCGAGGAGTTCGGGGGAGAGGGCGTTCAGGGCCTCGGGGCGGTTGAGGGTGAGGATCGCGACCGGGCCGCGTCGCTCCAGGTCGATGGGCACGGGGACCTCCGGGGGGTGGTGTTCGGTCGCGCCGGCGGCGCACGCGGCCGCCGCGCACGGCGCGCCGTCCACGGGCAGACTACCCGGCATGGACGCGTCACCGATCACGCGGATCGCCGTCGTCGGCGCGGGGGTGATGGGCAGCGAGATCGCCTGGGCCGCCGCCGCCGCCGGCCTCGACGTGGTGCTGCTCGACGCCGACGCCGCCGCCCTGGAACGGGGGGCCGCCCACATCGCCGCGATCGGCGCCCGCCGCGTCGCGAAGGGCCGCATGGACGAGCGCGAGGTCGCGACCGTCGTCGGCCGGGTCGCCACCGCCACCGGCGATGACACCCTCGCCGGGTGCGGGCTGGCGATCGAGGCGGTGCCGGAGGTCCTGTCGATCAAGCACGCCGTGATGTCGCGGCTCGACGCGGCCCTGCCCCCCGGCGCGCTGATCGCCTCGAACACGTCGGGTCTGTCGATCACGGAGATGGCGCGGGGGACGGGCCGCCCCGACCGCGTCCTCGGCCTCCACTTCTTCAACCCGGCCAGCGTGATGCGGCTCGTCGAGGTCGTACGGGGCGAGACCACCAGCGACGCCACCGCGGCGGCGGGGGAGGCGCTCGCGACCGCCCTCGGCAAGGTGCCGGTGCTGGTGCGGGAGTGCCCCGGGTTCCTCGTCAACAGGATCCTGGTGCGGGCCATGGCGGAGGCCTACCGCGCGGCGGGGGCGTCCGGCGCGACGGCGCCGGCGGTCGACCGCGCCGTCGTCGACGGCGGCCCCGCCCCCATGGGCCCGTACGCCCTTGGCGACCTGATCGGCCTCGACACGATGGGCCACCTCCGCCGGGACCTGGAGGCCGCGTACGGGCCGCGCTTCGACGACGGCGGCGCCGTCGACGCCCAGGTGGCGGCGGGCCGGTTGGGCGCGAAGACCGGCGCGGGGTTCTACGACGGCGGGCCCCCGGAGGGGGTGGCCGACGCCGACGGCCGGGCCGCCGCCGGCGCCTACTACGCGGGGGCGCTCGACGAGGCGCGCCGCTGCGTCGCGGAGGGGGTCGCGGCGGCCGCCGACGTGGACGTCGCGATGCGCCACGGCTGCGGCTGGAGCGCGGGGCCCCCGGGGTTGTAGGGGAGCCGCACGCTCCCATGGGCCCCGGAGGGGGCCCATGGGCGAAGCGCGCTACTCCGGCAGGCGGTACGCGACCACCGCGGGCTTCTGATCCGCGGTCGCGGCGAAGCCGGCACCGGCGATGATCGCGTCATCGGCGATCGCCGGGGCCGAGTTGGACGCGGCCGGGAGCTGCTGGGTCCAGACCTCGCTGCCGTCCTCCTTGTCGTAGGCGTGGATCAGGCCGTTGAAGTCGACGCCGACGACCAGGTCGTTCACGACCGTCGCGCCGCCGTAGTTCTGGGTGGGCATCTCCGCCTTCCAGATCTCGTCACCCGTCGCCCCGTCCAGGGCCAGCATCTCGCCGTTGGAGGTGGCGAAGTCGCAGAGCTCGGCCCCCGCCGTGTAGTTCTCCTGACGGAAGAACACCCCGCAGAGGTTGTTGACCGGCACGTAGATGACGCCGTCGGACACCGCCATCGGCGTCTCGACGCCCCCGAGCCAGCCGGGGTACACGACGACCGGGTCGGTGATCTCCCCGAACGGTGCGTTGCGGTCCGGGCCGTCCTCGTCCGCCTTCGCCTTGGTCACCTCGCTGCCCTGGAGCGTCGTGCCGATGCCGTCCTGGAAGCCGGCCTCCGGGGTGTGCTTGCCGACGTCCTTCTTCCAGATCAGCTCCTGGGTGTCGCGGTTGACGACGTAGACCGTGCCCATCTTGCCGCTCAACACCGCGACCGGGGTTGCCTCACCGTCGATCGTGAAGTCGGTCAGGATCGGGCCGAGGTGCAGGTCCCAGTCGCGCAGGTCGTGGCCGATCGCCTGCCAGTGCCACTTGAGCTCGCCGGTCTTCCCGTCGAGCACCACGAGGCTGTTGGTGTAGAGGTTGTCGCCCTTGCGGCTCGCGCCGTCGGGGAACTCCGGCGTGCCCGGCCACGGACCGGGGTTGGCGACCGCCATGTAGACGTTGCCCTCGTCGTCGACCGAGGGGGTCCCCCAGAGGCCGCCGCCGGAGTTCAGCTCCGGGTTCCCCCAGAGGTTGTCGGTGGTCGTGTCGAACGTCCACTTCTCCTCGCCGGTCGTGAGGTCGAGGGCGAAGACGATGCCCCTTCCGTTGCCCCGGTAGAAGTCGGCGAGCTCGGTGCCCGGCACGGTGCTGATGTACACGGTGTCGTTCCAGACCAGCGGGGCCATGTCCACGCCCTCGCTGTCGTCCTGGATCAGCTTCAACTTCTCCCACACCACCTCGCCGGTCTCCGCGTCCAGTGCGAAGGCGCCGTCGGCGGTGCCGCCGACCACCAGCCCGCCGCCGATGGCGACGCCGTTGGGGCCGACGCTGAGGGAGTCGTAGTCCTTGGTCCACTTGACCTCGCCCGTGGCGCGGTCGACCGCCTGCACGTTGGAGTTGATGTCCTGCAGGTAGACGGTGTCGTCGGTGACGATCGGGGTGGAGCTGTACACGCCGAACGGGCTCTCGCCCGTGAGCGGCACCGACCAGGCCGCCTCGAGGGTGGCGACGTTCGACGCGTCGATCTGCCCGCTGACCGCGCGGGTGTTGCTGTAGTCCCCGTTGGGCGCTGGGAAACCGGAGGCGACATCGGTGACCTCCGCCGGGGTGCCCGTCGGGAATGCGGCCGGCTCCGCCGACGAGGAGTCGTCATCGTCACCGCAGGCCACCACGCCGCCGCCGAGGGCGACCGCGCAGAGCGCCGCGCCGAGAAGCACGCGGGCGCGGCGCACCCTCCGTCGTGGTCGTCTCGCGACCGGGTCCGTCTCAGCCATGCCGATCCTTCCGCTGCCGGGATTGGGGAGAGCTGTGGCGACGCTACGGCGCGGCGCGCTCCACGAACCCCCTCCGTCATGGCCCGAGCGGGTGCGAACGGTCGAGGTCCGGCTCAGGAAGCGGGTTCGGCGGTCACAGAGATCCGATCTCGGGTGCCCCCCGTTCGGGTGAGGGCTCACCCGAACGGACCAGCACGTCCGGGCTACTGCAGACTCGACACGTAGGCGACGACGTCGGCGAGGTCCTGCCCCTCGACGAGGCCGCCGGGCATCAGGCTGCCGCCCTCGATCACGGCGGTACGGATCGTGGCCTCCGTGAGCCCCTTGCCGGCGAGCTTCGGGCCGTAGCCCGGCTTCGTGCCGAGGCCCTTGTGGCATCCCGCGCAGCTCGTCGCCACGAACACCTGCTTGCCCGCCGATACGTCGCCGGGGCCCGCGGGCGCCACGGCGGTGGTCGCAGGAGCCGTCGTTGCGGGCGCCTGTGCCGTGGTCGCCGGTGTGGTCGCCGCCGGGGCCGTGCCGGCCGCGGCGTCGTCGTCGCCCGACCCGCCGCACCCGCCCGCGGCCAGCGCGCCCGCCGTCAGCAGGACGACGAGCGCGAGGCCGCGTGCGCGCGGCGCGGTCACGGGGTGATCGTCACCTTCACGACCCCGTCCTCCTGGTTGGAGAAGAGCGGGTACGCCTCCTCGATCTCGTCGAGGCTGAAGCGGTGGGTGATGAGCTGCTTCAGGTCGAGGCGGCCGATCTTCACCAGGTCCATGAGCGAGCCGAGGCGCTTCTTGCCCCCGGGGCAGAGCGTCGTCCGGATGTCGATGTCGCCGATGCCGTAGATGAACGGCTCGAGCGGAATCGTGACCTTGTCCCCGTAGACGCCGAGCGACGACACCATGCCCGCGGGCCGGACGGACTTGAGGCAGTTCTCGAACGTCTCCTGGATCCCGAGCGCCTCGATGGCGACGTCGGCGCCGCGCCCGGAGGTCAGTGCCTTGACCTTCGCGACCGGGTCCTCCTGGGTGTAGTCGATGACCACGTCGGCACCCATCGCCTTCGCCATCTCGAGGCGCTTGGCGTTGGAGTCGACGGCGATCACGAGGCCCGCGCCACGCAGACGGGCACCGGCGGTGGCGCACAGCCCGATCGGTCCCTGTGCGAACACGACGACCGAGTCGCCGAGCTGCACGTCGGCCGTCTCGACCGCCGCGATCCCGGTGGTCGCGATGTCGGTGACGAAGAGCACCTCCTCGTCGGAGAGCCCCTCGGGGATGCGCGCCAGGTTGGCCTGGGCGTAGGGGACCCGGAAGTACTCGGCCTGCACCCCGTCCATGGAGTTGCCGAGGCGCCAGCCGCCGATGATGCCCCACTGGTCCTCGTATCCGGCGCACTGGGACAGGTCGCCCGCCTGGCAGAAGTAACAGGCACCGCACGGCGTGATGGCGCCGACGACGACCCGCTCGCCGATCTCGTAGCCGGTGACGGCCTCGCCGACCTCGTGGATGACGCCCGCCGGCTCGTGGCCGACCACGCGTCCGGGGGCGACGGGGTACTCCCCGCGCCAGATGTGCGAGTCGGTGCCGCAGATGGTCGTGGTCGTCACCTTCACGATCGCGTCCGTCGGTCCGCAGCGCGGGATCGGCACTTCCTCGATGTGGATGTCACGCACGTCCTTGAAGACCGCGGCCCTCATGGTGTCCGGCATCGCATCCCCCTCTCGTGAGACGTCTGGTCCCGGGCAGTCTCCGGGAGCCCCGGGGGGGTTCACAACGTCCTTCTGCGCCTCCGGGCACCCAGGGCGGGGTGGCGGATCGCGCGGGATCCGCAGCGCCGTCGCGGCGAGCGAACCGCAGACCGCGTCGACCGGTCGGGCGGGACCTCACCCGTTCGGGTGAGCCGGTTGCCCTCGTCGACGGCGGCGACGTAGGCTCAAGTGGCGACGGGGTCCGAGGGGGTGCATGTGTCGGTCGAGGGTGCGCAGCGTGTCGCGGCGGTGGCTGCGGGCCGTGCCGTCGACCACAACCTGATGCGCCGGGCCGACGCGGCGGGGCAGCGGCTGTTCCGCGAGCTGGTGGTGTCGCGCATCGCGTGGCGCACCGTGTCGGAGGTCAGCCGCCTCATCGCCGTCGACGTCGTCGCCTTCTCGCTGCGGGCGACGGGGTGCGCACACCCCCAGCCCTGCCATCTCCACCACTGCTTCGACCGTCTCGAGATGCGCGCGGTGCTCGGCAACCGGGGACCCCGTCTCCCCGGCCTGCGGTTGAGCACCGGCGAGGGCGTCGGCGGACGGGTGCTGCAGACGGGGCGGCCGGTGGCGGTCACGGCGTACGGCGTCGCGACGACCGACCCCGCCCTCCTCGACGTGGTCGTCGGGGAGGAGGGGATCCTCTCGATGGTGGGGACGCCCGTGTCGTTCGGTGGCGAGGTCCGCGGCGTGCTGCACGCGGGCCTGCGCCACGAGGCGGGTTTCGGGCCGGCGACCGTCGAGGCGCTGTCGCGTCTCTGCACCTACGCGGGGGCGGCCCTCGCCGCCGCGAGCGACCGGGCGCGGGTCGAGGAGGTCGCGGCGCTGCGTGAGCGGCGGCGGCTGGCGCGGGCGCTCCACGACGAGTTCGGCCAGCGGTTGTTCGGCATCGGCGTCACGGGGATGCTCGCCCGCGAGAGCGCGGCGTCGGGGCGTCCCGATCTCGTCCAGCACCTGTCCGGCCTGGAGAAGCAGATCGCGGGGGCGTCGAGCGCCCTGCGGTCGACGTTGCGCGCCCTCGACCGCCCCTCCGCCCCCGCGGGGGCGCTCGCGGTGAAGCTGCGGGAGGACGTCGCGGGGTTCACCGGCCGCACCGGGGTCCCCGCGCATCTCCTGGTGCTGGGTGAGCCGCAGCCGATCGACGAGCAGCGTGAGGATCTGCTGGTGCGGGTGGTGCAGGAGGGCCTGCGCAACGTGGAGCGCCACGCGGCGGCGCACGAGGTGGTCCTGACCCTTGCCTTCGCACCCGGTTCGGTCGAGGTGGTCGTGCAGGACGACGGCGTCGGGGTGTCGGGGGCGACCGGGGTGAACGGCGTCGGGCTCGGGATGCTGCGGGAGGAGCTCGCGCGCTTCGGGGGGGACACGCGCCTCGTGCGCAACGATGACGCCGGGGCCACGATGAGGACGCGACTGTCCCTCAGGTGAGCCAGGTGAGCCGCAAGCCCCACACGGTGGTGGTGGCCGACGACCACCCCATCGTCATCTCGGGCATGCGCCTCCTCCTCAGCGGGTCGCGGTTCTTCGAGCTGGTCGGTGAGGCGCGCACGGGGGCGGAGGCGATCCTGCGGTGCGAGCAGTTCCGCCCCGACGCGTTGCTGCTCGACCTGCGCCTCCCCGACCTGCCGGCCGCGACGATCTGCACGCGCATCAAGGAGCGCCATCCGGAGATCGCGATCGTGATCCTGACGGCCCACCCGGAGGAGATGGCGGTGCGCGGCTGCCTCAAGGCGGGCGCGTCGGCGTGCCTCTTCAAGGACGTCAGCGAGCAGACGCTGCTGTCGGCGCTGATGCAGGTGGTCCACGGACGGGCCGTCATCGACCCGCGCATCGCGGGGGCGATGCTGCCGCGCAGGGGGACGAACGGCGCCGACGGCATCCTCACGGGACGTGAGCACGAGGTGCTCCTCCTCATCGCCCGCGGGCTCACGACGCAGGAGATCGCCGACGAGATCGGTCTGTCCCCGAACACCGTCAAGAGTCACTCCCGCTCACTCTTCTCGAAGCTCGCCGCCCACAACCGCGTCCAGGCCCTCGCCGTCGCCACGGAGCGCGGCCTGATCTGACGGGCCGTCGCCCGCGGGCTCCGGGCGGATCCCGGCGGCGCGACCAAGGAGGCGGCGGTGCTCGGTGCAATTGGACCACCGCGCTCCGTCCATTTGGGGCTCTTGAGGCATTCAGGTGGGTAGGTCGATGCGGGTCCTCCCGCAGACGAGGTGGATCATC
>LNFM01007339.1_pt1 | contig 17367 bp, 5 predicted proteins | sample 596031 | NCBI WGS metagenome assembly LNFM01 (sample SAMN04254537, study PRJNA301005) | activated carbon metagenome | isolation source: dual media filters at the Ann Arbor, Michigan drinking water treatment plant | place: USA: Ann Arbor | reverse complement strand
AGCACGGCGATGGTCTTGCCGGCCACGCTGCCGCCGCAGGCCTGGATCACGCGATCCGCCATGGCGAGCTTGCGGCCGTCATTCACCGCGATCGTCGCCTCGACCAGGCGCAGCGGCGTGCCGAGATCCTGGCCGGTGCGCGCGAAGGCCAGCGTGTCCTTCGGGAAGCAGGAGCCGCCATAGCCCGGCCCCGCATGCAGGAACTTGCGCCCGATGCGGCCATCCAGGCCGATGCCGCGCGCCACCTGCTGCACATCGGCGCCGGCCTTCTCGCAGAGATCGGCCACCTCGTTGATGAAGCTGATCTTCATGGCCAGGAAGGCATTGGCCGCGTATTTGATGATCTCGGCCGTCTCCAGGCCGGTCGCGACGATCGGCGTCTCGATCAAATAGAGCGGGCGGTAGAGGCGCTTCAGCACCGCCTCGGCGCGCGCGCCGGCCTCGCCCTCCTCGATGCCGATCACGATGCGGTCGGGCCGCATGAAATCGCCGATGGCGGCACCCTCGCGCAGGAATTCCGGGTTGGAGGCGACGGCGATGTCGAGATCCGGCCGCACGGCCTTCACGCGGCGCTTCACCTCGCGCCCCGTGCCGACCGGCACGGTGGATTTCGTGACCAGCACCAGCGGCCCCTTGGCGGCGCGGGCCACCTGCTCGGCGGCGGCAAAGACGTAGCTGAGATCGGCATGGCCATCGCCCCGCCGCGTCGGCGTGCCGACGGCAAGAAAGACCGCCTCGGCGCCGGCCACCGCCTCGTCGAGGTCGGTGGTGAAGGTCAGCCGGCCCTCGCGGGCATTGTCGGTCACCAGATGGTCCAGGCGGGGCTCGTAGATCGGGATGCGGCCGGCCTTCAGCGCCTCGATCTTGGCGGGGTCATTGTCCACCACCGCCACATCCACGCCGAATTCGGCAAAGCAGGCCCCCGAGACAAGCCCGACATAGCCCGCGCCGATCATCGCAATCTTCATGCTGTCAGCCTCTCCGGAAAACCTGCGCCAGCATCAACGATCCGGCTCAACGATAGTTCGCGAGGAACTGCTTCACCGCGGGCGCGATCTCGGGCCGCGCCAGGGCGAATGCGATCTGCGCTTCCAGATAGCCCACCTTGTCGCCGCAATCGAAGCGCCGGCCTTCGTAGCGCAGGCCATGGAAGGGTTGGGTGCCGATCAGCTTGGCCATGCTGTCCGTCAGCTGGATCTCGCCGCCCGAGCCCTTTTCCATCTTCGCCAGGTGGCCGATCACCTCGGGCATCAGCACATAGCGACCGATGATGGTGAGGTTGGAGGGCGCCTGGTCGATCGGCGGCTTCTCGACGAGGCCCTTCACCGAGACCAGACGGCCCATGTCCTTTTCGATATCGAGCACGCCATACTTGTTGACGCGGTCCATCGGCACTTCCTCGATGGCGACGACATTGCCGCCGGTCTCGGCATAGGCCTCGGCCAGCTGGCCGATGCAGGGCTTCTCGCACTTCATCAGGTCGTCGGGCAAGAGGATGGCGAAGGGGTCGTCGCCGATGAAGGAGCGCGCGCACCAGATGGCGTGGCCGAGGCCGAGCGGCACCTGCTGGCGCACGGTGAGCAGGCTGCCGGGCGTGATGGCCAACCCGCGCAGTTCCTCGAGGATCGCCATCTTGTTGCGCTCCTCGAGCGTCTTTTCCAGCTCATAGGCCACGTCGAAATGCTCGACGATGCTGGTCTTGCCGCGGCCGGTGACGAAGCAGAACTGCTCGATGCCGGCGGCGCGCGCCTCATCCACCGCGTATTGGATCAGCGGCCGGTCCACGACGGGTAGCATTTCCTTGGCCAGCGCCTTGGTGGCGGGCAGGAAGCGCGTTCCCATGCCGGCAACCGGCATGACAGCCTTTTTCAGCGGCTTGGGCATGATGACATTCCTCGCTTTGGTCGTCTCAACTGTTGCCACGCCAAAGCTGGAGCCGACAAGTCATGAGGCGTGATGATTCTGTGTTCAGCCGCCGCTGCGGGCGATTTGCTGGCGCGGCGCCGCGGGTGCCTCGGTGCTGCGGGGCGCCTGGCGCGAGGTGGCGGGCGCCTCAGCGGGGCGCGTGGCGTTGCGCTGCGGGGCATTGGTCCGGGCCTGGCTGGTCGCGGCGGGGGATGCGGTCGCGCGTGTGGTCGAGGTCCGCGCCTGGGATGTCCTGGCGGGGGGCCTGGCGGAAGCCGCCTGGGTGGTGGCCGCGCGGCGGGGCCGGGCCGGCGGCGTGGCGGCCGCGACCCGGCGCGGCGGCTGGCTCCGCGCCAGATTGGCCGGCAGCGGCGCCGCCTGAGCCGTGCTGACCAGGCGGCGCGGCCCGGGCCCCGCCACCGGGTCCCGCCCCGCGACGACGCGCGGCGTGGCATTGGCGGCCATGACCGGGACCGAACGGACGCCCATGCGCTGGAAGCCATCATCCAGCAACTCGGCCATATGGTTGTTGCGCTGCGGCCAGGAGGAGCCGCCAAACACCGCCCCCACCAGGCGCACGCCCTCGCGCTGCGCCGAGGTCACGATGTTGAAGCCCGAGGCATTGATGAAGCCGGTCTTGATGCCATCCGTGCCCGCGTAATCGCGCAGCATGCCATTGTGGTTGCGGATCATCCGGTTGCCATGGGCGAAATACTGGGTGCTGAAATAGCGGTACTGGTCCGGGAAGTCGGAGATCAGGCGGCGCCCCAGCAGGGACATGTCCCGCGCCGTCGTCACCTGCTCGGGGTCGGGCAAGCCGGAGGCGTTACGGAAGGTGGTGCGCGTCATGCCCAGGGAACGGGCGCGCTGCGTCATCACGCGGGCGAAGGCATCCTCATCGCCGGAGAGATTCTCGCCCACGGCGGAGGCGATGTCATTGGCGGAACGGGTGATGAGGGCGAGGATCGCGGTCTCGACCGAGATGCTGCCGCCGGCCGGCACGCCGAGCTTGGAGGGCGGGCGGGAGGCGGCCTCGGCGCTGACGCGGATGGGCGTGCTGAGCGTCATCCGCCCATCGCGCATCGCCTCGAACAGCATGTAGAGCGTCATCATCTTGGTGAGCGAGGCCGGGTGGCGCGTCTCATCCGCATGGGCGGCGCTCAGCACCTGGCCGGTGCGCGCATCCACCACGATCGAGGCGTAGCGGTCCCGCGCGGTGATCTGGGCGGAGGCCGCGCCGGCGAAGATGAGGAAGCAGGCGGCAAAAGCTGTGCGCGTGATGGCCGCGCGCGTGATGGCAGTGAAGGTCATTCATGGTCCCCAGCACGTTTCGGTGTCGCCTCCCCCAAGGCTCAGTCGAAACGCTTGACGCTCTGCCGGCAAAGAAACAGCCATGGGGGCGTTTGTCCATCCGTTTCGCTCTTCGGGGGTGCGAAAGGGTTTTTGTGCACTGCACAAAAAGTGCTTGCATCGGCCGGGGCTGGCTCCTAGATAGGCTTCATGCTGCATCGCAGCAAAACACGGCCGCGCCCCTTCTGACCCTGGGGTTGGCCATTCAGAAGGATGACGAACATGGCCAATCAGGCAGACATGAAGAAGGCGATGACCCAGGCCGCCCAGACCGGCGCCGCGAGCGCCAAGAAGATCGTCGAGGATAGCACGGCCCAGGCCCGCGTGGCCGTCGAGAAGACCATGGAGACCGCCAACAAGACCGCTGGCGACATGCTGAAGGCCGCCGAAGAGGCCGCCGAGTTCAGCCGCGGCAACCTGGAGGCGATCACCAAGGCCTCGCAGCTCTACGTGACCGGGGTGCAGGACCTGTCCCGCCAGACCATGGCGATGTTCCAGGCCTTCTCCGAGCACGCCATCGAGGGCGTGAAGGCGATGTCCACCATGAAGAGCCTGAAGGACGCCGCCGATTTCCAGGCGACCTTCACCAAGACCGCCTTCGAGCGCGCCGTGAACGACACGACGAAGATCTCGGAAGCCGCGCTGAAGCTGGCCGAGACGTCCATCGAGCCGATTTCGGCCCGCATGACGCTCGCCATGGAAAAGATCGCCAAGCCGATCGCGGCGTAATTCAAGCGTTCAGCCTATCGGAATGGGGGCGCAGCCGCGCCCCCACCTGACTTGGGGCCCGGCCGTTTCGACGGTCCGGGCCCTTTCCTTTTCGACATTCGGCACCCGGATGCACCGAACCCCTTCCCGTGGGGCCCAGGCAACCGATATCCTGTCCCCGATGACCTGCGCCCGAACCGCCGAGATGAACGACCGGAACCGTATGATGATGACCCCGATCATGTCTGAGCCGGACAAGCGCGACGGCGATGGCGGCCCCGCCACCGGCGTCGTCGTCAAGCCGCGCCCGAAGACCAAGAAGCCGGCGATGTACAAGGTCCTCATGCTGAATGACGACTACACGCCCATGGAATTCGTGGTTCACGTGCTGGAACGATTTTTTCAGAAGAATCGGGACGAAGCCACGCGTATCATGATGCATGTCCACCGCCGCGGCGTCGGCGTCTGCGGTGTCTACACCTACGAAGTGGCCGAAACGAAGGTGACGCAGGTGATGGATCTGGCCCGCCAGAACCAGCACCCGTTGCAATGCACGATTGAGAAAGAGTGAGACTGGAACTGTATCGCCATGCGGAATGACATTTTTGACATGACGCATGGGGTGTGACGGCAAGGGAGCGCCACCACATCATCATCCATCCGCCAAGACCGATCCTCGGCTCTGGCCATCTCCAGTGGGAGCGTTGATCCATGCTGTCCCGCAACCTTGAGCAGACGCTCCATCGCGCGCTTGGCCTCGCCAATGACCGCCGCCATGAATATGCCACCCTCGAACACCTGCTCCTCGCGCTCGGCGAGGATGCGGACGCCACCACCGTGCTGCGTGCCTGCGGCGTGGATGTGGACCGCCTGAAGCGGGAACTCACCGAATTCCTCGACAAGGACCTGGCCGGCCTGGTCAGCGACCGCACGGGCGATCCGAAGCCGACCGCGGGCTTCCAGCGCGTGGCGCAGCGCGCGGCCATCCATGTGCAATCCTCCGGCCGGGACGAGGTGACGGGCGCGAATGTGCTGGTCGCCCTGTTCAGCGAGCGCGAGAGCCACGCCGTCTATTTCCTGCAATTGCAGGACATGACGCGCCTCGATGCCGTCAACTTCATCAGCCATGGCATCGCCAAGGCCCCCGGCCGCTCGCAGCCGCGCCCTGTCCAGGGCCAGGCGCCGACGCCGGAGGAGAATGCCGGCAAGGAGGAGCGCGAGGAGAAGCCGCGCGGCGGCAACCGCAACCAGGATGCGCTCAGCACCTATTGCGTGAACCTCAACAAGCGCGCCCAGGCCGGCAAGATCGATCCCTTGATCGGCCGTGACCACGAGATCGAGCGCACGATCCAGATCCTCTGCCGCCGCACCAAGAATAACCCGCTCTATGTGGGTGATCCGGGCGTGGGCAAGACGGCCATCGCCGAGGGCCTGGCCAAGCGCATCGTCGAAGGCGACGTGCCGGAGGTGCTGGCGAAATCCACCATCTTCTCGCTCGACATGGGTTCGCTGCTGGCGGGCACCCGCTACCGCGGCGATTTCGAGGAGCGGCTGAAGGCCGTGGTGAATGAGCTGGAGGCCCAGCCGGGCTCCATCCTTTTCATTGACGAGATCCACACGGTGATCGGCGCGGGTGCGACCTCGGGCGGTGCCATGGATGCGTCGAACCTGCTGAAGCCGGCCTTGGCCCAGGGCACGCTGCGTTGCGTCGGTTCCACCACCTACAAGGAATACCGCAACCACTTCGAGAAGGACCGCGCGCTCGTGCGGCGCTTCCAGAAGATCGACGTGAACGAGCCCTCGGTCGAGGACACGGTCAAGATCCTCCAGGGCCTCAAGACCAATTACGAGAAGCACCACAAGGTGAAGTACACGCCGGAGGCGATCCGCGCCGCGGTGGAGCTCTCGGCCAAGTACATCCATGACCGCAAGCTGCCCGACAAGGCGATCGACGTGATCGACGAAGTGGGCGCCTCGCGCATGCTGGTGCCCGAGGGCAAGCGCAAGAAGACCGTGACGCTGAAGGATGTGGAGGAGGTGGTGGCGAAGATCGCCCGCATTCCCCCCAAATCCGTCTCGGCCGACGACAAGGAGACGCTGCGCACCCTGGAGCGTGACCTCAAGGCGATGGTCTTCGGGCAGGATGCGGCCATCACCGCGCTCTCCTCCGCCATCAAGCTGAGCCGCGCGGGCCTGCGCGACCCCGAGAAGCCGATCGGCAACTACCTGTTCAGCGGCCCGACGGGCGTCGGCAAGACGGAGGTGGCGAAGCAGCTCTCCAAGACGCTGGGCATCGAGCTGATCCGCTTCGACATGTCGGAATACATGGAGCGGCACAGCATCAGCCGGCTGATCGGCGCGCCGCCGGGCTATGTCGGCTTCGACCAGGGCGGCTTGCTGACCGATGGCATTGACCAGCACCCGCATTGCGTCCTGCTGCTGGATGAGATCGAGAAGGCGCACCAGGATCTCTACAACATCCTGTTGCAGGTGATGGATCACGGGAAGCTCACCGACCACAACGGCAAGACGGTGGATTTCCGCAACGTCATCCTCATCATGACGACGAATGCGGGTGCCGCCGACATGCAGAAATCGGCCATCGGCTTCGGCAGCCCCGTCCGCGAGGGCGAGGACCAGGAGGCGGTGAAGCGCATGTTCACGCCTGAGTTCCGCAACCGTCTGGACGCGGTGATCCCCTTCGCCGGCCTCTCGGCCGAGATCGTGGCTCAGGTGGTCGAGAAGTTCGTGATGCAGCTGGAGGCGCAGCTCGCCGACCGCAACGTCACGATCGAGCTGAGCTCCGCCGCCAAGGAATGGCTGGCCGAGCGCGGCTATGACCCGCTCTATGGCGCGCGGCCGCTGGCCCGCGTGATCCAGGAATTCATCAAGAAGCCGCTCGCCGAGGAACTCCTCTTCGGCAAGCTGGTGAAGGGTGGCGCGGTCAAGGTGAACCTGCTGGACGGCGCGCTCAGCTTCGACATCGCGGAAACGCCGCCCGCCGCCCTGCCCAAGCCGGATGGTGATGGCGAGGCGGAGAAGGAACCGGAAGCGACGGCCGAATAGGCCGCCTCCTCCAGGCGCCACAGATGGGCCTCCGGTGCTGCGCGCCGGGGGCCTTTTTCTTGCTCGGCATCGCGCAGCAAATACGGAAAAGCCCCGGCGGTCACCCGCCGGGGCTTTTCTCTGAACCGGTGGGTTTCCCGGCACCCCCGTGCCGGGCCCCGCCTCAGAACACGAAGTCGGTGTTCACGAGGGTGTGCAACCCGGTCAGGATGATCACCGCCTCGGCCGCGCCGCCATCGCCCTGGTCGATCTCGACCCGGGTGTCACTGCCGCTCTGCGCCTGGCGGATCGAGCCCTGGCCGCCGCCGGCGAAGGCATTGCCCGCCACCAGCGTGAAGGCCTGGTCGCCCGCCAGCCCGAGATTGGCGTCAATCGCCGAGAGGTCCAGCACATCGCCCTGCGCCCAGGCGAAATCCACCACCCGGTCGGGCGTGGCCGCGGCGCTCTCGCTCAGCGCGGTCCAGACGAAGCGATCCGCCCCCGTCCCGCCTGTCAGCGAATCCTGGCCGGCACCACCCAGGATGGTGTCGTTGCCGCCACCACCCGCGAGCGAGTCGTTGCCCGCGCCGCCTTCGAGGCGATTGGCGCCGCCATCGCCGGTCAGTCGGTCATTGAAGCCCGAGCCGATCAGGTTCTCGATGCCGGCATAAGTGTCGCCATTGGCATCGCCCTGGGTGCCCAGGCCGGTCGCCAGGTTGGCGGTCACCGCGCTGGTGGCGGTGGCGAAGCTCGCCGTATCCACACCCGCGCCGCCATCGATCACATCCGCGCCGGAGCCGCCGATCAGCAGGTCATCGCCGAGCTGGCCTTCCAGCGAGTCATTGCCGGCCAGGCCCGTCAGCGTGTCATTGCCTTGCAGCCCCTCCAGCAGGTCACGGCCCGAGGTGCCGGTCAGGCTGTCATGGCCCACGCCACCCTGGATGGGTGCCCGCTCCGTCGGCAGCGGCGCCACCGCCGTGCCGGGCACGAAGGTGATGCCCGGGAAGGGGCCGGCCGGGTTGGTGAAGGGGTAGTGGCTGTTGATGATGATGGCGCTGTTGGTGCCGAGGTAGAGCACCGTCTGGCCGTTCACGCTCTGCACCGCCGTAAAGCCGCTATGGCCGTAGATGGTGAGCGTGTCGCCCTCGGCCGGGTTGAAGCCGTCGAAACGGTCCACGCCATCGCCACGCTGGTAGATAAAGTTGTCACGGCCGCCGCCGCCATTCACCTGGTCGCCGGTCACGAGGCCGGTGATGCGGCCGCTGACCAGGCGCGCAGTGCCGGTATCGGTGCCGCCGCCGATGGTGTCGTTGTTGTCGCCGCCATCGATGATGTCATTGCCGGCACCGCCGAGGACGATGTCATTGCCCTCATTGCCAACGATCGTGTCATCGCCCGAGCCGCCGAAGACGGTGTCGTCGCCGCGCTCGCCCTGCATGTTGTCGTTGCCGGCGCCGCCCTCTTCCCAGTCATTGCCGTCACCGCCCTCGACGACGTCATTGCCGTCGCCGCCGTAGATGACGTCATTGCCGTTGTTGCCGTGCAGGTTGTCGTTCCCGCGGCCGCCCTGGATCTTGTCATCCCCGTCATGGCCGATGATCGCGTCATCGCCGTCATTGCCCTGCAGGCAGTCATTGCCGGCGAGGCCGTGGATCTGGTCGTTGCCGCCCAGCCCATCCACGTGGTCCGGGCCGGTGGTGCCGACATAGCCATCATTGCCGGAGGTCAGCAGGGTGGTCGGCAGGTCGCAGGTACCCACCACATTGGGGATGAAGCCGGCATCCACCGTGGTCAGGTTCTGGCCCTGCACCAGGGTGTAGCTGCCGGTGCGGCCGCCCGTGCCGGCATCGCTGTCGCTGGCATCGGCGCCGATGTCACGCAGCGTCGGCGTGTGGCCGCTGGGCGTCGCGAACTCGACGCTGTAGCTGCCGGGGCGGAGGTTGCCGAAATTGTAGAAGCCGCCCGCATCCGTGGTGGTGGTGGCGAGCACGGCGCCGGCCGAGGAAAGCAGGCGGACGGTGACGCCGCCAAGCCCCGGCTCCTCGCTGTCCTGCTGGCCATCGCGGTCGAGATCGGCCCAGACGCGATCCCCGATGGAGGCCGCCAGCAGCAGGCCGGCATCACGGGTGTTGTTCGTCTGGCCGGAGGTCAACGTGATGTTCGAGGTGGTGCCGTTGGTGCCGTTGGCATCGCTGTCCTGCGCGTCATTGCCGGCATCGCGCGTGGTGAAGACCGTGCCGCCGGGCGCCGTGAAGCGCACATTGTAGGTGCCAGGCAGCAGGTTCGCGAAGCTGTAGTTGCCGGTCGCATCCGTCGCCGTGGTGGCGATGACGGTGTTGGCCGCGTTGCGCAGCTGCACCGTGACGCCCGGGGCATTGGCCTCGCCGCTGTCCTGCAACCCGTTGCCGTTGCTGTCCATCCAGACGCGGTCACCGATGGTGACGCGCTGGAAGAGGCCGGCATCCAGATCCGTCCGGGCATCGCCGGAGAAGATCATGACGGGGGCGATGACGCCGGCCGCATTGGCATCGCTGTCGGTCGTGTCGTTCCCGCCCAGGTCGATGGGTGAGGTCTCGTAGCCCGCGGGGCGGACCACCTGCACGCCATACTGGCCGGGGGCCAGGTCGCCAAAGCTGTAGATGCCGCTGCCATTGGTGGTCGTGCTGGTGATCACCGTCACGCCATCAGCGGCCAGCAGGCGCACCGTAACATTGGCAAGGCCCGCCTCGCCCGCATCCTGCACGCCATCGGCGTCCAGATCGTGCCAGACGCGATCGCCCAGGCTGGCCGGGACGTAGACGCCCGCATCCACATCCCGCGTGGTCGTCGCCGGGAAGACGCTGACCAGATCCGTGATGCCGCTCGCCGTGTTCGGGTCGCTGTCCACCGTGTCATTGCCGCCCTGGTCCCGCAGCGTCAGCTTGAGGCCCGAGGGGAGGACGAATTCGACGCGGTAGCTGCCGGCCACCACCTCGGTGAAGAGGTAGTTGCCATCGGCGCCCGTGGTCGCGGTGCGGCCGGTGAAGCTGCCATCGGCATTGAGCAGGCGCACGGTGATGCCGGCCTGCGAGGCCTCGCCGCCTTCCTCCAGCCCATCGCCGTCCCGGTCCACCCAGACGCGGCCCGTGAGGTTGCCGAGCTCGACCAGCGCGGCATCCACGCTGTTGTCGTTCTCGCCGGATTCCAGGCTGATGATGCCCGTGAGGCCAGCGCTGTTCACATCGCTGTCGCTGGCATCCAGGCCCAAATCCTGCTTGCCGAAGGCGCGGTTCGCGGGGGCCACGAATTCCACCCGGTAGTCGCCGGGGGCAAGGTTGGCGAAGCTGTAGACGCCGTTCACGCCGGTGGTGACGGGCGCCACGCCCGGGACAGGCGTGCCATCGGCGCGCAGCAGGCGGACGGTGATGCCAGAGACGCCGGCCTCGCCCGCATCCTGCTGGCCGTCATTATCGGCGTCGAGCCAGACGCGGTCGCCCAGGCTGGCCAGGCGATAGAGGCCGCCATCCACCGAATTGTCGATCTCGCCGGAGATCAGGTTCACCACATCGGTGCGGCCATTGGCCCCGATGTCGCTGTCCACGCCATCGGGGGCGTTGTCCTTCAGCGTCGGCACATAGCCGGCGCGGATGATCTCGACGCGGTAGTCGCCCGGCGCCAGCTGGGTGAAGCTGTAGCCGCCCGTGGCGTCGGTCGTGATGGACGAGACGCCCGCCACCGGCGTGCCATCGGCATTCAGCAGGCGAACGGTCGCGCCGGCCAGGCCGGGCTCGCCCGGATCCAGCAGGCCATTGCCGTTCATATCCTCGAAGACGCGGTCGCCGATGCTGGCCGGGCGATAGACGCCCGCATCGAGCGTGCGGTCATCGCCACCCGAGAGCAGCGTCACCGTCTCGGTCTTGCCAGTGGTGACGTTGGCGTCGCTGTCGACGCCATTGTTCAGCCCGACATTGGGCTTGGTGAAGGGCGTGGCCGCATCCGGCGCGAATTGCACCGCGTAAGTGCCGGGGCGCAGACCCTCGAAGAGGTAGTTGCCGTTGCCGTCGGTGAAGGTCGTCACGCCCGTCGAATTGCCCGCCGCATCCAGCAGCGTGACAAGGCGGCCGGAAATGCCACCCTCGCCAGGGCCGCCCTGCAGGCCATCGCCATTCACATCCTCGAAGAGCGTGCCGCCGAGCTTGACCACCTTGAACAGGCCCGCATCCAGCCGCGCCTCATTCTGGTTGCTGACCAGGGTGAAGGCATCGCTGCGGCCGGTCGCGTTGATGTCGCTGTCGGTCGCCTCATTGGCATTGGCGCCGGCATTCTGCGTCGAGGCGGTGAAGCCCGCGGGCAGCACCTGCACCGAGTAGCTGCCGGGGATCAGGCCGGTGAACTGGTAGAAGCCATCCGCGCCGGTGGTGGTGGTGCCGACGACGGTGCCGCCACTGTCCAGCAGCTGCACCGTGGCGCCTACAATGCCGGTCGCGCCGTCATCCTGCAGGCCGTCGGCGTCCATGTCCTCCCAGACGCGGTCGCCGATGGTGGCGAGCTTGTAGAAGCCGCCATCCACGTTGCGGAGATTGTCGCCATTGGCGAGCGTGTAGATGGGCGTGATGCCCGTGGCCTGGTCGGCATCGCTGTCGGTCGTGTCCGCGCCCGTATTGCCCAGGGTGCGCTCATTGCCGCCGCTCTCGTCAAAGCGGACGCGATAGCTGCCGGGTACCAGGCCGTCGAAGAGGTAGGAACCATCGGGCCCCGTGGTCGCCGTGCGGCCCGTGGGCGAGCCATCGGCGTTCAGCAGCGTGACGGTGATGCCGGCCAGCACCGTGTCGCCCGCGCCGCGCTGGCCATCGCCCGCGATGTCGGTGAAGGCGATGCCGCCGAGCGAGGCGCGCACGACCGTGACCGCCTCATTCTCGCTGACGGTGGTGAGCGAGGAGCCCGGCGCCACCGCATAGGGGTTCACCGGGGCGGAGGAAACCACCTGACCGGAATTGTCCAGCACCTTGCCGGCCGTGTTGCCGGCAATGTCGGCCACCTTCGCCACCACCTTGAAGACCACCTGGTCATTCAGCGTGGAGAGATTGTCGAAGGGGTTGTTGATGTCGCCCAGGTTGAAGGAGAGGGTCCGCGTGGCCGCGTCGTAGCTGCCGGCCGAGCCAAGGCTGAGGCCGGAGCCGGTGATGCCGCCGAGCGAGACCAGCTCGCTGCTCACCAGGTCCAGGCCCGTCGGCAGCACGTCGCGCAGGACGAGGCGCTGCGCGCCCTCGCCCAGCGTGGCCGTCACCAGGAAGGTCGCTTCCTCGCCAATGCCGACGGCGTTGCCCACCGTGGCGCCGAGTGAGGTGGAGACCAGCGTCTTCACCACCGTGTTGACGATATCGGTGGTCAGCACCGCGGGATCGGTCTCGGTCACGCTCACGCCCAGCACGGGGGCCGAGCTGTAGGTGACGCTGGCCGTGTTCGTGATGGCCTGGCCATCCACGATATTGCCGGCGAGCCGCGCCTGGTAGGTGATAACGACCGGCGCCGAGCCCAGCAGGTACTGGTTCATCGAGAAGGCGATGTTGCCGCCCGTCTCGGTGATGGTGCCGGCGGAGGTGGTGGCGGTGCCCGCCACCAGCGTGACGCCGGCCGGGATCACGTCGGAGAGGTTCACGAGATAAGCGGGCGAGGTGCTGCCAGCCGCATGGCTCAGCGTGATCTGGTAGGTGACGAGGTTGCCCGCATCGCCGCCCTGGCCCGCGATCACGTCCTTGGCGATGACGAGGTCGGGGCGGACGATGTCGATCGCCGCGGGATCGGTGGCGCTGCGCAGGCCCGGCTGGCCGCTGCCCGGCCCGAAGGTTTCCACGCGGCCGGTATTGGTGAGCGTGCTGCCCGCGGTCGCCGTCGTAGCAACGCGCGCATTGACCAGGATGGTCACGGTGTCGCCCGCGTCGCGGACATTGTCGCCGGCATTCACGATGGTGCCGAAGTCAAAGCTGTAGACGCCACCCGAGACGGAGGTGGCGGCGGCGCCAACGGCCAGCGAGGAGCCGCTGATCGTGCCGCCGATGCTTTCCACCGAGGCGTTCAGGAAGGTGAGGCCGGTGGGCAGGCTGTCGGAGACGACGAGGCGCTGCGTGCCCTCGCCCACCGTCACGGTGAGGCGATAGGTCACGGTCTCGCCGGGTGCCACGTCCGGGTTGCCGGCATTGACGAAGTTGGAGCCGGTGTTGCTGTCACCCGTATCGATCACCGACTTGTCGATGGTCGGCGCGAGGACGACGGTGCGGCTCTCGGTGTCATTGATGCTGTAGCTGCGGCTGGCAAGATCCTCGGCCGCCGTGATGTTCAGCGGATCCACGGGATCGGCCGGGTTGGTGTCGTAGGTCAGGCGGGCGGTATTCGCCAGCACCTGGCCGGGGGTCACCGTATCCAGCGCGCGGGCCTGGTAGGTGATGACGACCTGCGTCGCACCCAGCAGATAGCGGTCCGTGCTCCAGGAGATCGCATTGCCGACATTGCTGATGCTGCCGCTGCTCGCCGTCAGCGTACCGGCGACCAGCTGCATCCCGGTCGGGATGAGGTCGGTCAGCGCCAGGTCATAGGCGGGCGCATCGGAATCCGCATGGTGGTTGATGGTGATGCGGTAATTCACCAGCGCGCCGGCATCGAGCGGCTGGCTCGGGGCCGCAAGCGTCGAGGATTTGTCGATGGCGAGCAGCGGCTCGACCACATCCACATCCACCGTGGCCGTGTTGCTGGTGCTGCTCGGCGTGCCGCTGGTGCCGGTCTGCGCGCTGGCCGAGTTGGTCAGGAGGTCGCGGTCAACATTGGTGGCCACGTCGGTCACGATCGCCTTGACGCGCAGCACGATCACTTCCGCGTCGGTGTCGGCATTGACCAGGGTGTTGCGCACATCGCCGAAGTTCAGCGTGTAGGTGTCGTTGCTGCTGTTGCTGCCGACATTCGCCGAGCTGATCGTCGGTGCGCCGATCGCGCCACCGCTATAGGTGGTCAGTGCCGAACCAACAGAGACCACCTCGATCGAACCGGGGACCAGCGAGAGATAGCCGTTGCGGCTGCCCGTCAGGTCCTCCAGTGCATCGATGATTCGCAGGTTCGGGCTGTCGCCCTCCGGCAGGCGCACGCGGATCTCGTAGGTCACTTCCTCGCCGATGGCGAGGTCGGGCTTCCCGCTGTCGTGGCGGTCGCTCGGCACCGTGCCTTCGGCGGCGGGGCCGCGCGTGTCGGAATTTGAGGTCGCGATGATGGTCTTCGTCACGGTGGGCGCGACGATTGTGACGGTGTGGCCATCCGTGACCGTGTTCACGCGGTCATCCGGATTGCCGGTGTTGTCCATGGAACTGCCGCTGGCGGTGGCGTCATTGATCAGCTTCTCGCCCGCATCCACGTCGGTCTTCGTGATGACGTCGAACTTGATCGTCACCTTCTCACCGGGGTCGAGGTAGTCGATCACATAATCCACCGGGCTGACGCCCAGGTTGGTGATGCGTCCCGCGGCCACGCCCGTGATGCTGAGCGTGGCGCCCTGGTAGATGGCGTCCAGCTGCACATCCGTCAGCAGGTCCTTGATGGTCACATCCCAGGCGCGTGCGGTGTAGTCGTTGGTGGCGCCGCCCGCGGTCGGAACGCCCTTGTTCTCGACGGTGATGGTGTACTTGATAGTGTCGCTGGCGTCGGCCGTCGTCTTGTCGGCGGTCTTGTCGATGACGAGGTTCGGCGCGACCACCTCGATCTGCGACGTGGCCGTCGTCTCGTTGCGCCCGCCCGGCGCATTGGGGTTCACCGCGCTGACCTTCACCGTGTTGGTCAGGATGTCGCCGCGCACGTTCAGCGCGTTGTCCTTGACGCGGGCATCCACCTCCAGCGTCACGGTGGCGGGCTGGGTGCCCAGCGTATTCGCCGTGTTCAGCACATCGCCGAAGACGAAGAAGGTGCGGTCATTGCCGTTGATGCCGTCGCTGTCGAAGTGGGTGATGGTCGGCGTGTCGTCGAAGACGCTGCCGGCCCCCAGGCCGGTCACGCCCACGAAGCGCGCGGCCAGCACTTCCATCACGCCGCCGCCATTGGCGTTGGAGGTGGGCAGCCAGTCTTCCACGCGGAAATCCGTCATGCGGCCTTCCGGCACGGTGACGGTGATGCGGTAGGTCACGCGCTCGCCGATGGTGGCGTCCGTCAGGCTGTCATTGCCGGCCAGGTTGCCGGTGTGGCTCTCGCTGGTGGAGAAGACGGCCTTGATCGGCGTGGGCGCCTGGGTGGTGACGACGGCCGTGTCGGTCAGGTCACCCACCGGAGTGTAGATCGCGCGGTCAATGCCGCCTTCCATGGCGGCGAAATGCTTGATGGTGGCGGTGTTCGTCAGGTCCGCGCCGAAGGCGGCGACATTGTCCACCAGCTCCAGGTCGTAGGTGATGACGATGATATTGTCGCCGCTGGTGGCACTGTAGGCGCCGATGGCGCCGCTGTTCACCGCATCGCCCAGGCGGATCCCGCCGGCCGGATCGAAGATGCTGCTGCCCTCGACGGTGAAGGGGATCAGGTTGCCCGCACCATCGGTGACGCGCAGGTTCAGTCCAGGTCCACCCGCCGGCACTTCGAAGCCGGGGGGCAGCGTGTCGCGGATCAGGACGTCGAAGGCGCCCTTCAGCGAGGAGCCGGTGTTCTCGACAACAATGGCGAAGGACACGCGGTCACCCGCATCGGCCCCGGTCAGGTTGGCGTCGATCAGACGGTTGTCCAAGGCCTGGCTGCTGATCACGCCGCCCGAGAAGCGGTTACCGCCGCTGCCGGGAGCGGTGAAGCTGATGCCGTCCGGGCCGGGGGTGGCCGTGAGGCCGGCAGCGGCATTGGTGTCCGCGATCACGCCCTTGGTGATGTTCAGCTCAGGCTCGCCCAGCACGAACTGGACGATCGCGTTGTCCTGGGATTCCTTGTTGAAGCTGTTGGTCTCGGTGCTGGTGACCTGGTTGGTCAGCAGCAGGCCATCGCCGAACTCCTCATCCTGCACCACGACGGTGAAGAGCAGGTCGATCGTCGAAGCCGGGTTGCCCGGCGCGCGCGCCTCGCCGAAATCGAACTTGAGCGAGTTGCTGAGACTGTCATAGCTGATGGTCGGCGTGGTGGTCGGATCGCCCGAGCTGTCGTAGCTGGCGCCCGGGCCCCACTTCGCCTGGTTGGCACCCGGCGTCGCGGCACTCACCACATCGGTGAAGGTCATGCCCGAGATGGCCTTGAGCACGGGCAGGGGCAGGTAGTCGCGCAGCTCCACGTCATGCGCGCCGGTCAGCGGCATGTCGAGCTTCAGGCGGAAGGTGATGGCATCGCCGGCCGAGACCGGGCCGGGCGTGAAGCTGGTATTGCCGTTGATGGCATAGATGGACTTGGAGATCTCGCTGACGGGCAGCTTCACGCCGGCGCCGCTGCTGTCGGCCTTGTAGTTGTCGTGCTCGTCCACCACGCCGCCGAAATCGATGCCATTGGTCAGCGGGTCGCCCTGGTCCACCAGGTTCTCATTGGGGGGCACATCCACGCCGGCTTCGTAACTGGTCAGGATGGTGCTCTGGAACTTCACCTCGACCGTGGCCTGGTTGAAGCTCCCGCTGACCTTGCCGTTCAGCACATCGTCGAAGCCGCGGTCGCGCATCTCCTTCGAGACGTCGAAGGTGATGGTGGAAATGCCGCTCGCGGAGTCGCGCACCACATGGATGTTCGCGCTGGCGATGGTGCCCGAGAAGATCGGGGCGCCGCCCTCGAACATCTTGATGCTCACGGGCTTGCTGGCGTCGAAGACCTGCCCGTCGCTCAACTTGTCGATGAGGATCAGGTCATCCATGTTGAAGTAGTTGGAAACCTGCCCGTCCAGCGTCCATTCCAGGTTCTCGCCGGGCTTCAGCGCGGTCAGGACATCCACGGATTTCTGCACGGCGATGGACTTGGCCGTGATGACGTCCTCCGGCCCGACCGGGTTCAGCGCGAAGACCTGGATCGGGTCACGCCCATCGGTCGGGTCCCAGGTGGCGTCGAGGCGGGCGTTGTTTTCCAGCACGCGGAAGCTGCCCGTCACCGGGTCAAGCACGGGCGTCACGCCATCGCGCAGGAATTCGGGGACGTAGAATTCGATCTTGAGCGTGGGCACGCCGCCGACGCCGCCGGTGTAGCTGCCGTTGAAATCGGCGCGGACCTCGCCCGTGGCATTGTCGAAGAAAGTGGTGCCCGTGCCGTTCACGATGGAGACGGATTTGATGAAGGTGCCGTCCGGCATGGTGTTGTGGAGCGTCAGGCCGGTCATGGTCTGGCCATCGGCGATGAGCGCCTTGACCAGCCATTCGCGCGGGTAGGAGGGGCCGGTGGCCGTCTCCTGCTCGGGGCCGA
>LNFM01007338.1_pt1 | contig 17368 bp, 19 predicted proteins | sample 596031 | NCBI WGS metagenome assembly LNFM01 (sample SAMN04254537, study PRJNA301005) | activated carbon metagenome | isolation source: dual media filters at the Ann Arbor, Michigan drinking water treatment plant | place: USA: Ann Arbor | reverse complement strand
CCGTCATCAGTTCAGGTGTCAGCGCGCCGCGCGCGGCCATGCGGTCGAGCAGACCATCCTCGTCAAAGCGACGCATGACGACCAGCCAGTCGACCGCGTCGTCGCACGCCTCGCCCGGCTGGCCCAGCACGAGGGCGCCGTCGCGGCCGCGCCGGACCGGAGCAACCCCGAGATAGACCTCGGGCGCGAGCTGGCGGTTGATGCCGATCTCGGCGGCGCACATGGCGGCGCGCCGGCCCGAGGTCGAGAAATCCATATAGGGGAACTTCACCGCGCGCTTCAGCTTGTAGGCGCGCTCGCCCGAAAGGAACACGACCGCGCCATGGGTGTCGATGCGCCGCGCCGGCGCCAGCCGGGCACCGAGAAAGTCGATGACCTCCGACTGATCTTCCACGACGAAGGATGGACGGGCGGTCACGGTTTCAAGCGAACCCGACCCGTCGTTCCTCGACGCCGAAGGGATCGACGTGAAGGATGATCTCGGCATCCGGGAATGCCGACTGGATATCGGCTTCGACCTGGTCGCCGATCTCGTGCGCCCGCGTGAGTGTGAGCGTGGGGTCGAGTTCGATGTGAAGCTGGATGAATTTGGTGAGCCCCGAGGATCGGGTGCGTAGGTCGTGGATGTCCTGTACCTCGGGATGACGCCTGGCGATGTCCACGATACGCAGCCGATCTGCGTCCGGAAGCTCCCGATCCATCAGCACGTCGAGCGAACCGCGCCCGACACCCCAGGCGCCGTGCATCAGGTACAGCGCCACGAGGGCCGCCATGCCGGCATCGATCATCGGCTGGTTGAAGCGGCCTGCCAGGAACAGCGCGATACCGACCGCAACGTTGCTCACGAGATCGGTCTTGTAGTGTGCCTTGTCGGCGCCGATGGCGATGGAGCCGGTCCGCTTCACGACGTAGGCCTGGAAGACCACCAGAGCGAGGGTGAGCACGATGGCAAGCAGGCTGACGGCCACGCCCACCGCCTCATGCCGGACCTCGTGCGGATGCAGGAGGCGGTCGCCCACCGTCAGCAGCAGGCCGCCGCCCGACGCAGCGATGAAGCCGGCCTGGGTCAATCCCGCCAAAGCCTCGGCTTTCCCATGACCGAAGCGGTGGTCGGCGTCCGCCGGGGTCAGCGCCTGGCGGACGGCGAGGAAGGTGACCAGGGAAGCGAGGAAGTCGAGCGACGAGTCGACCAGCGACGACAGCATGCTGACCGACTCGGTGATCAGCCAGGCTGCCGTCTTGGCACCGATCAGAACCACCGCCACCGACATCGAGGCGATGGTCGCTGCCCGCATCAGACGCGGAAGATCGGCCGTCATCATCGCCTCAGGGGAAAAGCGTCCGCGTGGTCCAGGGTTCATCCGGTGCCGCCCGGCGATATTCGAGGCGGTCGTGCAGCCGAAACGCCCCATCCTGCCAGAATTCGATCAGCAGGGGTTGTAGGCGGAACCCGGACCAATGGGCCGGTCGCGGCACGGTGCCGATCAGGTGTTTGGCGCCGTATTCGGCGACGCGCTTTTCCAGAGCAAAACGACTTTCGAGAGGACGGGACTGCTCGGACGCCCAGGCGCCGATCTGGCTGCCCCGGGCCCGGGTCGCGAAATAGGCATCGGCCTCCTCCGGCGTAGTCCGGGAAACCGGCCCTTCCAGCCTGACCTGGCGGCGGAGCGACTTCCAGTGGAACAGCAGTGCCGCCTTGGTATGGGCCAGCAAATGCTGGCCCTTGCGGCTTTCGTAGTTGGTGTAGAAAACAAACCCGGCCGGATCGTAGTCCTTGAGGAGGACCATGCGGGCCGCGGGCGTGCCATCGGGCCCAACCGTGGCCAGCGCCATGGCGTCGGGGTCGTTGGGCTCGCTCTTGGCGGCCTCGGCGTACCAGTCCCTGAAAAGCGCCAGGGGGTCGGAATTCTCCCGGATCATGACCCACAATATAGGGGGCCGCCGAAGCCTTCCACCACCGGCATCTTGTCCCAATGGCCGTCCCCCGCTAAGAACAAGGGATGACCGTTGCTGCACAATTAATGGCCGGAAAAAAAGGCCTGATCATGGGCGTCGCCAACGAGCGCTCTATCGCCTGGGGTATCGCCAAGGCCTGCCACGACAATGGTGCCAAGGTTGCCTTCACCTTCCAGGGCGAAGCCCTGGAGAAACGGGTCCGGCCGCTGGCCAGTTCGATCGGCAGCGACATCATCCTGCCGTGCGACGTGACCAACGCCGCCAGCATCGACGCCACCTTTGCCGAGATCGAGAAGCGTTGGGGCGAACTGGACTTCGTGGTCCACGCCATTGCCTTCTCGAACAAGGATGAGCTCAAGGGCCGCTACCTCGACACCAGCCCCGAGAATTTTCAGCTGACGATGAACGTCAGCTGCTACTCGCTCACGGCGGTGGCGCAACGCGCCGTGCCGCTGATGAAAAATGGTGGCAGCCTCCTCACGCTCACCTACTACGGTGCCGAACGGGTCATCCCCCATTACAACGTCATGGGCGTCGCTAAAGCCGCCCTCGAGGCGAGTGTGCGCTATCTGGCGGCCGATCTCGGTCAGCAGAAGATCCGAGTCAACGCCATCTCCGCCGGACCGATCAAGACGCTGGCTTTCGCGGGGATCAACGACGGCCGCTATATACTGAAGTGGAACGAGCTCAATTCGCCGCTCAAGCGCAACGTCACCCAGGAGGAAGTCGGCAACTCGGCCCTCTACCTGCTGTCGGACCTCGGTACCGCCATGACCGGTGAAGTCATGCATGTCGATGCCGGCTACCATGTCGTCGGCATGATCAATACCTCGTCGGCGAAGCAGATTGCCGAGTTGCTCGGCAATTTCGAGGGCGAGTAGGCCGGCGGCCATGGCCGGCAGCAGCTTCGGCACTCTTTTCCGCTTTACGAGCTGGGGTGAAAGTCACGGGCCGGCCATCGGCTGCGTGGTCGACGGCACGCCGCCGCGCATCCCCCTCGCCGAAGCCGACATCCAGGTCTGGATGGACAAGCGCCGGCCCGGCCAGTCGCGCTTCGTCACCCAGCGCCAGGAACCCGACACGGTGAAGATCCTGTCGGGTGTGTTCGAGGGAGTCACCACCGGCACCCCGATCGCACTGCACATCGACAATGTCGACCAGCGCAGCCGCGACTACGGCGAGATCAAGGACCAGTTCCGGCCGTCCCATGCCGACTACACCTACCTGAAGAAATACGGCGTGCGCGACTATCGCGGCGGCGGCCGGCAGTCGGCACGCGAGACCGCGGTGCGCGTGGCTGCCGGCGCCATCGCGCGCAAGATTCTGGGCGACGCGGTCTCGATCCGCGGTGCCGTGATCCAGATCGGTACCCAGAGAATCGACCGGGCGAACTGGGACTGGGCCGCCACCGGCGACAATCCGTTCTGGTGCCCCGATCGGCAGGCAGCGCAGGGGTGGGAAGGCTATCTCGACGACGTGCGCAAGCGCGGTAGCTCGTGCGGCGCGGTGATCGAGGTCGTGGCCGCGGGCTTGCCCGCAGGCCTGGGCGATCCGGTCTACGACAAGCTCGACGCCGATCTCGCCAAGGCGCTGATGAGTATCAATGCCGTAAAGGGCGTGGAGATCGGCGACGGCTTCGCGACCGCGGCCATGACCGGCGAGGATAACGCCGACGAGATGCGCATGTCCGACGGCGCGCCCACCTTCCTCAGCAACCATGCCGGCGGCATCCTGGGCGGCATCTCGACCGGCCAGGACGTCGTCTGCCGTCTGGCGGTGAAGCCCACCAGTTCCGTCCTCTCGACCGTGCGCAGCATCGATCGTTTCGGCAACGAGGTCGAACTGCGCACCAAGGGTCGTCACGATCCCTGCGTCGGGATCCGCGGCACGCCGGTTGCCGAGGCGATGGTGGCGTGCGTGCTGGCCGACCATCTGCTCCGTCACCGCGCGCAGTGCGGCTGAGACCGGCACAATGGCGGCCCAGAAGCCCGTCGAGGCCCGCTACGGCCTGGTGCACCATATGGGCATGGCGGTCGTCTCCGTCGGCATGATCACCGCCGCGATCGTGCATTTCGCCACCAACTCCAACAATGCGCCGACCCTGTCGCTCAACGATCCGCGCTTCGTGGTGTTTGCGCTGTTGGCCATGGCAATGGGCTACTACGCGTTCCTCGGCGTCAGCCGGTTACGGAACCGCGAGCCGCAGGTCGTCATCGACCACGACGGCATCCTGCTCGGCTTCGGGCGCAACCGCCGCCTCGCCTGGGACGATATCGAATGGGTCAGGCTGCGCCGCCTGGCCATGCGACCGCAACTCCAGGTCGGCATCGCGCCGCAGGTCTTCATGGCGGCCGACCTGCAGCTTTCGCAGTGGCATCTCGACGACAGCCTGCGCCCGATTCGGGGCATGCCGTCCGCGATCCTGGTCCGCGACAATGGGCTCGACGTGACGGCGTCGGCCATGCTTGACGCAGTCCGGACATTTCGGCCGAATCTGGTGAAATCCTAGAACCCCGACCGGAGACGAAGCCATGCGACGATACCTCGTCGGCCTCCTCGCGACCGTCGGCGTGCTGACGCTGCTTCTTGTGGCCAGCGGAGCAGCCCTGATCTTCTCCGGCCCGTTCTCGGCCAAGTCGCTGCCGCGGTCGATGGTGCTCTCCATCGACCTGCGCAACATGCCACCCGAGGCCACCTCCTCCGACCTGCTGTCCGGCGGCCTGTTCCGCAGCTCGCGCGACCTCGTCGATACCGTCCAGCTCCTCTGGCAGGCCGCGGACGATCCGCGCGTCGTCGGCCTGTTCGTGGAGATCGGCGACGATCAGGCCGGCCTCGCCCGCGTCCAGGAGTTGCGCCAGGCGATCGCCAACTTCCGTGGCAAGGGCAAGTTCACGGTCGGCTTTGCCGAGTCGCTCGGCGGCAGCGGCAGCCACCTCGGCGACTACTACCTGGCCTCCGCGCTGGAGCAGATCTGGCTGCAGCCGAGCGGCGGCTTTGCCGTGACCGGGATCGCCGTCGAGACACCGTTCATGAAAGAGGGCCTGGACAAGCTCGGCATCAAGGTCGAGGGCGGCAAGCGCTATGAGTACAAGAGTGCACCCGACAGCTTCCTGGAGACAGGCTACACCGGCCCCGCCCGGGAGAACCTGCAGCAGCTTCTCGACAGTCTCTTCGGCCAGTTCGTCGCCGACGTGGCGCGCGATCGACGCCTCGAAGCCTCGAAGGTCCGGCGCCTCATCGATTCGGCGCCCTTCGATTCGGAACGGGCGCGCGAGGAAAATCTGATCGACCGGATCGGCTATCGCGTCGATGCGCTGGAGGACGTCTGGCAGCGCGCCGGGACCGTCCGCGATCTGGTGTCGCTGTCCGACTATGCCGGTGACGAGACGCGGCCGAAGCCGCGCGGCGACGTTATCGCGCTGGTCCGGGTGAATGGACCGATCATCTCCGGTCCTAGCGGTGACGGCGGTCTCCTCGACGACGACGTCATGGCCAATGCCGAGGACGTCGCCGACGCCCTCGACCATGCGGCGCGCTCGAAGGAGGTGCGGGCCATCGTGCTGCGCATCGATTCACCGGGCGGCACCTATCCCGCGGCCGACGCCATCGCCGACGCCGTCGGCCGCGCCCGGGCAGCGGGCAAGCCCGTCATCGCCTCCATGGGCGACGTCGCGGCATCGGGCGGCTATCTCGCCGCGGTTCGCGCCGACGTGATCGTGGCCCAGCCCACCACTATCACCGCCTCGATCGGCGTGTTCACCATCTGGCCGGTCGCCTCCGAGCTGCTGTCTTCGCTGGGCGTCAAGGTCGACCGGATTTCGATCGGCACCAATGCCGGCATGTATTCCACCTTCCAGCCGCCGACGGCGGCACAGCGCGCCGTGGTCGCCCGCGAGCTGGACAGCGTCTATCGCGAATTCACGCGCCAGGTCAGCGAAGCGCGCAAGATCGATGGCCCCAAGCTCGATGCCGCCGCACGCGGTCGCGTCTTCAGCGGCATCGACGCCAAGCGTGCCGGGCTGGTCGACGAACTGGGCGGGCTGCAACTGGCATTGAGTATCGCCAAGGCCAAGGCCGGCATCGACGAGACGCGCCAGGTCGAGATCCGTCGCTATCCGGACGAACAGGACCGCTGGCACCGTCTGGTCGATCGTCTGTTCCGGATGGCCGACGTCACGGCCGGTCAAACGGTGCGCGCGCCGCGCGAAGTCCGCGAGGCCCTGGCACGGCTGGGCGTCGTGGCGCGCCCGGGCAACGTGCGCCTACCGCCGCTGCCGCCGCTCTGGCGCTAGCATTTCACCCAAACTGAGGACTTCACGTGGCGATCCCCGACGACATCTTCACCGAACCCGAGGATTTCTCACCGGACACGCTGGCCAATCTCGGGCCACTGCGTCGCCTGGCCGGCATATGGCAGTCCGACCAGGGAGTGGACGTCAGCCCCAAGGCCGAGGGGCCCGAACGGCGCATCTTCCAGGAACACATCCGGATGGATCCGATCGATCCGCAACCCAACGGCCCCCAGCTTCTCTATGGCCTTCGCTACCACATCCATATCAATACGGCCGAGGAAGCCATCACCTTCCACGATCAGGTCGGCTATTGGTTGTGGGAGCCCACTACCGGAATGATCATGCAGAGCCTCACCATTCCGCGTGGCCAGGTGGCGTTGGCGGGCGGACAAGCCGCGGTGGACGATAAACGCATTTCGGTGGAGGCGCGACGCGGCGACACGCGCTTCGGAATCTGCTCGAATCCCTTTCTAGAGGAAGCGTTTCGAACCGACTACTACCGCATCGACATCACCTTCAACGAAGACGGGAGTTGGACGTACGTGACGCGCACCGATCTGGCGGTCCGAGGCAAGGAGCCCGCGTTCAACCACAACGACACCAACACCTTGCGGCGGGTCGCATCGCCTGCACCGAACCCGATGCTCGGGCTGCAAAAAGAAAAGGGCGGCTAGTTCCGCTCGCCGAGCAGCGCCACGATCGCCCGCCACATCGTCCAGGCGTTGGCCATGCTGACGGCGTTGAATTCAACGTGGCCGATGTCGTCCATCAGGAACAGCGAGACCCGCGCGCCTGACGCCGATGCCGCCAGGCTCTGACTCTCGCTGTGGGGCACCAGCGGATCGCCCTGGCCATGCACCAGGATGAGATGGCCGCGGAGCTTGGTGAGATCGTAAAAGGTGAGATTGAGCCCGTCGATCTCTCGGCGGACATTCTCCGGTAGTGCTGCGAGCAGCGCGGCCACGGCATCGGGATCGCGATTGTCGACCACGGCCAGCACGGCCCGTCCCTGCGGTCCCAGCGCCCTCGTCAGCGCCGAGATGTCGGCGCTGGCGTCGCGGACGCGGCGCCGGGCGATCTCCTGCAACAGGCGGGCGTCTTCGGCATTGTCGAGCCGGCCGGCATTGGCCTGGAGGAATGCCCAGCGGCCGTAGCTGTTGGGTTCCCGCCGGAACTCCCGGCCGTCGCCCATCGGGCGGAAGGCGCCGGTCGTGATGAAGCGGATCGCCGCCGTCATGTCGTGATAGCCGCCGATGCTGACCAGGAACGCAACTCGCGAGGTGAGATCGTCCTCGAGAGCAGCGATGATGGCTGGCCCGACGGCATAGGAGACCGCTGCGACGCCGAGCGGAATATCAGGTTGCCACTTCCCCAGTTGGCGCAGTGCGATCGCCACTCTTCCGCCGTCAGCCTTCGAGAGCGCCAGGCGGCGCACTTCGGGCAGTTCGGGAACGAGGATGGCGAAGCCCGCGCGTGCGAATGTGCGCGCCAGCGCCTGCAGGCGCGGTTCGTCGCGGCCGAGCACCGCAGCGCCCGGCACCAGCACCATCGCCGCCCGCACCTTGCCGGCCGGCAGGTAGAGGTCGCCTTCGCCGTCCTCCCAACGCGTCGGATATTCGCGAGGCTGGTCGGTCACCTCCTGCCACAGGGTGGGCTTGCCGCCGGCCGCGAGGTCCCACATGACCAGCGCCGATTGCACCCAGGTCACAGGTCGGCCGAAGATAAACAGCAGCCCGACGACAGCCGCCAGCCCGATCGCCAGGCGGCGCAGCGTCTTCATGGGACAAGACGGAAGGTAGCGAGCGTTGCGAGCGTGTCGCCGTCGCGACGCAGCAGCGCCAGCTCCTCGACCCGGCCGGTTATCGGCAGGTGCTGGCGCCCGACGATGCGCGCCACCTGCTCGGCCTCGGCCGCCCGATTGAAAAGGCCGAGCGTGATGTGGGGCTCCAACGGCTCTCCGCCCGCCCCCGGATTGAGCACCTCGTGGAGGCCGATCAGTTCGGCCGCGCCCTCGGAGGGCTCGGCATAGAGATAGAGATCGGACCGCACGATGCGCTCGATCATGAACCAGAAAGGCCGTTGGTCGATGCTACCGAGGGCGGCGCGCAGCGCCGGCTCGCGGTCGGGGGCAGCCCCAAACACCAGGGTGAAATGCGGGCCGATCAGGTCGGCCTCGCGCGGATGATATTGCGCCCGCAGGCGACGCAACGCCGTGTCGTCTGCCTCGCCGAGCACCGGCCAGGCCGCGACATAGAGCATCAGCTATAGCTCTTGGCCATGCCTAGCGCCGGATCCATCACCGCGCCATAGGGCGGGAACGGATAGCGCAAGCCGTTCTTGCCGAGGTGACCCATGCCTTCCACGGCCCGCAGCAGCTCATCGGGCGGGCAGGCCATCAGCAGCTCGTCGTCGGCCACGCCGCCATAGCGGCGCTCGGCGAAACAGGGCAGCGACAGCGACGTCTGGCGGGTGGCAAGCGCCCTGCCCCACGAATCGGCGCAGGCGCTCTCGCCCGTCACCGTGAAGTCGTAGCGGCGGTAGCGGTGATACTGCAGGCCGTTGATGAAATAGATCATCTGGCCGGGCGTGCCGTAGAACATGCAGATGTCGGGCGGATCGAGCCGCGCGGAGCGCAGCGGCGAGACGACCAACCCGTTGTACTTGCCGTCCGGCACCCGCGGCATCTGCGCCTGGTGCGCGGCCGAGGCCTCCTTGTTGCCGAACCAGACGCCGTTCATGTGATCGCCCGAGAGGAAGCCCTCGCCGGGATGATTGAGGCCGACCACGCCGCCGCAGTTGCCGCCGCGGGTATTGTCGACCGTGATGCCGAGCGTAAAACCGTACCAGCGCGACTGCGTCACCATCTGGCACATGGTGAACTTGAAGCCCTCGGTCGGCTTGCGCACGCCCTGAATCTTTTCCATGTCCTTCGGATCCTCGAACAGGCGCATGCCGATCGGATTGGTCCGGATGCGCAGCAGTTCGATGAGCTTGGTGCTGGCCTCGGCCAGCATGGCACCGGTGATCTTCTCCGGCGGCGTCCATGGCGCGGTCTTGTAGCCCGGCGGCAGGGTCTGGACGTTCATGGGTGTTTCCTCCGTGTCTGGCTAGGTGAGGTTGAGCCCACCATCGGCGATGACGATCTCTCCGGTAACGTAATCGTTGGCAACGAGCGCTGCCACAAGGTCGGCGATGTCCTCTGGTTTCGCAGGTCGCTTCATCGGCGACCTGGTGTTCCAGGTTTCGAGCATATCGGGCCAGTTGGCCGTCATCGGTGTCTCGACCAGGCCGGGCGCCACGCAGTTGACGCGGATCTCCGGCCCGAGCGAAAGCGCCAGCAGCCGCGTGACATGGTGCAGGGCCGCCTTCGACGCCGCATAGGGAATGGACGAGCCCTTGGGACGCGCGCCGGCGTGGGTGCCGATATTGACGATGCTGGCCGCCCGGCCACCGGTGGCAGATTGGCGCAACGCAGCCTCGGCCTCGGCGGTCAGCACGAACGGCGCGATCAGGTTCACATCAAGCATCTGCCGCCACAGGGCCGGCGTCGCGGCTTTCAAGTCGGTGTGCGGGATGCGGATCGACAGGCCGGCATTGTTGACCAGCACGTCGAGGCGGCCGTGCTGCTTCAGCACACCGGCGACCAGATCGCGCGCCGCGGTCTCGTCACCAAGGTCGGCCTGGTGATAGCTGGCGCCTTTCAACTCCGACGCCATCGCCCGCCCGACATCGGCGGAGCTGCGCGAATGAAGCGCCACGATGTAGCCATCGCGTGCCAGCCGGCGGGCGATGGCAGCACCGATGCCCGAGGTCGAGCCGGTAACGAGGGCGACGCGCTCAGACACAGGCCTTCAAAGCCTCGAGAGTTTCGTCGGGCCGCTCGACCATCATGAAGTGTCCGCTGTTGGCGATAACGATGGTCTTCGATCCGGCAATGGCGGCGGCCAGCGGCTTGGCCTTGGCGGCCGGCGTCATCAGGTCGCCATCACCCAGCACAAGGACCGTCGGGCACTTCACGCCGGGCGCCCGGGCGAGCGCATCCTTGTAGGCGTTGCAGGCCGCCAGATCGGTATGGATGACGCCGGGCTTGGCGGCCGACAGCACCGCCAGGGACTCGGCCCGCAGCCACAGGCCGGGTGAGACCATGCCACCCTTGTGCAGCGCATTGCCGATGCCCCAGAAGGTCATCAGCTCCTGGACTTTCAGCGTGCCGGCCTTGGCCGACTCGATCATCTCGGGATGCACCGGCATCTCGGTGGCCACGCCGCAGAGGCCGAGCGCGCGCACCTTGGCCGGATAGCGGGCGGCCGTATCCAGCGCCACCAGGGCCCCCATCGAATGGCCGACCAGCGCCGCGTCCTTGAGGCCCGCCGCCTCGATCAGCTTCGCGGTCCAGTCGGCCAGCGCGGCGACACTCATCAGGGCCGGCCCGTCCGACCAACCGTGGCCGGGGAAATCCACTGCCAGCACGGCGCGGTCGTGATGGGCGAAGAAGCGCGTCTGCAGGCGCCAGGTCGTGCGATCGAACCCGGCGCCATGCAGGAACACCACCGCAGGTTTCGCCGGATCGAAGGGCGCGCCACCCGTCGTCGCAAAGACGGCATGGCCGTCGACGTTGATCCGCATGGTCTAGGCCTTCTGCGAGGCGCGCAGCGCCTGCCCGAGATCGTCGAGGATATCCTCGGGATCTTCCAGGCCGACCGAGAGACGGATCATGCCCTCGCCGATACCGGCCGAGGCGAGGCCGGCGGCGTCAAGCTGGGCATGCGTCGTAGACGCGGGATGGATCACCAGCGACTTGGCGTCGCCCACGTTGGCGAGGTGCGAAAAGAGCTTTAGCCGCTCGATGAAGCGGCGGCCGGCCTCGCGGCCACCCTTGATGTCGAAGCTGAAGATCGATCCCGCCCCCTTGGGCAGCAGCTTCTGGGCGAGCGCATGATCGGGATGCTCCGGCAGTTCCGGCGAGGCGATGCGCTCGACGGCGGGATTGGTCTTCAGGAAAGCGATCACCTTGCGCGCGTTCTCACCATGACGGGCAATGCGCAGCGGCAGCGTCTCCAATCCCTGCAACAGATAGAACGCCGTCTGCGGCGCCATGCAGCAGCCGAAGTCGCGCACGCCCTCGGTGCGGGCGCGCATGACGAAGGCGTGCGGGCCGAACTCCTCGGCGAAGTCGATGCCATGATAGCCCGCATAGGGCTCGGTGAGCGTCGGGAACTTGCCCGAGGCTTCCCAGTCGAAGCGGCCGGACTCCACGATCACGCCGCCGATCGCCACGCCATGGCCACCAATGAACTTGGTGGCGGACTGGAATACGATGTCGGCGCCCAGCGTCAGCGGCCGGCACAGCACCGGCGAGGCGAAGGTGTTGTCGATCATCAGCGGGATCTTGGCGGCATGGGCTATGGCAGCGATCGCCGGGATGTCCAGCACCTCGCCGCCGGGATTGCCGATGGTCTCGCCGATCACCAGCCGCGTGTTGGGCCGGATCGCCTTGGCGAAGCCCGCGTGGTCGCGCGGATTGACGAAGGTGGTCTCGATGCCGAAGCGCGGCATGGTGAGCGCCAGCATGTTGCGCGTGCCGCCATAGAGCGAGGTCGAGGCCACGATGTGGCTGCCGGCATCCATCAGCGTAGCAATGGCAATGTGCAGCGCCGCCTGCCCGCTCGAGGTCGCGAGCGCACCGGAGCCCTCCTCCAGTGCCGCTACCCGCTCCTCGAACACCGCGACGGTCGGGTTGGAGATTCGGCTATAGATGTGGCCGCCGACTTCCAGGTTGAACAGGCTGGCGGCGTGGTCGACGTCGCGGAAGACGAACGAGGTCGTCTGGTAGATCGGCACCGCCCGCGAGCCCGTCACTGGGTCGGGGTGCTGGCCGGCATGCAGCGCCAGCGTGTCGGGTTTCAGGAACTTGGCTTCGGCCACGTCGGCCCTCTCACTTTTTGAAGAATGATGCGGCGGCCGAGGCGTGGCTCTGCTTGGCCTTTATCTTTTCCTCGACGCGGAGGATCTCCGCCTTGAGGGTCGCGATGTAGTCCCTGAGATCGTCGACCGACATCGGATCGAGATTCCGTGGTTGGGATTTCTTGTGAAGAGGTTCGAGGTCGTCTGATTCGAAGGCCATGGCGCGGCTCCAAGGAAGCGGCTAAGGGACACCTAGCATTGCTCCCATCGCTTCGAAAGGCCGACCATGAGCGCTCTTCCCGCCACGATGACCTGCGTCGAGATCACCAAGGCCGGCGGCCCTGAAGTGCTCGTGCCCACCACGCGGCCGGTGCCGGTGCCGAAGGCCGGCGAGATCCTGATCAAGGTGGCGACCACCGGCATCAACCGACCCGATATCGCCCAGCGGCAGGGCACCTACGCGCCGCCGCCGGGCGCCTCCGACCTGCCCGGCCTCGAGGCCGCCGGCACGGTGGCGGCGGTGGCAGCCGACGTCACGGGCTGGAAAGTGGGCGACAAGGTCTGCGCGCTGACGCCGGGCGGCTCCTACGCCGAGTACTGCACCGTTGCCGCGCCACAATGCCTGCCGGTCCCCAAGGGCTTCGACATGCTGCAGGCCGGTGCCCTGCCCGAAAACTATTTCACCGTCTGGCACAATCTCTTCGAGCGCGGCCTGCTCTCGTCGGGTGAATCGGTGCTGATCCACGGCGGTGCCAGCGGCATCGGCACGACGGCGATCCAGCTTGCCAAGGCGTTCGGCGCCACGGTCTACACGACCGTGCGCACGCCCGAGAAGGCGGCGGCGGTGAAGGCACTCGGTGCCGACCACGCCATTCTCTACAAGGACAACGACTGGGCGGCCGAAGTGAAAAAACTGTCGGGCGGCGTCGATGTCGTGCTCGACATGGTGGCCGGCGACTACCTGCCCAAGAACATGATGCTGCTGAAGCAGGACGGCCGTTGCGTGATCATCGCGGTGCAGGCGGGGCCCGTTGCCACGATCAGTGCCGCCTTCGTCATGGTCAACCGCCTCACCCTAACCGGCTCGACGATGCGGCCACAGAGCATCGCTGCCAAGGGGCGGATGGCGCGCGGGCTGAAGGACAAGGTCTGGCCGCTACTGGAAAGCGGCAAGGTGAAGCCGATCATCTTCAAGACCTTTCCGCTCCGCGAAGCGGCGGCGGCGCACGCCGAACTGGAGCGCGCCGATCATGTCGGCAAGGTGATGCTGTCGGTCTGATCCGGCTCAGAATTTGCCGGTTACGAAGTACATCGCAATCCAGGGCTGCCAGAGCACCAGGCCGAGGCCGACCATCATCAGCAGGATGAACGGCAGCGCGGCCCGGCACAGCAGCCCGAACTTCTGCTTGAAGGCGCTCATGGCGACGATGAGGTTCAAGCCGACCGGCGGCGTCAGATAGCCGATCTCCAGGTTGAGGATCATGATGACGCCGAACAGCACCTTGTCGAACCCGTAGGCGACGGCGACCGGCGCCAGCAGCGGCCCGAGCACCAGGATCGCCTCGCCCGTGGTCATCAGGCAGCCAACGATCAGGAGCAGGACGTTGATCAGCAGGATGAAGACCAGTGGACTGTCGATGTAGCCCTGCATGAGCTCGACCATGCCCTGCGGGACGCGGTGTTCGATCATGATGATGTTGAGGCTGAGCGCCACCGCCAGCACCGGAAACAACGAACCGCCGAGCTTGGAGGCGTCGAGCACGACAGCGTAGAAGTCGCGAAACTTCAGCTCCTTGTGGACGAATATTTCGATCACCATGGCGTAGGCGAGCGCCACGGCGGCCGCCTCGGTCGCGGTGAACCAGCCGCTGTAGATGCCGCCCAGCAGGATGACGGGCATCAGTGCCGCCCAGATGCCGCGGCCGAAGGAGGTCTTGCACTCTTCGATGTCCAGCATCTCCCGCGGCCGGTGGCGGTTCATCCATATCGCGTAGGCTGAGAGGAGCACGGTCAGAAGGATACCGGGGCCAAAGCCGGCGAGGAACAGGTCGACGATCGAGGTCTCGGTGACGAGGCCGTAGATGATCATCGGGATCGACGGCGGGATGATGATGCCGAGCGTGCCTCCCGACATGATGGCGCCCAGCGTGAACTTGTTGTCGTAGCCCGCACGGATCATCGCCGGATAGAGCACCGAACCGACCGCCAGCATGGTAACGATCGACGAACCCGAGATGGCGGCAAACACCGCGCAGGACAGCACGCAGGCCACGGCGAGGCCGCCGGGCAGTGGTCGGGTGATGGCCTGCAACATGTCGACGAGGCGCTGTGCGATCGAGCCGCGCGTCATGACGTTACCGCACAAGATGAACAGCGGGATCGACAGGATGAGTTCCTTGTCGATGCCGACCCACATGTCCTCGACGATGAAATCGAGCTGGCCACGCCCCCACACCATGTGGATGTAAGCGGCGACCGCCAGCAGCACGACGATCAACGGCTGGCGCAGAACGAGCAGCAGGACGATCAGCCCCACGAGCAGCAGGCTATTCATTCCTGGAACTCCGGCGGGCGCGGGCGGACCGCGGGCCAGACGGCATAGACGAAGTAGCGCAGCGCTGCCGACAGGAAGCCGAGCGGGATGGCCGACTGCAGCGGCCACACCAGCCAATCGAGCACCGGCATGCGAAGCTGGACCTCGGCCGTCGAGATCACAAAGGCGATGCCGAACCAGGTGAATCCCAGCAGGAACAGGCCGGTAACCAGATCGGCAACGCGGTCGAGAGCCGGGCCCCAATGCGGCGGCACCCAGCCGAACGCCACACGCGGAACCAGATGGCTGCCAGTCGCCGTGGCGATACCCACCCCCATGAAGCTGCCGATGATCAGCGCGATCATGGCGAGGCGCTGGGCAGCGAAGATACCGGTCGGGCCGATGTCGATGCCGATCGCCGCCAGCGCCGGTCCGAGGATCTCTCGCCCGAATACGTCGACGACCATGATCAGGGCGATGAAGGCGAAGCAGACGACTGCCACCCAGCATTCGACCCTGTGCCACGCAGTCAATACACGGGGGATCCACGGCGGCACAGCCGATGGTCCGGGTTCAGCCCCGGCTGCGGGCGCTTGGTTCATGGATGTCGAAGATCGAGGGAGATGCGAGGCCGGCGCACGGAGAGTGCGCCGGCGATGATCAGGCGCCGCACTTCTTCTTGGCGTCTTCCATCAGCTTGAAGAAGGCCTCTGCATTGCCGCCCACGGACTTGACGATCTGCGGCCACGCCGGCTCGAGCGCCTTCTGCCACTGCGCCCGCTCCTCGGGCGTCAGGGCGACGATCTGGCCGCCGTTCTTGAGGTGCAGCTCGAGAATCTTCTCCTCGAAGCCGCGGATCTCGGCCCGCAGCTGGGCGGCCGTGCGCTTCGACACCGCCGCCTGCAGGGCGTTTCGCTGGTCGGCGGTGAGCTTGTCGTAGACCGTCTTGGACATCACGACGATGCCGCCCGAGTCGACGTGATTGGTGCGCGTGTAGACCGGCGCGATCTTGCCGAGGCCCGACGGCACGTAATAGGTGATCGGCGCGTCGGACACGTCGACCAGGCCGGTCTGGTGTGCCGAGGCCCATTCGGTGATGCCCAGCGGATTGGGATTGGCGCCGAGCGCCACCCAGAATGCCGCCGCCGTCTTGGTCGGCGCCGAGCGCGCCTTCAGGCCCTTGACGTCAGCCGGCGACTTGAACGCCTTCTTGCCAACGATGTTGCCCGAGCCGACATGCGTCCAGCCGAGGAACACCACGCCCTTCTGCGCCAGCGCATTCGTCGTATAGGGAATGAGATAGCTGTCGAAGACACAGTCCTGCTGGCGGGCGCTGTTGAAGTAGAACGGCAGGCCGGTCAGCGACAGCTCCGGCACCAGGGCGGCCGCGGCGGCGACCGAGAAACCGCCCAGATCGATACGGCCGCGCGCGGTCTGCTGCATCGTGTCCTGCTCGTTGCCGAGCTGGGCGTTGATGAAGGGGTTGATCTTGATCTTGCCCTTGCTCTCCTCCTCGACGTCCTTGACGAAGCGGTCGAGCTGCGTCACCCACGGTGTGTTGGGCGGCGCGCCGGTCGTGTAACGGAACTCGACGGGCTTGTCCTGCGCGAGTGCGGCACCGGCGAGCGCAATTGTCAGCGTGGCGCCCACGGTAGCGAGCGCTCCAGTCAGTCTGGTCATGTCGACGTCTCCTCCTGCACAAAGGCCGGCGCGCTTGCGGCGCCGTTCAACTCGCGGGCAGTTTGCCGAGCTTCGCGCGCGATGACGAGCGCGAAGTTGGCGGCAGCGTCAATTTTGTGTTGTCTCGCTGACGTCGGGCTGATCGGCCTCGGCAGGGTCGACAGCCGCGATGGCAGCCTTGGCCGCTTCCGCCGCGGCGCCGGCCTTGACCTGGGCCTTCTTCTTGGCGGCGTCCTCGCGGGCGGCCTTGCGGCGCGCCTTGTCGACGGCGTCGTTGAGGTCCTTCAGCGAGCAGAGGCCCAGTGTCACGGGATCGCGCGGTCGCACGTTCTGCATGTTCCAGTGCGAACGGTCGCGCACCGACTGGACGGTGCTCTTGGTCGAGCCGACCAGCTTGGCGACCTGGCTGTCCTGCAGCTCGGGATGAATTTTCAGCAGCCAGGCAATGGCGTCCGGACGGTCCTGGCGCTTGGCCACCGGCGTGTAGCGCGGGCCCTTGGAGCGCGCGACCGGCATCGGCACGTCGCGCGGCGTCAGCTTCAGCGCGGCATTGCTGTCGGCTTCGGCACGCTTGATCTCTTCCTTGGTGAGCTGACCGTTGGTCGTCGGGTCGAAGCCCGTCATGCCCCCCGCCACTTCGCCGTCGGCGATCGCCTGGACCTCGAGCGGATGCAGGCCGGTGAAGGCCGAGATCTGATCGAACGTGAGCGTCGTGTTTTCGACCAGCCAAACGGCGGTCGCCTTGGGCATCAACACTTGCGACATGAATACATTCTCCTGCGCCCGGATATAGAGGCCGCTTCCGCCCCCGCCAACCCGAAAAGCGCCTGCCCCGCAAATGATATGGGGCCTGAAAAAGGAAACGGCCGGGAATTACCCGGCCGTCCCTCGAAAGACTAGGTTTCAGACCGTCTTACTGGATGACGATCTCGACGCGGCGGTTCTGCGGCTCGCGGACACCGTCCGCGGTCTTGACCAGCAGGCCCGCCTCGCCGCGGCCGAT
>LNFM01007337.1_pt1 | contig 17368 bp, 13 predicted proteins | sample 596031 | NCBI WGS metagenome assembly LNFM01 (sample SAMN04254537, study PRJNA301005) | activated carbon metagenome | isolation source: dual media filters at the Ann Arbor, Michigan drinking water treatment plant | place: USA: Ann Arbor | reverse complement strand
CGCGCGCGCCACGGCCACGCGCTGTTGCTGACCGCCGGAGAGCTGCGACGGATAGTGCTTGATCCGGTGCAGCATGCCCACCCGCTCGAGCGCCTCCTGCACCCGCTTCTTCCGTTCCGCGCCGGACATGCCCCGGTAGGTCAACGGCAGCTCGACGTTCTCGTATACCGTCAGATCGCCAATCAGGTTGAAGGCCTGAAAGATGAAGCCGATCTCCCGGTTCCGGATCCGCGCCCGTTCCGAGAGCTTCAGATCCTGCACCGGGGTCCCATTCAGGACGTAGCTCCCGCCGCTGGGCGAATCGAGCAGCCCCAGAATCGCCAGCAGCGTCGACTTCCCGCAGCCGGAGGGGCCGGAGATCGAAACATACTCGCCCTTCTTCACCTGCAGGTGAATCCCCGCCAGCGCGTGCGTCTCCACCTCGTCGGTCACAAAGACCTTCGTCACTGAGTCCATGTTCAACAATGCTGTCGACATTCTTCCTCTCTCCCCGCTATTGCAGCCGAATCCGGTTATGCGTGTCGTACTGCGACATATCGGACAAGATCACCTTATCCCCGGCCTTCAATCCTTCTACGACCTCAATGGAATTTACCGACGCCCGGCCCAGCTTCACCGGCACCCGCAGCGCCTCTTTGCCGTCCGGGTTTACCCGGAACAGCGTAATGGTCGAAAACGGCTGACCGTAGACCGGCCGCCCCATCTGCAACACATCGCCGATGCGTTCGAGGTCCACCGTCCCGTCGACGGACAGGTCCGGCCGGGCCCCCGCGGGCAGGGCCGAAGTAAGCTTCACGTCTACCGTCACGGTGCCGTTCACCGCCGCCGGGTCGATCCGCGACACTACGCCTTGAATCAGACCGTTCCGGGTGTCGACGGTCGCGGGCAGGCCCAGAGTGATCTCCTTCACCTGTGTTTCGGCGATCTTCAACTCAGCCTTCAGCCGGGTGGGCTGCGCGATCTTGGCCAGCACCGCTCCCATGAGAATCTTTTGACCCACTTCCACCGGCATCTGCTGCAGCACCCCTGCGGCTCCGGCCTTCACCTTCAACTGCCCTACCTGTTGCCGCTTCAGGGCCAGCGCCGCCTTCAACTTCTCAATCTGCACCTGCTGGGAGGCCAACTGCGCCTCCACCGAGTCCTTCGTAATCTCAATCCGCTGCCGCTCAATCTTGTAGCGGCCGTCCAACTCGTCGGCCTTGGCCTTGGACAGCTTATACTCCAGGTCGGACTTCAGACCCAGCTTGATCAGCGCCTCATCGCGATCGGAGGTAAGCTTCGCCTGCGTCCATTCCGATTGCACCCGCGCGGCGGTGGATTCCTGGTCGAGCCGCGACGATTCCAGTTTCACCCGCAAATCTTTATAGTTGGCTTCGGCCTGCTTCACCTGCCACTCGGCGTCGACGGCCGCCAGTTCCAACTCCGGGTTCGATAGTTCGAGGAGCACCGTATCGGGACGCACCTCTGCCCCGGCTCGCAGGTGAATCCGGTTCACCTGTCCGTCGGTGATCGCGGGTACAAAGAGGATCTCTTCTGGTACCAGCGTGCCCATCCCGCGCACATTGCGCAGCATGGGGCCGCGCTTGACGGTATCTGGCCAAAGGGTCGACGCTTCCACGGCCACCGCCGCGGGCTGCAGCCGCGATAGCCACCAAGTCAGCCCTCCCACGGCAGCCAGCACCACGACTCCAGTGATGGCCCGTTTGATATTCTTCTTCCGCGAGACTCCAGTGCGAGGGACGTCCATGTTGTGATTCCTGTATCCATCATGGCAAGCCCGGGGCCAAATCGCACAACATTGAAAATGCGTGTGTTACACCCCCCGCCCAGGTCTCTCACTGTCCGCTTCTGGGACGCGACTGCGCGGCGATAGACCACTGCCGCGCGTCCCGCTTACTTACGCCACGGCCGACTGCTGCGTCTGATGCTGCCGCGAGGACAGAAAGTACTCCTGCGTTGCCATGATCACACGCGATTGGTCCGCTTCCGTCAGGGAATTGAAAAATGGCAACCGCACCAGCCGGTCGCTCTGTAGTTCCGCCACCGGGCACGCAGTCCCGTCGCTCCATTGCTTACCCATGGGCGAGCTATGCAGGGGCACATAGTGGAAGACGCTCTTAATCCCTTCCGCCTTCATGTGCGCGATATACGCCTGCCGCACCGCGAGCGTCGGAAACAGCAGATAGAACATGTGGAACGCCTGTCCGCAGTGCATGGGAACCTGCGGCATGCCGACTCCGTGCCGGAGCGCCCAATCGTGCAGGTGATACCAATAGTTCTCCCAGATCCGCTCCCGGTTCTGCCGGATCTCGCGGAACTTCTCAAACTGACCGTAGAGATAGGCCGCGTTCATGTCCGAAAGCACATAGCTTGACCCGATATCCACCCAGGTATACTTATCGACCTCGCCCCGGAAGAACTGCGAGCGGTTCGTGCCTTTTTCCCGCAGAATCTCAGCCCTTTCGGCATACTGCCGGTCGTTCACGATCAGCGCGCCGCCCTCACCGCAGGCGTAGTTCTTCGTTTCGTGGAAGCTGAGCGTCGCCATGGCGCCAATCGACCCGAGCGGCCGGCCCTTGTAGGTTCCAAACAAGCCGTGAGCATTGTCTTCAATCACTGCAATCCCATGCCGGTTCGCGATGGCCATGATTGCATCCATCTCGCAGGCGACCCCGGCATAGTGAACCACCACGATGGCCCGCGTCTTCGGCGTGATCAGCCCTTCCAGTTTGGTCTCATCCAGGTTCAGCGTATCCGGCCGGATATCGCTGAACACGGGCTTGGCGCCCCGCAAGACGAACGCGTTGATCGAGGAGACGAACGTGAAGGTGGGAACAATCACCTCATCGCCCGGCTGCAGATTCAGCAGCATCGCGGCCATCTCCAGAGCGTGGGTGCACGAAGTCGTCAGCAGCACGGGGCCGCAATTCAACTCGCGTTGTAACAGTTCCTGGCACCGCCGGGTGAACGGACCGTCGCCGGAGCAGTGCCCGTTTTGCACCGCCTCCGCCATGTACTCCATTTCTTTGCCCACCACCGCGATGCGGTTGAACGGGATGGCGGCTACTTTCTCAGTTACAACTCGTTCGAGTTTGGCCATAATATTCACCCCTCCCTGTCCGGGGACTCTCCAACCTGCGGGCGTAGGAATCGGATTTGGAAATTTCATTGTCAGTAGGCTCCTTTCCTGAATAAAACTGCGCCAATCGTGCGGAACAGGATGCAGAAATCCAACCAGATTGACCAATTGCGTGCATAAAAGGTATCGAGCGTTACGCGCTCTGCGTAGGACGTGTCACTTCGGCCCGACACCTGCCAAAGCCCGGTCATGCCGCCGTCAACACTCTTATAGAGATCGAAGCTGTCGCCATACTTCGCCACTTCCGCCTCGACAATCGGGCGGGGGCCAACGTGGCTCATTTCGCCTCGCACAACATTCCATAACTGCGGCAGTTCATCGAGACTCGACTTCCTCAGAAACGCCCCGGCCCGTGTCACCCGCGGATCGTTCGCCAGTTTCTGCGTGCGCTCCCATTCCTCCCGCGCCGCGGGGTTTTCCGCCAGGTGGCGCTCCAGAATCTCGTCGCCGTTCACCACCATCGACCGGAACTTCCACGCGATGAAGGTGCGCCCGTTCCGGCCAATCCGCCGGTGGCCGAAGAAGACCGGACCGGGCGAATCGAGGCGTACCCACAACCCGATCGCCGCGACTAGCGGGACCGAAATCGGCGCTAGCAGGACGCACAGCAAAAGGTCCAGGCAGCGCTTGATCTGCAGGTACTCGGGCAAGGTGGCCCTCTGGCAAACTTCGAGACCCCACTGGCCGCCGACCATCTTCTCGTTCACCCAGTAGCTTGAAAATCCCATCAGGTCCGGCACGATCAGCATGTGTGAGAACTTCGCCGCGTACTGGTCCACCGTCGTCCGGAGCTGTTCGTAGGGCTGGCCCGAGAGGACGATGACGGCGTACAGATTCGAGTCGCTGTGCTGGATGACGTCCGGCAACTCACTGCCGCGAATCATCGGCACGCCTTCCACAGCCCGCCGCGGCGCCGTCTCATCCAGGATGGCCACCGGACGCAGTCCCACCCCGGGATCGCGCCGCATGGAACGGATCGCCAACACGCTGCTGGGGCCGCTGCCGAAGATAACGGCCGGGAAGCCCCACCACTCGGCATCGGCCAACCAGTAGCGAACGCTCGCCCGGAAGATCGGCACCAGCGCCACGCTGACGCAGATACTCAAGAGCAACGTCCATGTGAAATGCGACGTTGCTCCGCGGAACGTCACTGTCACCGCGGCCAGCGTCAAGAACACGATGGTTGAGGCATAGGTAGTCCGCCGCAGCTCTTCCTGCGGGCTCAGTGCCACGCCCGAATACAGGCCCATCCCGAAATAAACCGAAATGAAAACCAGCAGGAACGGCCACAAGCGCAGGTAGGCCATCAGGCTCAAGTCCCCGTCCAACCAGAACTTCGCCATCACTCCCACCGCCACGGAAACCAGCAGCGCCAGAGCGTCACTGGCAATCAGCGCGGACAGCATCCGCCAACGCGAACCGGACAGAATTTCGGCCCGGTCCAATACCGGGCGTAACGCGGTCGAGGTACTCATTTCGAACCCGCTCCTTTCGAACTGGGCGTTGCAGGGATCGCGTTGAAGGCCGCCCGGGAGCGAGCGGGAATCGCGCTGCGGAAAACCTCCAGGGTCTTGCGCACCATCGCGTCGAGTTGAAACTGTTCGACAAAGCTCCGCCGGGACGCCGCGCCCATCCGGGCCCGCAGCGCCGGGTTCGCGGCGAGAGTTTCGAGCCGGCGGGTCAGCAGTTCCTGATCGCCCGGAGGAATCAGGTAGCCGGAGACGTCATCCGCAATCGCCTCGCGCACCCCGCCGACGTCGGTGGAAACTACGGGCAGCCCCGTCCGCATCGCTTCAAGAATGCTGATCGGGAAACCTTCGTAGTGCGTCGACAGCGCGAAAACGTGCGCGGACGCGAGCAGTTGCGGCACATCCAGCCGCTCGCCAAGAAACTCAACGCGATCCGTCATGCCCAGGCGCGCCGTCTCCGCCTCCACGGCACTCCGCGTCGGCCCATCTCCCACTAGCAACAGCCGGCACGGCGACTGCACGGTCGCCAGCGCCCGCACCAGCGACATCTGGTCCTTCTGCGCGGCAAACCGCGCCACCATGATGATCCGGCACTCGCCTCCGGCGCCCGGTTCACTCCGGAACCCGTTGTCTGGAATTCCGTTATGCACCGTCACCAACTGCTCGGCCCGGCCCACGTGATAGCGCCGCGCCAGTTGCCGGTTAGCCTCCGACACGTTGATGATCTTCGCGCAACAAAACGCGGCCGCGTACTCCATCGGCACGCCCACCGCCTTCCACTTCCACGAGGTCCCCTCTGAAAAAGCCCAGGAATGCGCCGTAAACACCGCCGGCACCCCAGTGAGCCGGGCCGCCAGCCGGCCCACCGTCCCTGCCTTCGAGGTGTGTGCGTGTAAAAGGTCCGGCCGCTCTTCACGCAGCAGCTGAACCAGCTCTCCTACCGCCCGCAGATCCGTCAACGGTCTCGTTGGCTGCACCAGATGCCGCAGCACGTGCACCCGTACGCCCAGCGCTCGCACGGCATCGGCCAGGAAACCCTCCTCGCCCACACCCAGCACCGCCTCGCAGCTTCCCTGCATGCCCCGAATCAGATCGAGAACGTGAACCTGCCCCCCGCCTGTCTCGGCCCGGGTAATCAAAAATAGAACCTTCATCACATTTCCCCCCGCAACAAGGCCGGCCGGGAAGCCGGAGAAAACGCCAGTTGCACCAGCCGGGCGGCGCTCCGCCGCGGCAGCATGGCCGTCAGGATTCCCCAGCCACTGAAGAGCACCCGCGTCCGGAGCCCCAGCTCCTGCGCGCTCCACACGGCCCGCATCAAACTCCACGCCAAATGCGATGCCGTATCGCCGGCGAACGGGTGCCTCTCCCGGCTCATCTTGAAGCAGGCCAACCGCAGCTTGCGATGCAGCCAGTGCGAGTACACGGCGTCCTTTGAAAGCTCTAAATTCCGCTCGGCCGCAAACCGCTCGAGCGTCCGGCGTAGCCGCAGATCGGAAGCCATCAGCTTCGTCATCAGCCCTTCGTTCGATGCCCCGTGGCCCACCATCGCCGATTCGCTCTTGCCATGAATCCGGTACTGCACAATGGGCTCTGCCACCACGCCCACGGTGCCGAAGAATGGCGCCAGAAACACGTAGTAACCCTCGGCGCCAATGCGCCACTCTGTCTCGTCGAGGGGGCCCAACTGCTGCAACATCTCGCGTGAAAACGCGTTCCCGCTCGTGGGCGAACTCACGTAGAACCCGCGTTCCAACATGTCCTGGGCCAAGTCGCCCGATGGCAGCGGCGCTCGCGGAACGCAGCACCCCAGCGGCCGGCTCTCCGCATCAATTAGCGCCAGGGGATAGTGAACCTTGGACATCCCGGGGCGCCACGCCGCCGCCACCTTCTCGGCCGCATCCGGCCGCAGCACGTCATCGGCGTCGAGCAACATCACCACTTCCCCCGTGGCCAAGGCGATACCGGCGTTGAATGCCGACGCCTGGCCCCCGTTGCTCTTCAGCACCAGCTTCACCCGCGAAGCATATTGCTGCAGCAAAGCAGGGCACTGGTCCGTACTGCCGTCATCCACCACAATCACTTCAATGTTTTGGTACGTCTGGCCCAACGCGCTGTTGATGGCCTGTTGAACGTAGTCCGGGTAGTTGTAGTTGTCGATTACGATACTGATCTTCATAAAGCAGACTCGAAAGACTCTGGTGTTGCCGTGCGCGCTTGCGTGCGGATGAACGGGTCCAGGCGCCGAAGGCGCAGATAGGTGAAACAGCCGATGACCACAAAGCCTTCGCTGGCGGCCACCGCGATACACATGCCGATGTGTTGCAGCCCCGGCGCCAGCAGCGCCGCCAGCGCGAGGTTCAAAAGGCCGGCCCCGGCAATCACGAAGTTGAACTGGCGGTCCAGCCCCAGCGGCAGCATCCAGTTCATGCCTAGCGCGGTCGCCATCCCGACCAGCCACGGCAGCAGCGCGAAGATGCGCAGCGCCGGTATGGAGGCCTCAAAGCCTGGGCCTAGCAAGAGGCTCACGAACAAGGGCGCCCCCACCCAAATCACTACTCCCAACACCGCCCCCACGCCCGTCAACAGGGCCATGCTCAACCGGCCCAAACGCTGCGAATCCATCTCCGGACCGCTCCCCCTGCGGTTCAACTGCGCATACAGGCTCTGCGCCAGCGGCTGCATCAATCCCAGAAAGCCCTTCGCGATGCGCTCGGCGCCGGAGTAGAAGCCTACGAAGTGCGGGGCGACGAACAGCCCCAAAACGAAAGCGTTCCCGAGCGTGTACAGACTCACCGCGCTCCGGAAGAAGAACATTGAAAGTCCCATGCGCAGTGCGCGCATGCCGCCTGCCCACGTCGGCGCCAACAGGGCCGTCTCTCGCCGGATCTGCACCAACCCGATGACGACGCTGGCCGTAGCCGCCAAGCCGTTAAAGAACAGCAACATCCAGCCTTGGTCCGGCTCCCGCAAACAAAGGAACACGAGGCCCGTCGCCACCGAACGCGACACGACTTCCGCCTTCGCAATCCGCGCTGCCTGCCCCGCGCCCTGCAGGAACCAAACCAGGCTCGCCCCCTGCGCCACGGCAAAGAATAACGCCGCCGCGAACAACCGCCCGTGCTCCTGAAACAAGGGCGCCAGGAACCACAAAGCGCCGATAGGAATCGTCAGGCCTGCCAGCAGGATCAGTTTCGCCGCGGTCACATCGGCCAAGACCCGCGCCCGTCCGTCTGCATCGCCATGCAGACGCGCTACGTCGCGGGTCCCCGACAGTCCGAACCCGTACTCGATCAACATCGACGCATACAGCGCGAACGATTGAAACATCGAGAGCCAACCCCACTGCTCCGGCCCGAGCACCCGCGCCACAAAGGGAATCACCAGCAGCGGCAGAAAATAGGTAGCACCGTGTACCGCATATAGAGCCGCGGTCTCTCGCAGCCCATTGCTCCGCCGTAGCCGTTGCCAACGGGTGATCATGCATGGCCTTCCAGAACTGCGCGCGTCCCTGCCGCCACGGACTCCCAGGAGTAGCTGGCCGCTCGGGCCAATCCCTTTGCCGTCAAGTCCTTTCGCAACGTTTCATCCTTGAACAACGCCACCACGGCCTCGGCGATCGCTTCAGGTTGGCGCGGATCCACCAGAATTGCTGCCCCTCCGGTCACCTCCGGCAGCGAGGTAACGTTCGAAGTGATCACCGGCACCCCACAGGCCATCGCCTCGAGCGGCGGAATCCCGAAGCCCTCGTACAAAGACGGATAGATGAACGCGGCCGCGCCGGTATACAGTCCTGCAAGATGCTCGTCCGGCACATAGCCGGTAAACCGGACCCGCGCTGGCAAGTCCCCGAGCAGCACCTCGGAAAAGACCCGCGAGGCTCCTGCGCCGCCCGCCACCACCAGGGTCACATCCTCAGCCAAGCGACCCTGCGCCATTCGCCAAGCTTCGAGCAGCCGCCCGATGTTCTTCCGCGGTTCCACCGAGCCGACGCACAGCAGATACGGCCCCGGCCCCACACCCAATGCAGCCCGTGCCATCTCCACGCGCTCCGGCGACGCCGGCCGAAAGGCAGGATCCACGGCACAGGGGATCATCGTAATCCGGTTCTCCGGAATACCGAGCAACTCCTGCAGCCGCTGCTTCGTGTATTCGGAGATCGCAATCAAATGCGACGCCCGGCGCGTCAGCCGCGGCAGCAGATACCGGTACCATGCACTGAATTGGGCATTGAACCATTCGGGATGTTCGAGTGGAATCAAGTCTTGAATGGTGCAAACTTGGTGCCCGACGGCTAGAGGCCCCGTATTGTTCGGACTCCACAAGAGTCGCCCCCGCACCGCCATCGGCAGGTACAATTGCTCCCACGCATGTCCCGCCGGACCGCGCAATCCGCTTGGCGGGTCAACTGATTCCAAGATGTCCGCCAACCGCCGCGAGACCTCCAGCGCGTACCGCTGCATGCCCGTCACTCTGTGTACCCGGAATCGGGCGTTCAACGCTATGCTTCGCATGTCCTTCCTTCTCGCTCCCTCTCCTGCACCGGTACCGTTTCGGGCAGGCGTGGAACCCCCAGAAGCGGCACGGCCAGCAGCAGCACCGCGAACGCGGGAATTACCCGTCCTTCAGCCCAATAAATGATCCTCGGCGCCTCCAGCAGACTCAGCGTCAGAATCGGATAAAACAGCAGCCCGCTCAGGCGATTGCGCCGGAACTGCCGGTAGACCCACCCACAAATCAGTCCGGCCGCGAGCCAATACACCATCCCCCCAAAGATGTCGTAATCGACATAGGGAAGCAGGAGCCCGCCGTTGTTATTGAACTCTGGATTCGTGCCTGCCTCGAGAATGTCGGCGAACCGGTCGCGGTTCTCGATCATCATCCCGGGGAAGAGGTCCCGCATCACGGTATTCAGCACCGGAAACCGCCACAAGAACAGCACGGTGAAGTACGGAGCGTTCCCCAGCGCCTCAGGGTGGTTCAGCAGAAAGGCACTGTTATTCGCCGCCGTCACGTAGTAGCCGAACAGCCGCGCCGCCGCGAACTCCCAGATGGAATCGCTCCGGTCGGCGTAGAAATTCACCCAGGACCGCAGATACTCCGACCCTGTGAACATCAGAAATACCCCGATCGCCGCAGCGATCGGAACGAAATGAAAAACGGCCGGATACGCGCGGCGAAGCCGCACCGTAACCGCTGGCAATTGAAGCATCAGCACCGCGGCCGGCACCACCAGTTCGATCACCGCGAGCCGCTCGCTATTGAAAACGGAGCGAACCACCGCCAGCCCGAGCATCGTGATGAGCGGCGTCCGCACCATGCGCCAGTAACCGGCACACGCCAGAACGGAGCCCAGAATCACGGCCGCAATGCCGAACTGCGTCAATGTAGTCAGGCCGCCTAACGTGATCAGATAGGTGTCCTTCATCAGGTACGACATGTCCTTCTCGCCCGCGAGAACGCCCTTCACCAGGTCCAGATTCGCTCCCCGCGAAATGGCGGCGCCTACCCAGATCACATAGCCTGCGTAGCAAAGACCCGTGCAGACCCGGAACAGCGTCAGCGTGCGAGGCCAGTCCACATCGTTAGCCCAGTTGGCGTTGTCTTCTGTCGCCGTGTTCACCGGCCGGCTAACGGCCACACCGAAGGCAAACAGCAGGATCGCGGCCACACCCAGCAGCAGTGTCTCTCCATCAAAGTACTTCGCGCTTTTCCACTGGCTCTCGTACAACGTCGCTGGCAAGGCCCACGCCGCCGCGAACACCAAACCACCCACGGCGGTAAGCAACGCGCCCGGATGCAGCCACCAGATGGACGCCTTTACCTTCTCCATAGGCCAAACCCCGCGTAGAGCTGGCCCCACTGGACATATCGCTCCATCTTGCTCACCCGGTTCTGAGGAACAATCAACAAGTCGCCACCCTGGATCTTGATGTCTTCCTTGATCCCGGCCGCGCTCATCACCCGCTTCAAATCCACCACCCGCACGTCGGCGTACTCATCGTTCACTCGCCGCACCAGAATCACTTGCGAATGCTTCGAACTCGGCGTGAAGCCGCCGCTGATCGCCACCGCGTCCACGGCCGTAATGCCGCCCCGCACGTCATAGCGCCCTGGCCGCGCCACCTGCCCCGCCACGGTAAACGTCGGCTTCACAAAGTCCGCCAGCAGCACAATCACTTCCGGATCGCGCAGCCGTTGCCCCGCCAAAGCCGTGATCGTCCCGCGGGCCTCCTCCAAGGTCAGACCGCCGACCAGCACGAAGCCAGCAATCGGAATCGCTATCCTGCCGTCGGGCTGCACCGTCGCCTTGGCGTTGAACTCCGGGGTATACCGGTATTGCACCTCGACACCATCGCCGGGCTGAATCCGGTACCCGGACTCACGCGCCTGCAACGCCGGTGTTTGGGCGGACAACTCCGCTGCGAGAGCCAGCCAAAGCGCCGCCTGAAAAAGCAATCGGGACATATCGGTCAAAGCCTCTTGTAAAGAAATTCGGGGATCGGATAAGTCCGCCGATTCAGCGCGCAGCCCAATAGCGGCACGCCGGAAATGTCGATCATTCGCTTGGTCAACTGCAGGCGGTTCTTCCGCACTTTGCCCGCCGCCGCTACCAACACGACGCCGCGCGACCGTGCGCCGAACTCAAGCGCCTCGGCCGAAGTGGAGAGCGCCGGGCCATCCACCAGCACAAAGGGAAACAGCTCTTCCAGTTGGGCGAGCAGTTGAAACCGTTTGTTGCGCGATGCCCGATTCGCCGTGGCCGGCGGCCGCAGCCGGAACACCCCGTTGCCTTCCCGGATCACCGGGTCGTTCAACTCATGGTTGGCGGCCGGTTCGAAGTTTCCAATCGAGCTCGTCGCCGCAATTAGAACGCGCTTGCCCGAAACCGCTGCCAACTCCCGCGCCACGGCGTTCGTCACGTACGTCACCCCTTCTCCCGGCGCACCCGACGTGAAGACAAACGACCCGCCCACTTCGCCCGCGAATCCCGGCTCCATCAAGCTCCGCACCAGCGGCACAAAGAAGCCAGGCTGCACTACCCCCGGTTGCGAAGGAAACGCCAACGGCTCATTTAGGCTGGCTGCTTCGTACTCGTTGCCGTTAACCGAACCCATCATCGCTGTCTGCTCCTTTCGGGAATCGTGGCCAATACCTGCACGCCGCTGGCTTGGAAGATCGCCTCTGGTGTGTGGAGCTCCTGCCCGTGAACACCCGTCAGGACGGCGGCGCAGAGGATCAGGCAAAGCCCCAGCAGGATGGCTCCGGCCGGCAGCAGCAAGCTGCGCGGGGCAGGCGATGCCGGTACCTCGGGGTCTTCAACCACGGTCACGTTGGCGATCTTCTGTTGATCCAGCGCGCTGGCAATCCGTGCCTCCTCCCACTTTCGGGAGTACAACTGATAGTTCTCTTCAAGGCTCTTCACCTCGCGCAGCAGGTCGTTGTAGGAGGCCGTGGCCCGCTCCAATCCCGCAATCTCGGTCTTGAACGATCGAATCTGACCGTCCAGCATTCCAATCCGCGCCCGGAGCACCTTCTGCCCCATCTGCGCCCGCGCCAGATCGGCGTCCAGGCTCTGTCGCAGTGGATTCACGTCGGAGGCCTGCTCGGTCGCGCTCATCTTCACTGCCCGGTCCAGCGTGGCCTGCGTATCCGCTAACTGCTGCTCCACCTGCTGCACCAGCCGGTCGTCGGAGCGGAACTTGGCAAGCAGATCGGTCCGCTTGTTCTTCAGCTCGACGAGCATCGTCTGCAGCCGCTCCACCAAATACTGGTTCGGGATGCTCCGCATCTGGGTGGTAATGCGAGGCGTCAGCTGCGCCACCATTTTCGCTAAGGCGCTGACGCGCTCCGTGCCTTCCTGGAAAGCCACTTTCGCCTCGCGGTGACCCGCTTCAATCTCCATCAGCCGCCGCAGATTCAGCTCCTTCTGCTCATGAAGAAGCACGATCTTGGAGTTCCGCTGAAAATTCGCCAAGCGCTCCTGCGCCTCGCGCAGCCGCTTGCCCTGGTCGGCGGCCTGCCGTTCGAAGAAGTCCGTACCCGCCGCCTGATGCACGCGGATGTGCTGGTCTGTATACGTCGCCAAAAGCTGGCGAAGCACGTTAGCGGCCTTCTGCGGGTCCTGGTTCGCGTAGCGGACCGTGATCATGCTGGCCTTGGGGTTGGGGATTACTTTCAACTCCTTTTCGAGACTCCGCACCGCTTGCTCCAGCGCGTCTCCCGCGGCGCCCGGCGGGGTTAGGCCAGCCCGCTGCACCACTTGACGCAAGGAACTGCGATTCACCAGCAGCTGCGCTTCGGTCGCGATCTGGCCTTCGTTCAGCTGAGCCTGCGGCAGAGCGCCCGGACTCTGTCCAGGGGTCAAGACCACTTCGGCCCGGTTGTTCCGGACCAGCAACACCGTCTGTGCTTCATACTTGCGCGGGCTCCATTGCCACGCCGCCGCTACGGTCAGCACCAGCAATAGGGTCGAACCAAGAATGAAGTATTGGCGTCTAAAAAGCGCATCGGCGATAACAAGCCGACCGGGTAAGTCTCGCATCTGTGGGGGTCCTTCCGGTCCTGAAGGTAAGCGCTTCGGCCGGGACAACGCTCGGGAATCTCAAGGCAGCTCCCGCTTCCGTTCCTCGTTTCTACGTTGGTTGTTATCTGATCCTAAGGACCCAATGAGGATCAGGCTATGAACGCGCTGTACCAGTACCGGTCATCGCGTACTAAACCTACGCGGCTCGCTTCGGAGCCTACGGCGTCTTCCAGACTTCCAGCGCTTCACCCAACGACCGCGCCTGCCGCATCTTTCCGGTCGCCCGGTAGAGGTCAAAGATCGACCGCGTGTAATCGAAAGCGCGCGGCCACGGGGTTAACGAAACGATCTCCCTTGGCGCCACCATGGCCGCCACCTCCGCCAGATCCGTAAACCGAAGTACCCCCAACAGCGCGGGGCCCTGCCAGTGCGACCCCGGAGGGTCGTCCAAAATCACCCGCGAGATTTGCTCATCCAGCGCGGCCGCATGCAGCGCCAACCCGCCCATCTGCCGCCGCCCGTAGACGGACACCCCATCAATCTTGCCCGTCTCCCGCAGGAATCGAACTCCCTGCAACACATCCCATAACTGCATCGACTCGAGCGTCCCCCCCCAAGAGCGCCGCCGTCATCTTCGTCGATGCCATCCGGAAGTTGTTCATCGGATAATCCGTCCCCCGCGGATGCAGCACCAGCACCACATGGTGCGGGAACGCCGAGAGCAGATTGTCATAGTCCACGTCATAGACGATGTCGTCCTTGCCTTTCATATAGAGCAACGCCGGATGCGATGCCTTTCCGTCACGCGGCACGAACAGCTTGCCCGTCACGCGGATATCTTCCTCGGTCGCAAACTCGACGCGAAACGTATCCGCATATCGGGCGGTCCATCCGTTGTCCGCCCGGCGCCACGTGTCGAACGGGACCGTACTTGCGGGAAACGCGCGAAAGGTCTTCGTCCGCAGCAACTGCAAGATCTCCTCGCGCCGCCTCCCCCACGCTTCGGCCGTCGCATAAGGCCGCGGCTGCACCGTCGGAATAAACAACCGGTGGATTCCCTCGTTCTTCGCGTTCGGAGGATACGACGACAACACGGTTAACTTCTCCGCGGACAGATTTGGCCCCGGCTCCTCGATGTAGGGCGTCGTATCGTTCCGCAGCCAGTGGTTCAGCCACTCGTTCGCCGCCTTCCGGTACACCGGCGTATCCTCGTGTCCCGTCTCGGCTTCAAACGCCGCCACCTTTGCCTTCGCGTCGTACCATCCATAGACGGTCTGTAGAAACTCGTATACCGGCCGGTACCCCGTCGGCGGAAACGAGTCGTCCTTCGTCGCGTTCACAATCTGAAGCGGCCGCGGCGCAATCAACGCGCCCACCACGGGCAGGTCCAACTGATACGTGTTCCAGAAGTAGATGCAGTCGCAGTTCTCCCGCACGGTGTCGTACTTCACATGGGCGCCGATCGACCACGATCCATGCACCGGCGCCGCCACCTGAAACCGCTCATCGGCCGCGGCGGTAAACCAGCTCACGGCCCCGCCGCCGCTCCGCCCTGTGATGCCCGCTTTCGTCCGGTCCACCTCCGGGCGCGTTTCGAGATAGTCCAGCGCTCGCATGGCGTTCCAAACCTCGACCCCCGCCGGGTTGTAGCCCAACGAAAGCCACTCCCACATCTCCAGGTTGTGCGTGCCATGGTGAATCCCGGCGATCTCGCCGAATTCGATCGTATCCAGGACAAACGCCACAAACCCGTGCCGCGCAAACCACGCCCCGTGGTGCTGATAGTTGATCTTTGCCCCCGCCGGATGCGGCGAATGCCCCGTGACGTAGACGATCGCCGGATATACGCCTTTCGCCGCCGGCAGGTACAGATTGCCGGTGACGTATAGCCCGGGCTGGCTCTCAAACACGATGTTCTCGACGCGATAGCCTTCCGCGTCGAAGCCTCCGGTGATCCGCGCGTTCAGTGCCGTGCGCGCCGGTAACGGGTCCAGCCCCAGCATCTCGAGAAATTGCCGTTTGATCTCTGGCCGCCGCCGCTCCCACTCGCTCCGGTTGGTGATCCCCTCCAATTGCCGCGCCGAAATCGCCGCCCCGCGCCGCTCCAGGTTCTTCTCGAACATTGCGAAGCGCTGCGCTGGCGTATGGCTCTGCTGCCCCAGCGCCACGCCCATCATCGCCCAAGCCACCAGTTGCACTTTCACGCCCACCATTCTATGCACCCCGCTGCCCGCGATATCATACTCACGTCCGCGTTCAAACTGGCATGATTCGCCTCTCCCCTTTCCTCGTCTTGCTAGGCTGCCTGCCCGCGGCTGCCGCCCCGCCGCCCGGCTCCGAACCCTTCCTGCGCCAAAACTGCGTTTCCTGTCACGGCGCATCCCAGCCCCAAGCCGGCCTCGATCTCACCAAACTCGACTACCAACCCGCCGACGCCGCCAACCGCGCCACCTGGATCAAAGTCCATGACCGCGTCGCCGCCGGCGAAATGCCGCCCAAAGGCATGCCCCGGCCGGCTGCCCAAGCCCCTTTCCTCAAATCGGTCGCCACGGCCATCACTCAGGCCGAAACCGCCGCCGCCGCCAAGTCCGGCCGCGCCGGTTTGCGACGTCTCAATGCCTACGAATACGAGAACGCGATTCGCGATCTCCTCGCCGTGCCCTGGCTCCGGATCAAAGACAAACTTCCCCAGGACGGCATCGCCTACCGGTTCAATAAAGCAGGCGGGGCCCTCGATGTCTCGCACGTCCAGATGGCCCGCTACCTGAGCACCGCTCAACTCGCGATGCGCGAAGCGATCGCCGCCCGGCTTGTGCAGCCGCCAACGGCCACCACCCGCGTCTATGCCCGCCAGGAGCCTACCCTTACCGGCAACATGTGGCCCCGCGAAGGGAACACCCGCACGGACCGCATGAGCTTCCCGGTGCTCGACTCCCAGGCCCAGCCGGAAGTCCGCGCCGGCCGCAGCCCCATCACCAGCCCGGAAACCAAGGAGCGCGAGGCTATGGGCCGGGTCTCCAGCATCTTCTCGGACGCAGGCGGCTTCAGTTGGACCGGCTACCGCGTCCCCGTGGCCGGCCGCTATCGGATTAAGGTAAAGGGTTACTCCATCTGGGTCAGCGGCGGCGGTATCGACCACTGGAACTTCACCGGCTTCGGACCCCAGAAGACTGCCTACCTCTATACTCCGCGTATGGAACGGCCCAACTCCGATGAGGTGTGGCCCGGGCGGCGAAACGAACCCATTGCGGTCTACGCCCAAAGTTCGGGCCAGTCGCGCCCGCTCGGCGAGTTTGATTTCACGCCGGAACCGTCCGTGCATCAAGTGGAGGTCCATCTTGCGGCCAACGAGGTGATCCAGACCGACGGTATGCGTCTGTTCCGCACCCGCGTCAACGGCAGCGAACTCGAGTACGTCAACCCGCTCGCCACCCCGGAAGGCATGCCCGGCGTCGCCTTCCAATGGCTCGAAGTGGAGGGCCCGCTGTACGACGAAACCTCCCACGCCGGCTACAAACTTCTCTTCGATAATCTCCCGCTGCGCCGCGTCGAGGAGAACGGCCTCAGCGTCCCCGTCGTCGCCCCCCGGCCTCCTGGTGACGCCGGCGGCTTCCGCAGCCGCGCCCCGCGGATGCAAGATGTCAATGTCGAAGTCGAGACCAAGCAGCCGCGCGAAGACGCCCGCCGCCTGCTCCGCGCCTTCCTCGCGCAGGCCTATCGCGCCCCCGCCGATCCGGCGGATGAGCAGCGCTTCTTCGAACTCTTCGAGCAGCAGTTCGCCGCGGGCCGCGGCTTCGCCAAGTCGCTCCTCGCCGCCTATACCGCTGTCCTCAGCTCACCTGGTTTTCTCTACGTGCAGGAGGCGCCCGGCAAGCTCTCGAACTACGCGCTGGCCACCCGTCTCGCGCTCTTTCTGTGGAACTCCCCGCCCGACGCCGAACTCCGCTCCCTCGCCGCTGCCGGCCGGCTCAGCAACCCCACTGTCCTCCGCGCCCAAACCGAGCGCCTTCTCAACCATCCCCAATCCAGCCGGTTCATCGAGGCCTTTTCCGACTACTGGCTCGACCTCCGCAAGATCGACGACACCTCCCCTTCCACCACGCTCTATAACGACTACGAACTCGACGATCCGCTCAAGCTTGCCGCCGTCGAAGAGACCCGCCTCTTCACTGCCGAACTCTTCCGCCGCAACCTGCCCGCCCGCACCGTCATCAACTCTGACTTCACCTTTCT
>LNFM01018152.1_pt1 | contig 17369 bp, 15 predicted proteins | sample 596031 | NCBI WGS metagenome assembly LNFM01 (sample SAMN04254537, study PRJNA301005) | activated carbon metagenome | isolation source: dual media filters at the Ann Arbor, Michigan drinking water treatment plant | place: USA: Ann Arbor | reverse complement strand
GCGGCGGAGTCCGGAGGGATCGGCATTACCAGGATGGTCCAGGAGCATGCGGAGAAATATTTTGTGATATCGCCGGTTGAGCCCTCAAGTTCAGACCGCTGAGAACCGATACAGACCTCGACGAGGTACAACCGCGAGATGCCGGTGTCGAGGATGTTGCGGGAGATGAGAGACGAGCGGAAGGAGTAGGGATATGCAGGTTTCAGGTCACGGGAAAGCGGATCATTTGGCCAAGTTGTTGCTGGGGGTCCAGGACGCCGATGCCGTCGGCGCCAAGCCTTCACCCTCCCGAAAGGAGGCCGGCAAGGACCAAGTCCACATTTCCGGACAGGCGAAGGAGTTACAACGGATCCAAGCGATGGCCCACGAGCCCGATCAGGCCAGAAGCGAACGCCTCGACCGGATCCGGCAGGCGATCGAGAACGGAACCTACGACGTCAGCGGACGGAAGGTAGGGGACGCGCTCATCACGCAGGTGCTGACGGACGCCGTTCTGTAAGGTAGGCCCCCCCTTCGCGCATCCATGCGCGATGCCTGGCAGGGCCGCAGGCAGAGTCCCATGCAATGTTGCAAGGAGCCCGTATGTCCGTAAGAACACTCGCGCCTACGATTCCCGCACTCTGCCAGCTTCTTGATCGTGAAGGGGCGGCTTGTCACACGCTGTTGGAGACGGTCTTAGAAGAGCGCGCCGCCATTCGCAACCTTGCCGTGACCAAGTTCCACCCCATCAACTGCAAACGGTTGGTGGTCCTGGAATCCCTACAGACGCTCGCACAGGAACGGGAGGCGCTGGTGCGGCAGATTGTTCTGCGGCATGCTTTCGACCCGGCCACCACGATCCAGGGTTTGATCGATCTGCTTGCGGGGCCTGAATCGATCGGCCTGCGGGAGCGCTACAACTCGTTCGTTTCAATTGTGAAGATGGTTCGCGCCGAGATCAAACATAACGTGGTGCTCATTGAAGGAATCCGGGGAGTCCTCGACCAGGCGCTGTCGGCCGGCGCCGCAATCGGGCCGGGATTCGATGCCTATAACGGAGAGGGGCAGCACTCGCGGGCTGCGACCGCAAACCTTCTCATTCATCAGCAAGGGTAACTATGAGCGGCGGCATCAATTCTCTCTTTGATATCGCAAAGAGCGCGCTGCACACGTCCCAGTTGGCGCTGACGGTCACGGGACACAACGTGGCCAACGTCAATACTCCCGGATACTCACGGCAGGAGGCGGTCGTGGCCGGCTACGGCCAGCCCGGCATGGTGGGAACGGGTGTGCAAGCGACTTCCATCCGCCGGTATGTGGACCAATTCGTAAACCGGCAGCTGACCATCTCCCGACAGAATCTGGGGCGTCTGGCGGTCGCCAAGGACGAACTGTTCAGACTCCAGAATATCTATGGTGGTAGTAACAATCAGGGCATCGCGGCCAGATTGAACGATCTCTTTCGAGGACTTCAGGATGTGTCGGCCAATCCGGGAGAGCGCGCCGCACGATCCGTTCTCCTGGCGAATGCCGCGCAACTCGCGTCCAGCATCAATCAAGCCGCTTCGGATCTGGCCACCGCCCGTGGATCGCTGAATTTTCAAGTCAGGCAGACCGTGACCGAGATCAACAGCCTGTCTCATCAGATCGCCGGCCTGAATGAGAAGATCGTGAATGCAGAACTCGCCGGCCAGAATGCCAACGATCTGCGGGATCAGCGGGAGTCGGCCATCAATGATTTGGCAACGCGGATCGATCTCAGCACCATCGAATCCGGAACCGGAGCGGTGTCAGTCTTTGCCGCCCGCGGGCAGGTGTTGGTAGACGGCATTACCGTCGTCGAACTTGCCGCGGTAGAAGATTCCGAAAACGAAGGCCTGCTGTCGGTCGGGTATTCGACCGGAGGAAGCAGAATTCTCAGTATCGACAACCTGGTATCGAACGGGCGGTTGCGCAGCCTCCTGGATATTCGCGATACCACCATCGGGGGGTTGCAGCGATCGTTCGATCAGCTGGCTGCGACCCTGACGAACGCCGTCAACCACATTCACCGCCAGGGATATGGACTCGACGGTTCAACCGGCCAGGACTTCTTCAGGCCGCTGACGGTCTCAAGCCAAGCCGATATCCTCAACCAAGGCACGGGGGCGATCGGGGCCGGAGCTGTGACCGCGAACAGCTTGCTGACGTTCCATGATTACGAGATCCGGTTTTCATCCCCCACTGCGTATTCGATCGTAGACAGTACGACCGGATCGACGATTCGCGGAAACTATTCGGGCACGGCCATCACGGCTCCATCGACCGATCAGCCGATCTCCATCGTCACCGGCGTGAACGACCAGCTTGCCGTGACGGTCGACGGAGTTGCGTCCGGCGCCATCACGTTGACCGGAGCAGCGGCGCCGGGGCGCGTGTATGATTCCGGCACGGCGCTCGCTGCCGAGATCCAAACGAGAATCAACGGCGACGCGACGTTGCAAGCGGCGGGGAAAACCGTTGCGGTCACCTACGACACCACGACGAGCCGGTTCGTGATTACATCGAACGCGACCGATCCGGCCTCCGCGGTCAATGTGACCGGTGGCTCAGCCGGCGCGTCGCTCGGCCTGGTGGCCGGTGTCAGTACCGCCGCCTCCGGCACGTATGGTAGTCCGCAGACGCTCAATTTTGACGGCATCAGCGTGACGGTGAGCGGAACGCCGTCGGCCGGCGACGTGTTTCTGATCAACACCTATGACGATGCCGCGAAGGATTTTGCCGCCGTGATATCCGATCCGTCAGCGGTCGCGGCCTCGTCGCTGCGGGCAGGCATTCCGGGCAACAACACCAATATACTCGCGTTGGTGGCATTGCAGTCCCGTAGTTTCTCGAATCTTGGACCGGGGACGCTGCACGACGCCTATCGTGATACTGCTGCGACACTGGGGGTTGCGGCGCAGGCCGCCGGCCGGGACAATGAGGCCCAGGAAATTCTGCGGGATCAAATTGAGTCGGGTGTATCTGTGGATGAAGAACTCGTGAACATGATCAAGTTTCAACGCGGATTCGAGGCCGCATCGCGCTTAATCAGGGTAACTGACGAGATGCTCCAAACCATTCTGTCTCTCAAGCCGTAATCAGCGGGGTGCGCCATGCGAGTCACGGAATTGCAGACGTTCGGTGTCCTGGCCAACAATCTTCAACGGGCACGGGCGCGTGCGCTCGAATTCCAGCAGCAGGTATCGACCGGCAAGGTGGTGCGTCAGCCGTCCGATGATCCCGGCGCGTTCAACCGCATTGCGCTGGATAAGGTGTCGCTGGCGCTGATCGAACAGCGTCTGCGCAATATCAGCTTCGGGCAGGCGCGGCTGGATCTGTCCGATAGAGTCCTCGGTAACGCAAACCGGTCGATGTCCCGTCTCCAGGAACTGGCCGTCCAGTTCCGCAGCGACAGCAACGGGCCTGCGGAGCGAGTCATCGGTGCCGGTGAGGCGCGGCAGGTGTTTGCGCAAATTCAGGAAGCGGCCAACACGGAGTTGAACGGGCTGCCGATTTTTACCGGAACGAGCACCCACGGGCGGACGTCAGGGTTGGCCATCGCCCCGCCGGTGACATTGACGAACGGCAGCAACGATAGTCTGATCGTGAACGTCGATGGAATCAGTTCCGGGACGATCGATTTGACCTCAGGGGCAGAAACCCTCACGGGGAGCGAACTCGCATCGAGACTGCAAAGCCGCATCAATGCCGATGTGACGCTGGCAGCCGCCGGCAAGACGGTGTCCGTGACGTTTGACACCGACCATTTGGTGATTGCCTCGGATCTGCATGGCGCCGAGTCAACCGTGACGGTCACAGGGGGATCGGGCCGCAGCGCGCTGGGACTGGCAGGCGGAAGCGCAACTACCGGAGCGGTGCCGTTCGCGCTCACCGCGACCGTGAGTCCGGCTTCGATCAACACCGGCGGCGTGAGCGCAAGCCAAGGCCGGATTGTCGATGACAACCTGGCCACGCTCGACGACTACATGATTCGGTTTACCTCTGCGACGGCATTTGACGTTGTGGACGTCACGGTTCCTGTCGCGACGGCAGCCGGGTCGGCCAACGCCGGCGGGGCGGCGGTTCGGGATGCCGGGATCGTGGCGCCGGCGCAGCTGACGTTGCATAACTATCAAATCCTCTTCACGTCATCGACGCAGTATTCGATCGTGGACAGCACGACCAGCACGACATTGTCGTCGGGAAATACCTATGTGTCCGGCGCGCCGATCACCTTTGACGGACTTCGCGTCACCCTCGCGAACGGGCAGGGGGGCGGACCACAGGCCGGCGATACGTTTGCGGTCAGCCTCAGCCCGCGCACGGTGCTGGCCAATCAGTCGTACACGACGGGGAACCCGATCAGTTTTGAGGGCGTGACGCTCACCCTGTCAAACAATGCCGGCGCTCCCGCGGCCGGGGATTTGTTTGCCGTTGTGTCGGGCATGCAATATCAGGGTGATGCCGGCGTGCACTCGATAGAAATCGGTACGGGTCAGACGGTGCCGACGAATGCCCGGGGTGATCGCGCGTTTGTATCCGGTGCGGTCGACCTCTTTGCCACGGCAAAACAGCTCGTCGGTTCGCTGCGGGGGAATGACCGTGAGGGAATTTCTCAGGCGCTGGGCGGGTTGAATCGAGGGTTGTCGCAAATTGTGACCATCCAGGGTGAAGTCGGCGCGGTCTCGAATCGTATGACTACCACTGCGGGGAAATTGGAAGAAGCGAAGGGATTTGTGCTTCAAACACTCTCGCAAACGGAGGATGTCGACCTGGCTAAAGCGATATCCGATCTGACCCTTCAGCAATTTGCCATTGAGGCGGCAGGCCGGACGTTGACCAGAGTGTTCGAGAGTTCGCTCTTGAACTATCTCCGGTAAGCGGCGGGCGCGGATCAAGTCCCCGGATGGATAACCGATAGGAGTTCGGAGGACGCATGCTTCGCCTGGAAATTCCGCTATGCTGGTTCTGACACGCCGCTGTGGAGAAGCCGTGACGATCGGCCCCGATATCCGGGTCGTCGTGTTGGGAACTAAGGGAGGACAGGTTCGCCTCGGCATTGAAGCGCCCAGGACCGTCGATGTGCATCGCGATGAGGTTCAGGCCAGAATTCTCAACGAAAATCAGCTGGCGGCAAAAACCAGTGCCATCCCGATCGAGGCGTTCCGGCACCTAGTTCAGCGGACGCGCCGTCGAGGGCGATAGGAGTAGGATTGAATGATCACACAGTGCAGATCCAGCCGTTTCGGCACGCTCGAGATCGACGACGACAGTATCCTCACCTTTCCATCGGGGCTGCTCGGTTTTCCTGAAAGCCGCCGGTATGTGATCCTCGACCACGATACGGAGGCGCCCTTCAAGTGGCTTCAATCGCTCGACGAGCCGGCCCTGGCGTTCGTGATTATCGACCCGGATCTGTTGCTGGCTGACTATCACATTCAAGTGCCCGACGACGCGCTGGCCGAGGTGCAGGGGAGTGAGGAGAGCGATTTAGCGACGGCGGTGATTTTGACCATCCCGTCGGATGATCCCGGCCGGATGACCGCCAACCTGCGCGGGCCGCTGCTGATGAATCAACGCACCAAGCTGTGCAAACAGTTGGTGCTCTCGGACGAGTTCCCGACACGCCATCCGCTCTTTCCGGTCACCGCACCAGACTCGACGCAATGCCTCGCGCAGGCTCAGTCGTAACCTCAGCCGCAGTCTCTTGATCGGGCTATCCCGTCCACGTGTTGACCGTCGCGATGCGGACGATCCGCTGATTCGCAGGCTATGTCATGATGTGCGGAGCGATTGACAGGCTCCGCGTTCCCGGTAGAATTCTGGCTGACGGTTAGGTGAGACTTCCGCTGGAAGCCGAGCCATGTGTGATTGCAAGACCTGACACTGATTTCCTGTGCAAATTGCCTGTAAGAAGTACCATCGTTTGGTTTGTGCCACTTGCCACCTATACTGACTATTCCAATGTCTACCTCTGACGGCATCAGCAGTGAAGATTGGGACATGGTTCATGAGCTAAGTTTGAAGATCGTCAACGCCGAGGCAGAATCGGAAGAGAACATCTACACAAACCAACTTCTTCAGTGTCTTGATGAGCTTGAGGCGAAGTATGGTGTGCTGCCTAGTATTCTAGCGACTCGCGCGGACTATGTTTTTGATACGAAGGAACAATTAGCGCTTCTCAGACAAGCTTACGCACTCGCTGAAGCCTCACGGGACATTTCCAATTTGAAAGAGATCGCACAATCCTTGGCAGAGTTGTACATCGAGGATTTGCAGGACCCATCAGAAGGGCAAGCTTGGATCAAGAGACTCAAGGATCATCTTGTCTCATCTACAGATAAGGGCTTTCAGGATGAGTTAAAGCGCCTTCATGAAATCCTCAATTGATTGACTACCTCATAACCTACAATTAGGTAAGGCGTAACGATGGTTGGCGGCTTCACGTATGGATCTCCCAGACTTTTCTGGACTCATCTTTAAGCCTGTTGTGACATGGCTTCAAATGCCTCCGGACTGACACCACTCTGATGGCTGTGCCGATGGGTGGGATTATAAAACATTTTGATGTACTCCTAGATCTCGGCCTTGGCCATCTCACGAGTCTTGTAGATGCGCGAGGCGCATCGTCATGCTGCCGATTGTGTGACGGTATTGTACCCCTGCCGGTAGCGGTCGAGCACGCGGACGAGCCGGAGTAGTTCCATTTCCAATTGCGCATAGACCGGTGGCGCGTCGCGCAAGGCGCCCAGATGGCCGACGGCTTCGAGACGGCTTGCCGCCAGGGCGACCTCCGACGCACACAAATTACTGGCTGTGCCTTTCAACGCATGGGCCGCATGTTTGACCGCGAGCGCATCGGCGCTGATCAATCCTTCCTTGATCGCCGCCAGCATGGTCTGGTGCCGGTCGGCAAAGAGCTCGTGATCCTCGCCGATGTTGTGAAACATTTGGGCGGCATCGAAGATCCCTCGATCATCGCATTGTGCCGGGGAGGGAGGCGCGTCGACGGTTGCAGGCGGCGCAGCCCATCGGTGGAGCACTGCGCGCAGTGTGTCCAGTTGAATCGGTTTGGCCAGATAGTCGTCCATGCCGGCTGCCAGACAGTGCTCGCGATCCCCCTGCATGGCGTTGGCCGTCACGGCAATGATCGGCATGTGCGAGGTCTGTCGTCCGGAGCGGGTGGCTGTTTCACGTTCCCGGATCAGGCGGGTCGCTTCGAATCCATCCATGACCGGCATCTGACAATCCATGAGGACCAGCGCATAGTCCTCTTTTGCTAAGGCGGCCAGCGCTTCCTTCCCGTTGCCGACGACATCCGGATGATAGCCTAATTTTTCCGCCATACGGACGGCAAGTTTCTGGTTGATGAGGTTGTCTTCGACGATCAGAATGCGCTGCCGCGGCAGGTTGTCGGCCAAGCTGTGCCTGGTGACCAGCTGGGGCGATACGTGATCGGCGGGCCGGGTCTCCTCTCTCTCGACGCGTGCGATGCCGAGGACCGTACGGAGGCACTCGCGTAATTGATCATGGCGGGCCGGTTTTGGCAGATAGCCCATTGCGCCGACCTGTCGGGCCTGCTCGGCGTGGCCCCGCTGGAGCAGCGACGTCAGTACCACGATTCGTATGCCTGCGGCAGCCGGATGTTGGCGGAACTCGCGGGCGAGTTCCAGGCCGTCTTTCCCGGGCATCATAACGTCCAGGATCGCCAGGTCATAAGAAATCCCACGGGCATGCGCCTCCATGACCTGACGCAAGGCGTCGGCCGCATTCTCCGCCATGTCCGCGAGCATCCCCCACCCGGTCACGAGATGGCGGAGGATCAGGCGGTTCGATTCATTGTCGTCCACAATCAGAATCCGGCGCCCATGCAGGTCACCCAAAGGGAGGATGGCGCTCGGCGCGTCGGCTTGCTTGGCGAAACCGATCGTGCACCAAAAAGTACTGCCTTGCCCCGCAGTACTGTTGATGCCGATCTGACCTCCCATGAGTTCGACCAGCTGTTTCGAAATCGACAGCCCCAGACCGGTGCCGCCATATTTTCTGGTGGTTGAACTGTCCGCTTGAACGAAGGGGCTGAACAATTTGGCCTGCACCTCCGGTGCAATCCCGATGCCGCTGTCGACGACTTCAAATCGAATGAGCGAATGACCCGGTGAGTCTTTCTCCAGGTAGGCCTGCAATGTGACTTCACCTTTGTCAGTGAACTTCAGGGCATTGCCGACCAGATTAGTCAGGATTTGGCGCAGGCGGCCGGGATCGCCGCGCAGGGCTGTGGGAACCGCTGCGTGGACTAACCCCGTCAATTCAAGCCCCTTCGCTTCGGCTCGTTCCGCAAATTGACCCAGCACATCTTCGACGGCAGTGCGGAGATTGAAGTCGATGTGTTCCAGTTCAACCTTGCCGGCTTCGATCTTGCAGCATTCGAGCACGTTGTTGATGAGGGAAAGCAGCGCCTCGCCGCATTGGCGAATGGTGTCTGCATAGGACCGTTGTTCGGGCGACAGTGGAGTTTCTATCAGCAGGCTGGTCATCCCGATGACGCCGTTCATCGGAGTGCGAAGCTCGTGGCTCATCGTCGCGAGAAATGCCGCCTTCGTCTGCACGGATTCCTGGGCGTCGGCTAATGCGTTGTCGAGCTGTCGGTTTTTTTCCTGCAGCTGATCGGCAGTGCGGCGCAGCTCCTGTTGCGCCGCATAGATTCCGGTGATATCAAGCGCATAGCCGCGAACGAGCCCGTGGGTTGTGACAGGACAAAAGGTCCATGAGAAACTGCCTTCAGGAAGGCAGACTTCCAATCCTCGTACGGATTCGCCGGATTGGAGACATCGGGCCACCACCTGTAGGAGGTCCTGCGGCGCGATGCACGGAATCCCGTCGGCGTTGTAGCCCAATGTCGTGAGCCAGGTGATCATGGCCGGATTTGCGTAGAGCACCTGCCCATGCCGATCCATCTCGATGATGGGGGACGGGGTTTCCTCTGCAATGGCCGCCAGGCGATTGCGTTCTTCCTGGAGCTGTTCCTCCTGGGAACAATCGCGAAGGCCGATCATCAGGCCGGGCCGTCCTTCCTGAGCGATCGCCTGGCATGTCCATTCGACAGGGATGGAGGCGGCTGTTCCGAGGCGGCAGCGGGTGTGAGTATGAGGCACCGGCTCATGTGTCTCAGCGACGGTGCGCAATCGGCCCGTCACGGCAGCGGCATCCGATTCTGTCAGGGCAGACCAGATTTCAGGAAACGATGCGCCGAACAGAGAGGACTGCTGCCGTCCGAGCAACCGCGCGCCTTCTGCATTAATCCCCTGAATCAGGAATCCGTTGTTCAGCAGCACCACTCCGAACGGAAGACCGTCCAGGACGCCGGTCATGGCCGGCGCGGCAGCCGGAGCAACCGGGTGAGGCAGGGCCGCGCGTTGTTCTGGATGCTGTTGTGTCATCAGGCTGCCTCCGATGAGATCTCATCGAGATACAGGGCAATGTTGACATGCTCCTGGACTGGATCGAGCCCACGCAGCACGGCACGCGCCTTTCGGTCCTGCGTCTGCGCGGCGAGGTCGGTCGGCATGGGAGTCACATGCGACTCTCCCCGCGGTCCGGCGATAATCTTGACGAGCGGTTTCAGCCGATGCTCAGGATTGATTCCGACGACCACCGCTTGTTCGCCGGTATTCAGGAGGACCAGACTCCCGATCGGATAGATGCCGATGCTTCGAATAACGGATTCGGCGAGCGTGTTCTTGAACTGCCCTCGTTGTCCCGCTACGAACAGCCGCTGGACCGCGGTAGACGGCAGCATAGCTGCCCGCCCACCTCGACGGCTCACCATCCCGTCGTACCAGTCGACGATTCCCACGATCATGGCCAGTGTGGAAATGCCGTCGTGCTTCAGTCCGGAGGGAAATCCGCTGCCATCTTCGCGCTCATGATGTTCAGCGACGATCCTGATCACCGCCGCATCGAATCCGGCTGTTTCCGTGAGCAGGGGCGTTCCCAGGGCAGGGTGCTGTTGCAGTAATAGGCGCTCGTTGTCGGTGCATGTCTGGCGTTTCCGGACCAGGTTGCGGGGGAGCCGCGCATAACCTGCGTCATGGAGCAGGGCGCCCGTGCCAAGCTGGGCCTGTGCCGTTTCATCGAGTCCGATTTCGACGGCGACGACCAGTGACAGGATGCAGGTATCGAGCGCGTGCGTCGCCAATGAATCGTCGAACTGCTTGAGCTTTTGAAGCGCGAGATGGGTCATGACTGCGGCGCGATCATCAATGATCCGCATCAGTACATTGGACACCACGGCTTTGGTTGCGGCGTGAGAGGGAGTCACGCCCTGTTCAAGCTGAGCAAATATCCGCTCTACTGTCTCGTGCGCATCTCTGTACAGCGTTTGTACTGAGCCGGTGTCCGCTTGCGTGGGATGCGTGGGCGTCTCTGCGGCAATGGTTCTACGTGAGTCTGTTTCTATCTTAGCCGGCCGTTCTTCCTTTGCATCAGCGCGGACATCGGCTCCTTTGCTGATATCGATGGTCACGGTTCGAATCCCGCACTGTTTCATCGCTTGGATGGTTTCGGCATCCTGGATCAGCCGTTTATGAGAGAGCAATGGAGAGCGATACCAAGGCACATCGACTTCGACAATGAACATGCCTGGAGTCAGTTGACCGATGGAAATGTGTTTGAGCGGGCCGTTCACTGTCATGTGCCGAGAGTGCTCACCAGGACGAATCAATAGCGTGTAGGGCGTTCTCCATGTGTATCGGCTGCTGTGAGAGGAACTTGATTGCATACGGCCGCCGGGCAGAAGACCCGGTGCGCTCAAGTTTTTCGAGTATTTCCCGATAGCGTCCTGGGGAAGGTTTGTCTCATCTATGTATGCGGCATTGCGACGAAAGGCTGCGAATCACAAGGCCCAGACCATGAAGAAGTGGATAGGGGTCGATCAATTGCAACCGGGCATGCGTGTGGAGAGGATTGATCGATCCTGGCTGACCAGTCCCTTCTTCCGGCACCGTATGGCGATTACGTCATCTGAACAAATCGAACAGTTGAAAGCCTTTGGGATTCAAACGGTCGAAGTGGCCATCGACGGCGATGCGTCAGCGGTCTCTGAGGAGCCGCTGGGCGATCGATGTGCGCCCATCGAGTCTTCCAGTGTCGAGTCGATCAAAATCGGCGACGCGGTTTCATCGGGGACGACAGCGGTGTCGTTTGAAGAGGAACTGCCGATCGCCAGGCAAGTCTATGCCGCGGCCAAAACCATTGTTCACGATGCGATGCACGATGTCAGATTGGGGCGTGCGCTCAATATGGATTCCGTCAATCGTGTTGTGTCCGACATGACGGAAAGCGTATTCCGCAACGCCGATGCCTTGACCAGCCTGTCCCGGCTGAAGCAGTTTGATGAGTATACCTTTTACCACTCCGTGAACACCTCGCTGCTGGCGATGTCATTGGGTCGCGATCTTGGCTTCGATCGACCGGAGTTGCATCAGATCGGAGTCGGGACATTGCTGCACGATATCGGCAAGATGAAAATTCCGATCAAGATTTTGAACAAGCCGGGCCGGTTTGAGCCTGACGAAATGGAAATCATGAAGCAGCATGTGTTGCGGGGCGTTGAAGTGCTGTCCTGCACGACCGGGCTGGGGGAGACCTACTTGCGGCCGGCGCTGGAACATCATGAGCGGATCGATGGAACAGGCTATCCTCAGCGGCGGGTCAGGGATGAGCTCAGTCAATTCGGGCTGATCGCCGCCGTCGTCGATATTTATGACGCGATCACGAGCGACCGCTGCTATCACAAGGGGCGGACGCCTCATCAGGCGCTGCAGTTTCTCTATCGACTGGCGCTGGAAGGGCATCTGGATTCCTCGGTGGTGGAACGATTCATTCATGTCGTGGGCGTGTATCCCGTCGGTTCGGTCGTCGAACTAGACAGCGGCGAGACGGCCATTGTTCAGAAGACAAACCGTGGTGCGCCATTGGAACCGTTCGTACTGATCGTGAAGAGCGCGGGGAATACGGTCCGGTCGAGTCCCGAAGAGGTGGATCTCTCGCAGCAGGCGGTGTCACCCCGGCGGAGCATCACTGCCGTCAAAGATCCGTGCAGCAGCGGGATCGATCCAACTCTCTATCTGAATAAGGAGGCGGCATGAATGAGGTCATGACATCCACACCCGTATCAACGTCGTTTTTGAGCGTCGGGTTGCCGCTCAAGATCTCACTCTCGCTTGATCAGCAGAAGGTCATGTACGGCAGTACGTTGCTGGGCTGGAAAGAACATGCGTGGCTGGTGTGTGAATTGCCGTCGCAGCTCAATCATACGACCGATATTCTGGCAGGCACATCCTGTACGGTCAGTTATCTGTTCGAGGGAAAGCTGGTCGGTTACAAGACTGCGATTCGGGATCTGCTCTTGGCGCCGGTGCCGATCTTGTTTCTTGCGTTTCCCAAGACCGTGGAAGAGATGCACTTGCGCAAGCATGCGCGTGTCTCATCCAGCGAGCCGGCCCTGCTGACGAGGGCGGATTTCGGGTCCCACGCCGTATCGGTCTTGTCACCGGCGGACTATGCAGGAGGGCTTGTCAAAGATCTCAGTCTGGGCGGGTGCAGCATCGCGTTGGCAAAGGTTCCGGTCTGGCTCAGGCCTGGCGCCACGATTCATCTGGAATTTGAACTGCCCAGCTTAGGCCATGTCACAAACTTGGCAGGGGTCGTCAAAAATACAGAAGGCGGAGACGACGCCAATGTTATCGGGATCGAATTCCAATTCGACCGATTGGAATTCATCGAATATCGAGGGTGGGGTGGTTCTGTCCGCGACGCCATTACGCAGTGGACCGCTCAAAAGTCTGCCGACGTGTTTCCTATTCGCTGACCGCATCGTTCTTTCCTGTCCGCCGGGCATATTTTGCCGAGTGATTCCGGTGTGCCCTGGATCGGGTCTCATCTCTTCAGGAAATTCAAGCCAGACAGTCTGGCGCATATTTTGCTCTGATCCCTTCTGAAACAGAGACCGTGCTGTCACGATTGCCGGAAGTCTGTCTGTGAGCAAGAGGCAATGTGTCACGGGCCGAGGCGAGATCGGACTGCAGGGTAGCTATGAAAACAGGATATGGGCCCGGTTTTCATTCGGAGTGAGGACGCATCATGAAAGCAGTCATTCTAGCCGGTGGTCTTGGATCCCGTCTCAGTGAAGAGACAGAAACTCGACCGAAGCCGATGGTCGAGATCGGGGGAAAACCAATCCTCTGGCACATTATGAAAATCTATTCCGCCCATGGCGTCAACGATTTCGTGGTGTGTCTCGGATACAAGGGAACCGTGATCAAGGATTACTTCGTCAATTATTTCATGTACCGGTCGGATGTCACGATCGACATCGCGCATAACAAAGTTGAGGTCCATCAGAATCATGCCGAGCCGTGGCGGGTGACGTTGGTGGATACCGGAGAACAGACCTTGACCGGCGGCCGCCTTAAGCGCGTCGCAGGGTATCTGCGTGGGGAGGAGGCGTTCTGCTGCACGTATGGGGATGGAGTCGCGGATCTTGATGTCAGCGCCGAAATTGCCTTCCACCGATCCCACGGCAAGCTGGCGACCGTGTGCGCGGTCGTGCCGCCGGGCCGGTATGGAGCGCTCGTGCTGGACGAGGCGCAGGTGACCGGATTCAAAGAGAAGCCGCCCGGCGATGGGGGATTCATCAACGGCGGATTCTTTGTGCTTTCCCCCAAAGCCATTGATCTGATCGATGGCGACCACACGCCGTGGGAAGGAGCGCCGCTGGATCGGCTTGCGTCCATGGGTGAGCTGATGGCGTTTGAACACCGCGGGTTTTGGCGTCCGATGGATACGATACGCGATAAGACTCAATTGGAAGAGTGCTGGCGGTCCGGCTCTGCGCCCTGGAAGGTGTGGTAATGCCGATGATGGACTCATTCTGGAAGGGCAAGCGCGTCCTGCTGACCGGGCACACCGGATTCAAAGGGAGCTGGTTGTCTCTGTGGCTGTCTCGTCTTGGCGCGCATATCACGGGAGTGGCCTTGCCGCCGGCGACGGAGCCCAATCTCTATCAGCTCGCACATGTTGATAAAACGCTCGACAGTTACTATTGCGACATCCGCGCTGAAAAAGCGCTGGTCCCGATCGTCCGCACGGTTCTGCCTGATATCGTATTTCACTTGGCCGCTCAGCCCCTCGTACGCGCAAGTTACTGTGCGCCGATTGACACGTTTGGCACCAATATCATGGGCACGGCGCACCTGCTCGAAGCGTTGCGCGGGATTGAACGCGTGCGCGTCATCCTCATCGTGACCACAGACAAGGTCTATAAACCCGCCGGGGGGTCCGCCGCCTACGGTGAGAACGATCCGCTCGGCGGCCATGATCCGTATAGCGCCAGCAAAGCGGCCTGCGAGATGGTGACGGAGTGTTACCGTGGGTCATTTTTTGAGTCTCGCGGTGTCGCCGTGGCCACTGCCAGGGCTGGGAACGTTCTAGGAGGGGGAGACTGGTCTGCCGATCGTCTGATACCGGATGCGATTCGCGCGTGGAGTTCCGGCCTTGCGCTTCATGTGCGCCGTCCGAACGCAGTGAGGCCCTGGCAACATGTGCTGGAACCTCTGGCAGGATATATGAGCCTGGCTGAGAAACTATGGGAGAACCCATCGCGTGCCGGTGCGTATAACTTTGGTCCGCTGGCCCATGAGGCTGCGACGGTTCGCGAGGTGGTGGAATTGCCGCGGAGAGGTGGTCTACGGTTCCGGCAACGACGGGCCGCGTGAGGAAGACTCGCTCAGGCTCGAAGTGGACAAGGCTCGTACCGTGCTCGGCGTGGCTCCCAGGTGGCCGCTGGCCGCTGCTGTGGGACGGACTATGCGATGGTACCGCGGGCATGCGAATGCCAAAGATCCGCGTGTGCTCTGCGATGCCGATATTGCGGCGTGGTGAAACGGATCACGCCGTGGTACCGCGGGCATGCGAACGCTAAAGATGCGCGTGTGCCCTGCGAAACCGAGACCACGGCGATATAGCCGGGAGGGAATGTGGGACGATTTGTCGTTGTCGATACTCCGCTGGCCGGCTTGAAGGTGATTTGCCGTATGCCGATTACGGACAGCCGTGGATCTTTCAGCCGGGTATTTTGTCAGGAAGAGCTGGCCGGTGCAGGATGGCGGAAGCCGATCGCGCAGATCAATCATTCCTATACGGCCCGTCGCGGCACCATCCGCGGGTTGCACTTTCAGCGTTCACCCAATGCAGAAATGAAATTGGTGTCCTGCATTCGCGGGGCGGTGTGGGATGTGGCCGTGGACGTCAGGGCCGGTTCCCCGACGTGGCTGCAGTGGCATGCCGAGCAGCTGTCTGCGGACAATGGCCGGTCCTTGTTGATCCCGGAGGGGTTTGCTCATGGCTTCCAGGCGCTGACCGACCATGTCGAATTGGTCTATTGCCATTCAGTCGCCTATGCGCCTCAGACTGAAACAGGATTGTGGCCGCTCGACGCAAGCGTGTCTGTCCCCTGGCCCTTAGCCGCGACGGATATGTCTGATCGGGATGCCAGCTTTCCGAGAATCAGCCGGGAGTTTGAAGGAGTCCTCTTGTGAAATGCCGACATTGTGGAACGGAACTGCGTGTGCAGTTTCTTGACCTTGGCAGTGCGCCGGCCTCCAACGCCTACCTCTCGGCGGAGCAATTGCGGGCGCCTGAGGCGTGGTTTCCACTTCGGTTGGTCGTGTGCGAGGACTGTTGGCTTGTACAAACTGAAGATTATGTCGGGCGTGAGGCTCTGTTCTCAGATGAGTATGCCTATTTTAGCTCCTACTCGACTTCGTGGCTTCAGCATGCCCGGTCTTATGTCGACGCCATGATCGCCCGGTTCGGTCTCAATGCGACCTCCTGTGTGGCAGAAGTTGCGGCGAATGACGGGTACTTACTGCAACACGTGCAGGCCGCGGGCATCCCGTGCTACGGAATCGAGCCGACCGCCAGTACGGCCCGCGCGGCCCGTCAGAAGGGGCTCGATATTGTTGAGGAGTTCTTCGGTCAGGCATTGGCGCATACACTGGCCACTGCGAATCGTTCCGCCGATCTCATCGTCGCCAATAACGTTCTCGCCCATGTTCCCAACATCAACGATTTTGTTGCGGGGTTCTCAAGGCTCTTGAAGCCTGCGGGAGTCGCAACCTTCGAGTTTCCGAGCCTTCTGAATATGGTCCGGCACAATCAGTTCGATCTCGCATACCACGAACATTTTTCCTATCTGTCGTTGACGACCGTGGAGCGCATATTTACCCTCCACGGCCTCCACGTATTCGATGTGGAGGATATTCCGACTCAGGGCGGGAGTTTGCGTGTCTATGCGCAACGGGGTGACGCCGGACGCGCTTCTCGGGAGCCTCGTGTGGAAGCCGTGTTGCGGCGGGAAGCCGAGTCCGGCATGTTCAGCAGAGACTTTTACAACGGATTTCAGGCACAGGCGGAACAGGTCAAGGACGATTTGCTGAGCTTTCTGCTGAAGGCAAAACGTGATCGCAAGATCGTCGCCGCCTATGGCGCAGCTGCCAAGGGCAACACCCTCCTCAACTTTGCCGGTGTACGGCCTGACCTGTTGTCGTATGTGGCGGACAAGAACCCGGCCAAGCAGGGCCATTTCCTGCCGGGCAGTCGAATCCCGGTGGTGCCGGTCGCTGCATTGCGCGCGCGGCCGCCGGACTATCTGGTTATTCTGCCCTGGAACATCGCGGGGGAGGTCATAGAACAGAATGCCGATCTGGCGGCGCAACAGACACGATTCGTTACTGCGATCCCCCGGCTGGAGGTGACATGAGCGGCAAGGTGCTGGTGACCGGTGCCACAGGCTTTGTGGGGCGTCAAGTGTTGCGTGCCTTGGCGAATCAAGGACTGTCGACGCGCGTCGTTATTCGTGACGGCACAGACACCAGACTCGAAGCCGTGCAGGGGCTGGACAGGGTCATGACGACGGCGGATCTCTTCACCGAGAATGCGCAGTGGTGGGCCAAGGTCTGTGACGGGATCGATACGATTGTTCATGCGGCCTGGTATGCGGAACCCGGGCAGTATCTCCACTCGCCCAAAAACATGGACTGTTTGCTCGGTACGCTGCACATGGCACGGGGTGCCGTCATGGCCGGTGTGCGACGCGTGGTCGGTCTGGGGACTTGCCTGGAGTATGACGTCCGCCAAGGAATGTTGACTGTGGAGACACCGCTGAATCCGGGTACGCCCTACGCTGGGGCCAAAGCGGCGGCGTACACGGCACTGGCAAGCTGGCTCCCGACACAGGGCGTCGAATTTGCGTGGTGCCGGTTGTTCTACCTCTACGGAGAAGGTGAGGATGAGAGGCGGCTGGTTCCCTA
>LNFM01007335.1_pt1 | contig 17373 bp, 15 predicted proteins | sample 596031 | NCBI WGS metagenome assembly LNFM01 (sample SAMN04254537, study PRJNA301005) | activated carbon metagenome | isolation source: dual media filters at the Ann Arbor, Michigan drinking water treatment plant | place: USA: Ann Arbor | reverse complement strand
AGACGCGGCCGAAGGCGTCCTTGTCGTCGGCGCCGGCCGAGCGACCCGATTCGCCCTGGGCGACGGACAATGTCGCGCCGGAGACGCCGGCCGACGAGCCGTCCTCCTCGCCGCTGCCGCCGCCGATCTTCGAGAGCCGCGATTCGACTGCGCCGGCATCATCGTCCGGGCCGTCATCGTCCGCGCCGTCGCAAGAGCGCGTCTCCTGGCGAAGCCGCGCGTTTCTCGCCATTGTCGCGCTGCTGTTGATCGGCGGCGTCGCGCTTTATCTCGCCAAGCCGGCGGCGCTGCAAAATATCCTCGCGTTCGACTGGCTCAAACGTCCGGACGCGGTCCTGACGTCGCAACCGGATTCTCGGCCGAGCGAAGCGGGGACCACTGAGCGGCCATCGGCATCGGCGCAAGCCCCGGCCGAGGCAGCGCCCGACAACGCTGCCGTGATCGATGCCCTGCGCCGCGAATTGGCGCTCACCACGGCGCGCTTGATGGAAGCCGAGCGCGAGCCGATCGCGCGGCCTTACGAAGTGCCGACGCAATCGCCGATCGATCCCGAGGCCTCGCCGGAGTTGCTGTCGCGCCTCGACGATCTCGAGGCCCGGTTGGGCCGATTGGCCGATCGTCCGGCGGCCGCGTCGGAAAGCTTGCGCTACGCCACCGATGCCTTTTCCGCGCGCCTCACGCGGCTCGACGAGACGCTGAGCGCCTTGACGCAGAAGATCGAGTCGCAAAGTGCCGAGCAGGAGGCCGAGCGTGCCCGCACGGCGCGGGCCCAGACCTTGACCTTCGGCGCCTTGGCCTTGCGCGACTCGCTCGATCGCGGCACGCCCTTCGCCGATGCCTTCGTCGATCTGCGGCCGCTGGCACAGGAGATGGGGCTCGCCGCGCAATTCGATCTCGTCCTGCCGGTCGCCGCCAAAGGCCTCGCCGCGCCGTCCGATCTGCGCGACCGTTTGATGGCGCTGGTTGCAAGCGTCATGCGCGCCGAAGCGGGCGTGCCCGACAGCGGCTTGTTCGCGCGGCTGTGGCGCAGCATGACCTCGGCCGTCGTGGTGCGCCGCGTCGCCGACGACGGCGCCATTCTCAACGCCGCCGATCCGGCCGATCGCTTGCTGTCGCGCGCCGAGCGGCGGCTGGCCGCCGGGGATCTCGGCGAAGCCATCGCGCCGGTCGACGTGTTGGCCAAGCGCGGATCGCTGCCGGCTGAGCTGCGCGCCGCCCTGGAAGCCTGGCTGGTCGATGCGCGGGCCCGCAACGCCGCCGAGCAATTGGCCGTGGCCCTTCTGCAGCGCGGACTTGCGGCGCGCGCCGGAGCGGCCCGATGATTCGCGCCATCGCCTATTTCCTCATGCTGGCATCCGCCATCGCGGTTGCCGGTTGGTTCGCCTTGCGCCCCGGCGTGGTCACGCTCGAATGGCTCGGCTGGCATGTCGAGGCGCCGATCGGCCTCGTCGTCGCCGCCGCGCTGCTCGCGTTCGTCCTGCTGCTCGTCCTTTGGCGGAGCTGGCGTTGGCTGTTCGGCGCGCCGCGCCGCGTGCGCGATTGGCAGAAGAATCGCCGGCGCGAAGCCGGCCATGCCGAATTGACGCGCGGCATGATCGCGGTTGCCGCCGGCGACGCGACGACGGCGCGGCTTGCCGCCGAGCGCGCGCGCGGCCTCGCCGCGCCGGAAGACGGCTCGCTGTCCCTGCTGCTGTCGGCCCAGGCGGCGCAACTGCTCGGCGACGAGGCTGAGGCGGCGCGTTGCTTCACGGCGATGCTGGCGCGCCCCGACACGGAATTCGTCGGTCTGCGCGGCCTCTTGGCGCAGGCTCAACGCGCCGGCGAGCGCGACAAGGCCTTGGGCTTCGCGCGCCGCGCCTATGCGCTGAAGCCCGACACGCCCTGGCTGCTCGGCAGCATGTTCGATCTCTCAATCCGCGCGGGCGATTGGCGCGCCGCCGAGGATGCGGTGACGCGCGGCGAGCGCCGCCGCCTGCTCGCGCCGGCCCAAGCCCATCGCCAGTCGGCCTTGCTGGCGCATCTGCAGGCGACCGAGGCCGAGCGCGCCGGAGATGCGCAAGGCGCGCGGCGTCACGCCCGCAAGGCCCACCGTGCCTGGCCGGCCTCGGCGCCGCTCGCGGCGCATTTGGCGAAATTGCTGGTCGCCGATGGTTCGCGCCGCGAGGCGGTGAAGACCATCGAGGCGACTTGGCCGCTCATGCCGAGCGCCGAGCTGGCGACGCTCTATCTTGGCGCGCGCCATGAGCCCGACTCCTTGAAGGCGTTCGGCCGCATGGAGCGCCTGGTCAAGCTCGCGCCCGAGCATCTTGAAAGCCGCCTTGCCTTGGCGCGCGCCGCCATGGCGGCCAAGCTATGGGGCACGGCGCGCGGCCAGCTCGTCGCCGCGACCTTGCCGGAAAACGATCCGCCGGCGCGCGCTTGGCGCCTGCTCGCCGAGTTGGAACAGCTCGAACATCGCGACGAGAGCGCGGCGCGGCGCGCCCTCGATCATGCCGCGACGGCGCGGTCCGACGAAGCTTGGACCTGCCGCGCCTGCAACGCGCGCACGGCGGAATGGTTGCCGATCTGCGGGTCCTGCGATGCGTTCGATAGTTTGGATTGGGCCAGTCAAACGCCGGTCAGCGCGCTCGCTGCGCGGCCAGCGCCGCTCACCTTGCGCGACGAATTGCCGCCGGCTTCGTAATCATTCGTCATGCTCGGGCCTGACCCGAGCATCCACTTCTCAGCTGTGCGCTGTCGATATGGATTGCCCGGTCAAGCCGGGCAATGACGATTTATATATTTGCTTAGAGAAACGGCGGGCCGATGATCCAGCCGACCATCGAGCGGCGCACGCCCTTGGTCACTGGCGTCACGCGATGGAGAATGAACGACGGAAAGATGATGACGGAGCCGCGCGCGCGGATGCCGTCGATCTTGACCACCTTGTTTTCCTCGCCGGGATCCTTCAGTTCGAAATCGCCGCCTTCGTAGTCGTCGCCGTCGCTCAGCTGCATCGTGTAGGACAGCTTGCGCGTCAGGCCTTTGTTGGCCCCGTCCTTGTAGGGATAGGGATGCTGATCGACATGCCAATGGTAATACTGGCCCGAGTTGTAGACGCCATATTGCACCGGCTCGACCGCCGACAGTTTGAAGTTCCAGTATTTCGTGTTGGCGGCATTGATGAACTGCAAGATGTAATCGTAGAGCCAGCCATAAGCCGGTTCTTGCGGGAAGAAGGTCAACTCGGTGCTGCGGATCGAGGTGTCTTCGCGTTCGCCTTCGAACATGCCGACGGTGCCGGTCGCCTGGTGCGGCAGCTTCTCGCCCTCGGCGATCACCTTGTCGCAGAAGTCGGGCGGGAAGACCGCCTTCTGATAGACGTAATAGGGACGGATGTTCATGGCGCGACGGGCTCGGCGATGATGGAACGGCGACGCGGCTGGCGCGCGTCATCAGAACCCTAGCCCAGGGGGCGGCCGTCGGGCAAGCCGGGAGACGCCGCGGGAGTAAAAATACTCCTTTTCAATCAATGGCTTGATTTAGATCAAGGAAACCCGCCGAGGCCGAGCCTTGGCCGTTCGGGCGCTACGCTGCACGGTTTCCAGACGGCGGCGGCTATGCTACAACCCGCCCCCTTCGAGACATTTGTCTCGCGCGGACCGCGATCTGCCGGTCCGTCAGGGTTTGCCGACTTAGCTCAGGGGTAGAGCAACTGATTCGTAATCAGTAGGTCCGCGGTTCAATTCCGCGAGTCGGCACCATCCCCCCTCTCCCTGTCATCGGCGAAAGCACAGATGCGTCCCTTGCTGCCGTCCGCTCCGGCGGGCCGTCCGTAGCGCGCGCAGTCTTAACGCGGAAAGCCGAGCGGCTGAGTAAAGGTGACGATCTTGCCCTCGGCCAAGTTCAACGCCTTTGCCAGGCCAGCCCGATCGACGCTGCCGAGAATGACCGTGCCGAGGCCGGTCGCGGCGGCATAGAGATAGACGTTCTGTCCGATCATCGCCGCATCGACATGGGCATAAAGCCGATGGTCGTCCGGCGAGGCCGGCGCCATGCGCGCGGTATCGGCGACATAGATCAGGACGACTGGCGCCGTGGCCGCGAACACCATGCTGCTGGTCTTGTCGCGAATGTCAGCCGTCATCACGCTGTGCAGCTCGTTCGTCTTGGGCTCGAAGAGCCAAACGCCGTCCGCCGTGGCGACATAGACGTCGGTTTCCTTGGAGCCGCGCCACGACGGCGCTGTGTGATCTTTGCTGGCCGGCCGGTTGATGCCGAAGGCGGCCCATAGGACGTTGGCGAGGGTCTGTTGCGGCAGAGCGCGGCTGCTGAACTCGCGAATCGACTGACGCTTGGCCAGGGCCTCCATGACGGGCAGACCGCCTTGCGGGATGGCCGAGGGTAACTTGACCACATCGGCCCAGGCGCGGGAGCCATCGAAGGTGAGAGCGGCGCCGGCAAGGGTGAGACCCTGCAAAAAGCGCCGACGATTTGTCATGGGGTCACTACGCTCGCGCCCCGTCCGTTTCGACGCCTCATCCTTATGAGCCATACGACTTCTCCATATGCTGAGAGACTCGCACTGCCCACTATAGGGCCCGGTCTCATGCGCGATATGATCGAGGTCAATTGCGGCGAGAATGGCCGAGTCTCCGCGAAAGCGCGTTTCCGTCGTAAGGATCAAGCCTTCAGGGCGCGACTTCGATCGGCTGCACGGGGGCTGTCCGCGCCACGGCGGCTGACGGCTCGGGGGCCACTTCAATGCTGCGATGAGACGGGCTCGGCGGGGTGGCCGTGATCGGCTGTTCTGCCGTCTGCGTCAGCGGCGAAATCAACTGCAGAATGTCGGCGCGCAGCGCGGCACCACGGTCGAGCGCCGGCGCGGCGATCCAGCTCAAGCCGGCGGCGACGGCGAGGGAAATCCCGACGATGGCGCCGACCGTCAATCCCAGATGCGGATTGCCCGAACCCTGCGCGGCGCGCGGTGGAAAGGAATCGGGGGCGCGCGCATAAGCGGGACGCGGCATTGCGCTCTGTGTCAAAGCTGCATCCGCTGCTGGCCGCTGCGGCGCATCGCCGTCATCCGTCCTGCGGTCAGCGGTCTGGGCCGGCGCGCGCTCGATGGCCGCGAAACGCGCGGCCTGGCGTGGGGGCTCCGGCGGCAGGACCGGCGGCGCTTCCTCGCGCGCCATAGTCGGGCGCGGTTCGTCGCGCGCCGCATCACGTGCTGCGCTGCGCCGCACGTCGGCTTGCGCGTCATAGACGTTGGCCGGGGGTTTGCCGACATAGCGGTAAAGCCCGGCGGCTGCGGCGCGGCGGCGGTCTTCTTGAGGGATCTGAATTTTGCGCCAGGGCGATTCGCCGGATTTGACGGGGCGGGGGGCCGGGTGCGACGGCGGCAGGGGCGCCGGTTGCGGATGAGCTTTCGGTATGACGCGATCGTCCTGCTGCTGGCGCGCGCGCCGATCGTCGGCTTGAGGCGATCCGCCGGGCGGAGAAGCATCGAAAGACCAGCGTTCTTGGCGGGGAGCCTTATCGCCGTCGCGCAGGATTCGCTTCACGGCTCGCGCGCTCCGGTGCTCGCGCTTTGGCGCCAGAACTCGGCCATGCGCTCGTCGCGCGGTACGCCGCGTCCGGTGGCGTACATATCGGCGAGCCGCGTGCGCGCCGGACCATATCCGGCGGCGGCGGCCTTTGAATACCAGGCGAGCGCATCCGCCGGGCTGGCGGCGACGCCGCGTCCGGCATCGTACATCATGCCGAGATTGGTCTGCGCCGGGGCGTAATTCTGTATGGCGGCCCGGCGATACCAATCGACGGCGGTGGCGTCGTCGCGCGCCACGCCACGGCCGCTGGCATACATGAAGCCGAGATTGTTCTGCGCCGCGGCATTGCCCTGCTCGGCGGCGGCGCGATACCAGCGCGCGGCCTCGGCGTCGTTCTGCGCCGTGCCTTTGCCGTTGGCCAGGCGATAGCCGAGATTGAAGGCGCCGTCGGCGCTGCCTTGTTCGGCGGCGGCGCGATAATGGCGCAAGGCTTCGGCATCATTCGGGGCGCTGGCGGCGAGGCGCAAGGATTCGGCGGCGCTGGTTGCCGGTGCTGCCGGCGGCACGGCGGCAGCGGCGACCGGCGCGGCAGGCGACGGTGGGGCCACCGTCGGCGCCGCGGTGACCGTGGGCGCAGGGGCGGGCGTGGGCTGAGGCTCTGGCATTGCCGGCGCGGCGGCCCGGGCGGGCGGCTCGCGCGAGGGCTGAATCACCGGACGCGCCGGTTCGGGCGGCGTTGTGCGCGGCCCAGTCAGTTCAGCGGCAACGGCGCGCGACAGCGCATCTTCGCGGCTCAGTTGCTCGCGCAAGGCGATCACTTTCGGCACGGCGTCGGCGATGCCGCTGTCCGCGGCGCGGCCATACCAGGACAGGGCGATGGCCGTGTTCTGCGCGACACCGTCGCCCTGCTCGTAACGGCCGGCCAAGCGATACATGGCATTGGCATCGCCGCGCATAGCGTCGATTTCATCGGGCAGGCGCGCGGTTTCGTTCAGCGGCGCCGGGGGCGGCAAGAGGGACGATGGCAGCGCGCTTGCCGGCTCGCCGGCTTGCGGTTCGGTCGGTTCGTCCATCAGCGCGCCGCGCGTCACGTCATTGACTTCGCCTTGCGTGACCTGGCCGAGAATGCGCGTTTCGTCGGCGGCGGCAGGAAGAAGTCCGCCAACCAGAAATGCCGCGACCAGCGGCCAGCGCCAAGAACGCCCCGGAACAGAATGCATGAATCCTCGCTCTCGTCGAAACGGGGATTGTCAGGGCTATCGCGGGAACTCGGCAGACTCAAATGGGTGACAGAAACGCGTTTTTTATGAGTCTGCCGCAGGGACTGCAATATCCCATTGAGATTGAAGGCCTTTCCCTAGAATAGCGTTTTCGCTAACTTGCTCTGACAAGAATTCGGGGAAGGCAGTGCGATGAGCAGCGAAAAGCGCAGCATTTTGGAAGGTTTTGGCGGCGGCATCGGCGGCGGCGATGAGAGCGTCTCGGCCGGCTTCACTGCGGCGCGCCGGCATATTTCGGATGAAGAAACCCTGACGCTGACCAGCGTCGGCGTCGACATCGGTTCTTCCACGTCGCATCTGGTCTTCTCGCGACTGGAGCTGGAACACCAGGGCAGCCGCTATGTCATCACCAAGCGCGAGGTGCTGGCCGAATCGGAAATTCTGCTGACGCCCTATATCGACGAGACGACCATCGATTCCGACGCGCTCGGCCGCTTCATCGATGCGCAATATGACAAGGCGGGGCTGACGCGCGAGGACGTCGATACCGGCGCCTTGATCCTCACCGGCGTCGCCGTGCGCCGGCAGAACGCCCGCGCCATCGCCGATCTGTTCGCGCGCGAGGCCGGCCGCTTCGTCGCCGTCAGCGCCGGCGACGCGCTGGAGACCACCATGGCCGCCCACGGTTCGGGCGCGGCGGGACGTTCCGACGAAGGCCGCGGCACGGTGATGAACATCGACATCGGCGGCGGCACCAGCAAGGTCGCAATCTGCGAGAACGGCAAGGTCAAGGAGGTCACCGCCATCGACGTCGGCGCCCGCCTCCTCGCCATGGACGGCGACAGCAAGGTGACGCGCATCGAGGAGGCGGGCCGCTATTATGCCAAGCTCGAAGGCATCGACCTGCAGCTCGGCCGCCAGATGACCGACAAGGAGCTCGACGCTATCGTCGGCCGCATGGCCGATCAGTTGTTCGATCTCGTGCAGCTCAAGCAGCTGCCCGCCGAGAAAAAACATCTGCTGCGCCTGCCTGAGCTGACCTATCAGGGCAAGATCGACATCGTCACTTTCTCGGGCGGCGTGTCGGAATTCATCTATGCGCGCGAGCCGCGCAACTTCGGCGATCTCGGTCCGCGCGTGGCCAAAGCCATCCGCCAGCGCATCGAGACGCTGAACATTCCCGTCGAGGTGCCGACCAACGGCATTCGCGCCACCGTGATCGGCGCGTCGCAATACACCATTCAGGTCAGCGGCAGCACGATCTTCATCGCGCCGGGCCATGCGGTGCCGGTGCGTAACCTGCCGGTGATCGTGCCCGATTTCGATCTGTCGGCCGATGTGCTCGATCCGCCGGCCGTCGCCGCCGGTGTGAAGAAAGCGCTGGTGCGCCTCGGCCTCGAAGAGTCGGAAACGCCGGTCGCCGTCGCCTTCCATTGGAAGGGTTCGGCGAGCTTTGCCCGGCTCGACGGCTTCTGCAAAGGCGTGGCGCTGGCGCTCAAGGCGATCACCGAGCCTAAAAATGGGCAGGGGGGCCATCCCATCGTCATGGTCAACGACGGCGACATCGGCGGCCTCCTGGGCCTGCATCTCAAAGAGGAGATGAAGATCGCCGCGCCGGTCGTCTCGATCGACGGCATCACGCTCGAGGAATTCGATTATATCGACATCGGCGCGCTCATTCCGTCGTCGGGCGCCGTGCCGGTCGTCATCAAGTCGCTGGTCTTCCCCGCGGAGCAGAAAAAGAAAAGCGGCTGAGGTTGCCCTCAGCCGCTTGATCTTGCCGGTGGCCGAAGGCTTATCCCTTCGTCGCCGACCAGTCCTTGCCGGTGATGTTGCCGCCGGACACTTTCCCCATCATGGCGCGGCGGTTGCCGCCGTCGACCAGTTCGAAGCTGAAGTTCTCGCCGGCGAGACGGCCGTTCTCGACCTTGAGCGTTTTGCCGCCCATGGTCGCCGTGCCACTGACTTCCTGGAATTTCTGCGTCAGGTCCAGCTTGTAGCTGTCGGAGCCGATCTTGGCGGTCCAGGCGCCCTCGACCTTGGCGGGCACCAGCCAGAAATAGACCTGGTCGGTGCCGAGATCCTTGAACTGGTCGGGCTTCCAGTCGCCCATGTCGAAGTCATGGCTGACGATGCGGGTGCCCGGCTTCATCTCGTTGAGGATCGTCGGGCGCAGGCGCAGGTTGACGCTCGGCAGCAGATACATGGTCAGCACGGTGGCATCTGAGAACTTGGTCTGGAACAGATCCTGCTGGAAGAACTTCACCTTGTCGGTGACGCCGGCCGCCTTGGCGTTCTCGTGGCTTTCCTTGATGCGCTGCGGATTGATGTCGACGCCCATGGCGGTGGCGCCGAGCTTGGCGGCGCTGACCACGATGCGGCCGTCGCCCGACCCGAGATCGATCACATAGTCTTTCGCCGTGACGTTGGCGATCTTCAGCATTTCGTCGACGGTGGTCTGCGACGTCGGCACATAGGGCACGTCGAGGCGGACCTCCTGCGCGAAGCTTGGCGTGGCGGCGGCGAGCAGGCTCGCGGCAAACATGCTGGACAGCATGCGGGGGCGGGCGAAGCGGGTCATCGGTTCTCCTCCATCAGGCGGGGACATATGGGTGGGCGGGGCTGCGGTGGCGGACGGCCGCGCGTCACGAGGATGGCGGACCGAAGTGTGGCTGCCAGATTACGCTGATTTTTTAGAGTGTGGCTGACTATGAGGAAATTTTGCCAAGGGCCCGCCAGCGGCGCAAGGCGACGCGGGGCCGCCGGCATCACGAATCGGTGAAGCGGCCGCAGAGTCAGGCGGCGGAGGTTCCGCCGGCAGAGGCATCGAGCAAGCGCCCGGGCCCGACCTTCGCGCGGCGCGCGACGGCATATTGCAGATAGAGGTCCTCGAGCGTGAACGGCCGCACGTCCGTCGGGCGCAGTTGGTTCTGGATGATGCCGCCTTCGATGAAGTCGAAACCGGCTTGCGTGGCTGCCGCCGCGAGGCTGAGCGTGCCGAGGTTGCAGGCGGTGGGTCGCAGGCCGTGCTGGCTGGCCTGCAGCGCGAACTGATGCATGCCCTCGATGATCTCGCTTTCGCTGCCGCGTTCGGCGGCGATATCGACGCCGACGCTGCCCAGGCCGGCGCGCTTCCACAGCGCGAAGTTGCTGGTGCGCAGCGGCAGCAGGCCGATCAGCATCGTCGAGAAGGGTTTGAGCTGCTGCAGCGTGGCGATCAGCGCGCCCTGATCGGAGGTGTCGTCGATGTTTCGGCATTCGAAGATCAGGCGTTTGCGGGCCGCCACCGAAAGCCCGCGGCAGACGTTGAGGTAATTGGCGCGGCGGTCGCGGTCGTAGAGCGTCTCGTAATGGACCGGCAGGGCGATGATGGTTCCGCGCCCGGTCTCCATGGTCGGCAAGCAATGGGCGATGACGTGATCGAGCGCGGCGCGGTCGACCTTTTCGATGACCTCGAGCGTCGCCGCCGGCGGCAGCACCGCTTCGCCGATGCCAAGCTCGCCGTTCGGCAGTTTGCCGGCGGGATAGCAGCCCGAGATGGCGAGCATGTTGGTGCGCACGCTCCACATCGGCCGATAGACGAAGTTCAGCTTGTCGACGGCGATCTCGCTCGGCTGCGCCGGTTTGGCGACCTGGGCGGATGCGGCAGAGGCCAGGGCGTCGGCCACGGCTTTGGCGAGCGGATTGTCGCCGCCGCTCTCGCGTGCGGCGTTGTTTGGCGCGGCGCGCTGGGCGAGCGCCTTGAACGCGGCATCCTCGGCCGTGCCGGCGGGCGCCGGCGGTTCCTCGGCGGGACGCGCTTTCGCCGCGCTGCTGCCGAGCGGCGATTTGCTCGTCGGCGCGGCGGCGTTGAACACGCCGCGTCGCACGGGTTGGGAATTGCGCGTCGACGCCGACCAATTGGGCTCGACCGACGCCGGGCCCTTGGCATCCGGCGTTTCGCCGGCATGCGCGGCCGGCATGGCGTCGCGCGTCTTGTCTACCGCGGGAAGATCCAGGGTGCCGCCGCGCAAGGTGACATTGCGCGCCTGGTCGGCCGTCTCGATGCGATCCTGCACGGTGATCAGCGTGCCGACCGCGTGCAGCAGGCGGCTGAAGGCATCGCCGATCCCGGCGCCAAGGCCGGCGAGGACGCCGCGGCCGCTGCGGCTGCCGCGTCCGAACCGGCGCCGCGCCGGTTCGACGAGGCTGGTGCCGTTGCCGAACAGGAATTCGGCAAGGGCGCTGGCGATGCGCGTCATGCGCTCCTGCGCTTCGCGCTCGGACATGTTGGTGAAGAACACCACATAGCGCTCGGCGAAGCGTTCATGCTCGTAGGCGCCGCCGAGATGCCGGTGGAGGATGCGCAGGGCGATGCCGTGAATCAATTCGCCATAGGTGGACCAACTGGCGCCGAGCGCTTTGCGCAGCGGCTCAAGGTCGAGCACCTGCGTCGCGCCCCGACTGCGGCCGCGGCTCAACGCGGCATAACGGCTGGGATCGCCGACGAGCTTGCGCGCCAGCGCGGGGCCGGCGCCTTCGGTGGCGGCATTGGATGCGCCGGCCAATGCCATGGCCGCCGCCGCTCCTGCCGCCATCGCTTCGTTACCTGTCGCCGCCATCGAACATGCTGCCCATCGTGTCGCCTGTTTACTCTTTGCGACGAAGGGGCCGGCGACGGCGCGCCTGCCGTAGCCATGACTGTTCGGTGATGATGCCGGCGGCCCCCGGCCGCGCGCGACAAGTTAAAAAGCATCGCGCATTTGCCTCAAGCAATGCCCCGATTCAACGGGCGAAACAATGCATCCTTAAGCGGTAGATGCCCGCGGCAATTGGCTAAAATACGATTAAAAATCGCGGGACTTGGCTTAAGCCACGTTTGGCAACGTCCGCCGAATCGGGCCGATGCGAAGCCCTTACATGGTCGCTGCTGTATCGTCGAGATAGAGCCGCGTCAGTTCGGTGGTGACATGTTCGTAGGCGTCTTCGACCGAATCGGTGCGGTACATCAGGTCGAGATCGCGCCGGCTGATGGTGCCGTATTTGACCAGGGCGTTGAAGTCGATCACCTCGCGCCAGAATTGCGTGCCGAACAGCACGATCGGCATCTTCTTCTTGATCTTGAGCGTCTGGATCAGCGTCAGGATCTCCGTCAGCTCGTCGAAGGTGCCGAAGCCGCCCGGCATGGCGATCATCGCCTTGGCGAGATAGGCGAACCAGAACTTGCGCATGAAGAAGTAATGGAAGTCGATGTTCAGGCTGTGGGTGATGAAGGGGTTGGGCTTCTGCTCGAATGGCAGTTCGATGTTGAGGCCGATGTTCATGCCCTTCACTTCCGACGCGCCGCGGTTGGCCGCCTCCATGATGCCCGGTCCGCCGCCCGAGCAGACGACGAAGCGCCGGCCCTTGCCGCTCGGGGCCAGCGATTTCGACCAGAGGGTCAAGCGCTTGGCGAGCTCGCGCGTGTCTTCGTAATAGCGCGACATGGTGAGCGCCAGCTCGGCGCGCTCCATGCGTTCGGCCTGGGTTTCCGCGTCGTCCTGGGAATCGAGCCCGGCGCGCGCGGCTTTCATGGCGGCTTCGGCCTGTTCGCGCGACAGAATCCGCGCCGAGCCGAAGAACACGATGGTGTCCTTGATGTCCTGATCGCGGAAGCGTTTCTCGGGTTCGAGATATTCCGCGAGGATGCGCAGCGTGCGCGCTTCCGGTCCGTTCATGAAGTCGAGGTTGGTATAGGCCGGGCCGTTCGGGCCGGCCGGCTGGCGCGGCTTCTGGCCGGGCGCGCCTTCCATCGGCTTGGAGGTGAAGGATCCGCCCGCCGCGCTGGCGAGGGGCGCGGGGCCGGTCGGCTTGGAGTCGTCATTCATACGGGGGCACTCGAGGCTGCGGGACTGGCGCAAGCATAGCGCGAATTCCGCCCGAGGCATCGCCGCAGGCTTGACGTCCCATACATATGAACATATGTTCATATGTATGAATGCAGAGAGCGACAGCCATATCCTCCAGCTCGCCGAAATCTTCCGGCTGATGGGCGATTCGACGCGCCTGAAGATCATCCTGGCCTGTCTCGGCGGTCCGCGCGCGGTGTCCGAGATCGCCGCGGAAACCGGGGCCTCGCCCTCGCTGGTCAGCCATCACCTGCGCCTGCTGCGCGCCGCCCGCATCCTGCGCAAGGCGCGCCAGGGCAAGCAGGCGTTCTATTCGCCGGCCGACGAACATGTCAGCCACATGCTGGTCGACATGCTGCATCACGTCGGCGAACCCGACGACGATCAGGATTCGGAGGAGTAGGCCATGGCGCAGTCGCAGGATCAGCGGGACGATTGCTGCGCCCACGATCACGCCCATGAGTATGCTCACGCGCCGGCGGCACCCAATCGCCTGCAGCGGCTTCTCCATATCAAGGACGATTGCTGCCCGGTCGAGGGCGTCGCGCCGGTCGCGCCCGGCTATCGCCGCATCTTGTGGATCGCGCTGATCGTCAATGCCGGCATGTTCGTCGTCGAGGCGCTGGCCGGCGTCAACGCCGAGTCGGTTTCGCTGCTCGCCGACGCCGCCGATTTCTTCGGCGATGCCGCCAACTACGGCATCAGCCTTTACGTGCTCGGCCTCGCCATCGCCTGGCGGGCCCGGGCGGCGCTGCTCAAGGCCGCCAGCATGGGCTTGTTCGGCCTGTGGGTCATCGGCCAGGCGGTCTACAACGCCGTCTTCGCCGCCTCGCCCGACCCGATGGTGATGGGCGTGATCGGTATCATCGCCTTCGCCGCCAATCTCGCCGTCGCCCTCTTGCTCTATCGCTATCGCGAGGGGGACGCCAACATGCGCTCGGTCTGGCTCTGCACGCGCAACGACGCCATCGGCAATCTTGCCGTGCTGCTCGCCGCCAGCGGCGTGTTCGCCACCGGCACGCCGTGGCCCGATATCGCCGTCGCCGCGATCATGGCGACCCTGGCGTTGCAGGCCGCGGTCAGCGTGCTGCGCCAATCTCTCGGCGAATTGAAAGCGGCGCGGTTGCAACGGCCAGAGCCAGCGGCTAAAGCAGGGGCATGACAGCCCCCCAGTCCTCCCGTCGCCGGTTTCTCATCGTTGCCCTCGCCGCCGTGCTGGCCGCGCTGATCGTCGCCGCCATCGTTTTGGTGTTGCAGCCGACTCCGCCGCCGCCCGTCGCGCGAAGCAGCGCGCCGCAATCGTCCGGCGTCATGCGCTTGCCGCCGGGCAGCGAGCTCGGCGGGCCCTTCCGCCTCGTCGATCAGGACGGGAAAAACGTCACCGACGCGAGCTATGCCGGCCAGTTCATGCTGGTCTATTTCGGCTTCACTTTCTGTCCGGACGTCTGCCCGACCGAACTGCAGGCGATGGCCACGGCGATCGACGATCTCGGCAGCCCGGGCGACATGGTGCAGCCGATCCTGATCAGCATCGATCCCGCGCGCGACCGCCCCGCGCAATTGAAAGACTATGTCGCCGCCTTCCATCCCCGCCTTGTCGGCCTCACCGGCAGCAGCGAAGAGATTGCCGCCGCCGCCAAGGCCTATCGCGTCTATTACGCCAAGGGCCCGGCCGACGCCGACGGCAATTACGTGATGGACCACACGTCCTTCGTCTATCTCATGGGCCCGGACGGCAAATTGCGCAGTGTGTTTCGCGCCGGCACATCACCCGAGGTGATGGCCGCCGAGATGCAAAAGCAGATGGCGCGGTAGGCACGGCCATGCGCCGTTCGCTCTGGGCCCTACTGGCGTTCGGGCTGATCGTCGTCGCCGCTCGTTTGTTGTGGCAACCGGTCTCGGAAGGCCCGACGCAGCGGGCTGATGCCGACGACAGCCGCCAAGTCGGGCGCGGCGAGATCGTCTATCGCACGCATTGCGCGGCCTGCCACGGGGCGAACCTCGAAGGTCAGCCCAACTGGCAAGTGCGTAAGCCGGACGGCCGCTTGCCGGCCCCGCCGCACGACGCCAGCGGCCATACCTGGCATCATCCGGACGAGCACTTGTTTGCGCTGACCAAGCAGGGTGTTGTCCCACCGCTTGCGCCGCAAGGCTACGAAAGCGATATGCCAGGATTCGCCGCGAGCTTGAGCGACGACGAAATCTGGGACGTGCTGGCCTATATCAAGAGCCGCTGGCCGCCAGAGATTCGGGCCCGGCAATCAGCGTTCGGGCGCTGAGCAGTCCGACCTCCGCTTGGCGATGAGTCGCTCGCGCAACGCCCGAGCTTAGCCGCCGATCCGGCGAAAGCCGGGTGCGGCCTGATGCAGCGATTCGCAGCCGGTCTTGGTGATCCGGTAGAGCTCTCCCGTTTGCACACCGGCCTTGGCGTCGCGCGTCATCACCGACGGCTGCACCACCATCGTCATGTTTTCCTGGAACACCAGGTCCGGCAGCGGGCCTGACGGCCGCTCGTGCGTGCCGATGATCGGCGGCAGATAGCCGCCGACATAGCCGTGCACCAGGTCGTCGCAGATGGTGAAGGGCGTTTTCTTGATGCAGTCGGCGGCATCCAGCACGTCCTTGGCCGTCGCGCCTGGCTTCAGGACCTTCGTCACGGCGGCGAGCATCTCGTCGGCAGCGTCGTGCAGCTCGCGGTAGAGCGGCGTCGGCTCGGCCTCGACCGTGAAGCTGCGCAGCACCTGGCCGGGATAGGACCAGAAGTTGGCGGCGATCTCGGTGAAGATGATGTCGCCGGGCTTCACCGCGCGGTTGCGCGGCAATTGCGACGGCACGCAGCAATCGGGATTGGCCATGGCGGTCAGACCGAGAAAATGGATCTGCGTCAGGCCGCCCCACGGCAGATAGCCGCGCTCGATCAGCGCCTGCAGTTCATGCTCGTTCATGCCGGGCTTGACGTTGTCGGCGAGGCTTTCGAGGCCGAGATCTGTCAGCGCGCAACCGATGCGCAGCCAGTCGATTTCCTCGTCGGACTTGTGAAGGCGGATCTTGGTGTAGCTGCGCGACAGGTCAACCGGCGTCGCGCCGAGCTTGCCGATGCGCTCGAGAAAGCCGACCGAGCAATTGCCGACGATGGCGATTTTCGCGCCTTTTGCGCCGCGCTTTTGCAGAATGTCCATTGCCACGGCGGTGGAGCCTTCGGCGCGCCAGATCACCTCGCAATCGGGCGCGAGCACTTGCGCTTGCGCCACATGATTGGGATAAGGCACCAGCAGCACGTCCTGCTCGCCGGGCGTGAAGATCGCCAGATTGCTGTTGGTGTTGGCCGGCCAGCCGGTGAGCCATTGCAGCGCCGAGCCGCGCTTGTCGCCGCCCATCAGGAGAGCGTGGCTCGCGCCGACTTCGGCGAGCGCCGCGGCCAGCGCGTCGCGCCGGCGTTTCAGCTCGGCGGCAGAGAAGCGCGGCGCTTCGGCGAGCAGCAGCGGCTCGAGGCGGGCGGGAATGCGCGGCGGCGGCGCATCGATGCGCGCGGACAAGGTCATAGACGTCTCCCTGGGTTTTATCGTTGGGGCGACCTTAGCCGAGCGACAGGCATGAAAAAAGCCGGAAGCTTGCGCTTCCGGCTTTCCCGAGGACGTTTCGCCTGGCGTCTATTCGCGACGCTGGCCGAACAGCTGCATCAGCAGCATGAAGAGATTGATGAAGTCGAGATACAGGCGGAGCGCGCCCATGATCGACTTCTTCTTGTAGATCTCGTCGTCGTCGCCTTCGGCGTACATTTCCTTGATCTGCTGGGTGTCGTAGGCGGTGAGGCCGACGAACACCAGCACGCCGATGACGCTGATGGCGAATTGCAAGGCGGTCGAACCGATGAACATGTTGACCAGCGAGGCGATCACCACGCCGATCAGGCCCATCATCAGGAACGAGCCCATGCCGGACAGGTCGCGCTTCGTCGTGTAGCCGTAGAGGCTCATGGCGCCGAAGGTGGCGGCGGTGATGAAGAACACGCGCGCGACGCTTTCGCCGGTGAACACCACGAAAACGGTGGCGAGCGACAGGCCCATGATGGCGGCGAAGACCCAGAACAGCGCCTGGGCGGTCGAGGCCTTCATATGCTGGATGCGCATGCCGAAGAACAGGGCGAAGCCGATCGGCGCCAGCATCACCACCCACATCAGCGGGGTGCCGAAGATGGCATTGAACAGGGCCGGCGTGGCGGCGGTCGCATAGGCGACGATGCCGGTCAAGGCGATGCCCGACGCCATGTAATTGTAAACTTGCAGCATGTACTGGCGCAGGCCGACGTCGATGTCGGCGGCCTGGGCCTCAGCGCGGCTCATATAGCGCTTGTCGGGGGTGGGAGTGGTCATCTCGGTCCCTCGTTGAACAATCGGGTGAACGCGAAGAGGCGTTCGCTCTGCGGGTAATATGGCATGGCGGTGCGGTTTTTCAACGGAAACCGGACCGGACCGGGCGCGGTCGCGGCCAGATAAGGGACTGATTCGGCAGTCAAATCTCTATTCCAGAGGTGACAATGCCGTGAACGGCCAGATGTTGGGGCGCACGGGGCGCCAGACCGCTAGATGGAGTCTCAACGGGCGCGCAGGATCGGCGAGGGCTTCTGGCCCAGCGCGCGCCCGGACCGCGGAGCGGTCAAAGAAGGAATCGGTGACGTTATCGGGCTCTGAGAATAGGCGACGCTTTTTGGCCCAGCGCGCGACCGCCCCGCGGAGCGGTCAAAGAAGGAATCGGTGG